>Ga0247611_10009156_pt1 | contig 11990 bp, 11 predicted proteins | sample 177DNAGHGhighgp2_FD_192422 | JGI IMG/M metagenome (GOLD analysis project Ga0247611, IMG submission 192422) | Sheep rumen microbial communities from Palmerston North, Manawatu-Wanganui, New Zealand - 1770 DNA GHGhigh gp2 | ecosystem: Host-associated > Mammals > Digestive system > Stomach > Rumen... | reverse complement strand
CTACCAGAATGGCTTGTACCATATATTGATTATAAGAACTTGACTAATGGACACTTGCAGAGTATCATAACATTGCTTCCATCTATTGGATTCAAAACAAGTAAGTTCAGTGGAAACAAATGTACATATTCTCCGCTAATATCATTTTAGGAATTAGCTATATATTCTTATATTGATATGGTCGGAGGTTATATTGTATGATATTGAAACCTATTTATTCAGAAGACGCTGACGAGCTTAACTTTAGAACCAGCGTTGGTAGCATCAGTGATACAAAAAATGAAATGATAATTCACGATGTCGAACCATTTCAATCTGCAACTCATAATTATACGATGGATATGTTTGGCCAAGCTACTCAGACTATCGAGTGCATGGTCAAAGGATTTCCTGAAGACGATAATTCAAATTCATTTATGACTGCTCCGCAGAATAGAAATTCTTATATAAAGAGAGTATATTACTACGATATTCATATGAGCAGCGCATATAAAACTTTTGAGGAAAGATTCAAGCATGCTGTTCTTACATTGAATAGAGCAACTGCTATAGGATTTACAGATGCAAAGCTTATACCAGATAGCCTTCCAGTGTTTGATTATGGTCAAACTCCTGTTGGAAGAATAACACCGTTTTCATTGACGGTTTGCTCACCATCGACAAACTTGTTGTCGACAATTGCAAATGCGAATTCGGAGCTAGCGAATATAAGACTTGATATCTGTAGTCCATTGAACTTGGTTACACAGCAACTTTCTTACATGAGAGAGCATCTGTGCAGTTCAATGGATGTCACTTATCATGGAATTGATTTTCTGTCAAAAGGAATTACTCCATCACTTAAGTACATTGAACCACGTGTATCTGATATCGAACGAGAAAAACGTAATCGACAGATAAGAAGTATGTTGCCAGGTGTAGACGCAACAGATACAGGTGCACTTGAAAATATGTATAGATACATTGATTTGAACGTAGCTGCAGCAAACTTAATAGTCGACATGACTTGCCCATACGTATTATCGATGTTAAAGGAATACACTCTTGTATATAGAACTGGATTTAAATCTGGTTTTAGAACAGCAGTTAGTCCTTTAGATAAGATGCTTGTAGGATTTACAGCTCCTGAAATGGAATACGTTAGAGCCGAGTTCATGAAATATTGTAGGAAACTTGAGGATAGATTTAAGGAGCCAATTGAAATAAAGCTCTTTACGACATCTTTCGAAAGCATTTGCAGCATAAAGCTGTTAAAATCTAATGTAGAAGAAACAAAAAGAATGACGATTTCGTCATCTTTAGCCGAATATGTCGAGCAGTCCATTTATAATGACGGTGGATTGAATAAGTTCAAACACGATAACGGGTTTGATACGATAGATATGTACGGCTATCAAAAGAATGGTTATGCATATAATCATTATTCTAGAGGTTTATAAATAAATGAGCTATAAAAAGGAGTAAACAATGGCTGGAAATTTCAACAACGGTAATAACAATAACCGTCAAAGACGTATGTCGTACACTTTTGCAACTGCTTTCTCAGGCGAAAAGTCTGGAACAGAATACCAGATGGTAAAGATTGGTTTCTATGATGAGAAACTCACTCTTGACTTTAACAAAGGTGTAGCTGGAAGCAATTCAAAAATGACAAGTAGTTTCGTAAAGATTGATTACGAACTTGCTTGTATTCTCACAGGCTTGCTGGAAGAAATCATTAAAGACCGTGTTCCAAGATATCGTAACGGCGAACCATACGCAAACAATGTAAATTTTAACTACAAGTTTAGCTATATGGACCGCGAATCAAACACACTCAAGACACTTGGAAATCTTTCAGTTGTTTCTGAACAGACCGAAGCTGGGCGTGTAGTAATCGTTCTTAAATATTCTGACGGAAAAGATGAATACCGTATCGTACTTGGTTCTCCAAACTGGGTTAAAGATTCATTCTCATTCGGTGAAGAAAGCTTCCTGGCAGCAAACATCGATGTTCTTGATGCTCGCCTCTATGCGGTAACACATCTTCTTAAGAATATTGTTTGCCATTGGGTTGTACTTGTACAGAATGACCAGGCAAATCGTATTATGATGAATCGTCTTTCTGCCATTGCTGAAAAGCTTGGAATCCCTGCTGGCAATGGAAACAGAAATGATGGTCGTTATAATGACCAGAACTATCGTAGTAACCGCAGTGGTTCAGGCAACAGTGGCTCTGCTCCTGCTGCTGACGAGCTCCCACCACCAGGCGATGATTCTGGTATCGGCGGTGGCGACGAACCATTCTAATAAATTGAAATGACAAATAAACTCTCTGTTAGTTCAGAGAGTTTATTTTTTGTGTATACAATATGAGAAGAAGAGAAAAATATCCTACCGACGAATTTGCATATAGGGCATCTTTTAATGAGATGTGGACTATTCTTCCATATGCTATGAAAGAAATAAATGAAAACTCTATAGAGAGTTACGATAGAGTCGTCACAAATCGATTCAGACAATGGCACTTTATATTATATGGAGTTGCTATATATCGTGGTGAAATAATTATCTTCAATACCTTGGAAGAGGGTAAGAAACACAACTTTGAAAATTCATTCTTCAGATTATACTCGGTCGTAAATGAAGATAATCCTAATGATAGTTGGGTTATGCTTAGACCAAATTATAAAATCATTGATAGCTATAACGTTCCACTTGATTATAGCGTTAGAGATTTTACAGAATATCTATATAGTTATTTGGAGAATTGGAGGAAGTGTAAAAATGAAAGACAAAAAGGTTGAAATACCTGCTGATAGAGCAAAGATGTATGAGAGTCTTGTTGGCAAGCAGGTTGGCGATAACGTTACTATTAAGAACGAATCTACACCTAGACAACTTGCTGAACAGAATAAGACCAGAAACGCTATAGAATCCGGTTTCGGTTTCATAGCTAAATCTTGGGTTGCAATTGTATCAATTGCATTTATTGTAAGTCAGATTTTCTTTTGTATCAAATTTTTTGAAACAAATACATTCTACAATATCCCTTTCCTAGCAGGATTAGCACTTGCTTGGAAGATGATAACAGGTGTGTTGAAATTGGTATTTTTCTTTTTACTGTTTATAATAGTTGTCGAAGCTATTATTGGTATAATAGAAACGATAACTCTCGCAACAGTTGAGATTCACCAAGGAAATAAATTTTCTAAAATGGCTAACAGTGCAGATTCAAAGCTCGATGCTATACGTGGTGAACTCAACAAGAAAGATAATTCTGATAAAAAGAAATCTCCTGTAGAGTTTGGCGAAAATGCTAACCAATATTAAATTTGTAAACTCACTTTCACATTTTAATGATTTGAAGGTGAGTTTATGAAATATCTTTCTTATATAGATTACAGAAATAGAAAACCGGCTTCTTTGATGTACGAGAAATTTATTGCATCGCATTCGCGTGCGAGTTGGTTTAACAATAATAACAATCAACTGATGCGTCCATTTCTCACAGTTGATGAAGAAAAAGAATTGTGGGACAAGTACATCGCTAGTGGTAGAAAAGATATTTCTGTAAGAAATACGATTGTTGAACGGTATATGTGGGTTGCATATTACACTGCTTATAATACGTTTGGTAAAAACAGAAAATCGGCTAACTTGACACTCGACGATGCTGTATCTGAAGCTAATGCAAAATTGATACAGCTTGTAGAGCGTTTTGATACAAATTTTGATAATCTGTTTATTACATATGCCGTGGATGCTATTGCACATTATCTTCAATGTATCAATGGTATCCAATACGGAGAGTTCAAGCTTAGTCACTTAGCACATTCTAGACGAGTTAGATTGTATGCATATCTCGAATCCGGTGTTTTGTCGGAAAACGATATGTGTGACAAGTTACCAATGACAAAAAATATAGCATTGTATTTTAAATTGAACCCAAGTAAAACTCAAGTCAAATATATCGTGCATTTAATAAACAATGTGTTTTGTGAAACATATTCGTTGGATTCGCCTATGAAAGACAATCAAGGTGAAGATGCTGAAATGACGCTTTTAGATTTAATACCGTCTATTGAATCTTCTAAACCTCAAACTGTGTTTTCAAGAAACGTTGAAACTTTTAAACGCTTGTTGATATGGCTAAGGAATGGCGATATTTATGCAAAAGCGCATTGTAGCAAACTTAAACGAATAGATGAAGAAAGACTTCCGCAATTGATTGAAACCAGATTATTTGCATATATTGGAATAGACCGTGATGTTGACACTGGCCTATATGTGTATTCTAATAAGAAAACCTTCCAAGAGATTGCGGATGAGACGGGGTTTTGTAAGCAAACTATTGAACAATGGATACATAGGGGTTTGTTAAAACCTATTCTTGAGAAATATGACAAAGATGTTTTGAAAAGAACTATCGAAGAAATATTGTGCGACGATATGTCTTTCGAACATGCCAAAATGAAACTTGAAAAATATAAGGAGAAATCAATATGAAATGTATTGACGATATAGCTGAACTTTGTTTCAATGCATCGTTTCCTGGCGAAATCGATATAGACGTTTCAAATTCTCATCTTGCAATTTCAAACGCTATCAATGAATTTAAAAATGGAAATATAACAGCTGATGCAGCTATTACTGATATTTCGTCAAACATAGATAGCATTGTGATTCATTGCGAAGAAATGAAGAAACGCTGTCTTGACGCTGTTGGTGGTGATTTTACAAAGCTCACAGAAGCAGATATGCAGACATGTAAAAATTATACTGCTATTAGCGATTATGTGATGAAATACGCTGCTATTATTGCTGAACACAATAATTCTGCTGTGGGAAAATCCACTTCTATTACAACTGAAAAGAAAGAACCTGAAGCCGAAATGCAGGATGGAGGAGAAGTTAGACTTGACTTTACTCCTAAAGTTAAACCTTCAAAAAAGAAGGCTAAGACTGCTATCGAATTTGGCGAAGATGTTTCTACTAAGCCAATCGATAAACCTGTTGCGGCTGAAGAATTGGAGAAAGAAGAACCTTTGAAAGGCGAGACTATCGACAATCCAGTTGAAGTAAGTGAATCTCCAATGGTGACAAACGATAAAATTGAAGAGAAACAGATTGAAGAAACTGTTGAAGCCCACAACAAGGCTCTTGATGATTTCAAACCTGTTAAAATAGATGCTATTCCTAAACCACAGATTCAGGAAGAAATCGAACTTGATGAAGCTAAAACAGAAGATGAAAATTCTGTAGGCGAAGTTCATACTCCTGCTCCAGAACCAACTCCGGCTCCAGTAGCTGAGCCAACAAAACCTGCGAGTGATGTAGATGATGATTTCGATATTGCTTCTGAAGAAAGTAAAATTGTTGTATCCGAAGATGATGAAATTAAACCTGATTCTGAAGAAGAAGTGGCAATTGATGCAAACGGTCTCATCTCAGATGGTCCTATTGTAAACATGGACGATGATACAGATGTAGGTATGCTTTCAGAGGAAGAACTTGCTTCTATTGAAATCGAAAAAGAACCTGAAGAAGTTAATGCTGAAACTAAAGCTGCATCTGACGGAAGTGATGAAATTGACGGGGATAAGAAACTTTATGATACAAGTAAGGTTATTTCTCGTAAACGTGAAAACCCTACACTTGCTATGCTTCGTAAATTCGACCCTAAGAAATTTGATTTGTCAAAGATTTCTGTATTCGATTACGATGGCTCAGACGAAGCATTCCGTAAAGAGTATATTACATCTCGCGATAACATGATGGCTGCACCACGCGTTTCTCGTATCGCTCTGCTTATGAGCGGTCACTACGAAGAAATTGCAGCATGTGGTAACTTTGACTTTACATCAATTGGTCGTACATTGACCGATGGTTCTGTCGATTTCGTAGATAGAGAAGTATTCCTTTACAACTTCATCTACTCTAAAATCATGTATTGTTCATATGCTAGGTCTGTTCCAGAATTCGATGAATGGGCACAGCATATTTTCTATCCTGATATTAACTCTCTTTTCTTTGGAGTTTACGATGCCAACTCTGTTGGTGAAAATAACTACACTGCAGTTTGTCCTAAGTGTGGTAAGACAATGGTTATTCCTCGTGAAAACAAGGACATCGCTGTTGCAGTTTCAAATGTCTTTAAACCAAATGACCTTGAAAAGTTCATCAAGTTCAGTGACATTATGAAGCAGGATATTTCTCCAATGTATGAGGAAGCGAAGAATAAGACAATTCGTAAGCAGTTGAACAATACAAAGTATATCGTTGAATACGGTGTACCGACATTGTACGATTACCTTACTACTATTTCTACACTTAGAAAGATTTGCCAGCGCGATAATATCGATATCGATTTGTCTAACGTTGAGACTTTTGCTGAGCCAGAAGTTGCTCTTCGTATTTTCCATTACATGTATATCAAACGCATTGCTATTCCAAGTGTAACAGTTAAGCCTGATGGAAAGAAATCTGTTAAGTATGTAGGTTTACGTTCAAAGGCAGATATTATTGAATTCTTGAATCAGCTTGATATTAACGATTATTCACAGCTTGTCAACGCACGTGATATCTCGGATTTCATCACTAAATCAGCTTGTGACTTCTATCTCAAGGATTGTAAGTGTACAAACGAGACTGATGGTGTTAAGTGTGACCACGTTGTCAAGTATTTGCTGTTCAATCCAAAAAAGGCATTTTTTTTCAAGATTGGGGAAGCCAGAGCGAATCTGGGATAACCGAGCAAAGTTCTGATGGTATCGAAGTCAGAAGAGAGGAAGATGAATACAAAACTGATATGCCACTACAGTATATAGCTAGAATTGATATGACTCTTCGCCTCTTCGACGGAGATATATCTCTAACTGAACTTATGAATATGGATATACCTTCTCAGCGTGCTCTCGTTCAAAGTCGAATAAAGAAGTTGAACGAGAGTATGGAGAATCTTGAGAATGGTAGAGTTGACGCGTACTCTAGACGATACGCTGGCACTATGGGTGGTGGTTTCGGTGGGGGTTCTTCTTCTGGCATTAGTTACCACGCTCCTTCCTCAAGCCAATCTGGCGATAATCAGAATGACAAAATCGACCGCAGTAAATCTCGTAATTATAAAGATGCAGCGCGGTAGATAAAAATGTAGAGTGAACTAAAATGGAGTTAAAAACATGACTGTATGCGAATACGCTAACGAGGTTCGTGCGAACCTTAACAAATACGGCAACGATGGTTCGATTGTTTTTAATTCTAATGTTTCGGATGCGCTTATCAAATGCTTTAACATTATGAGTGCATATGCAACAGCTAGGAGTAGAAAAACAATACCGATTCCATTCTCAATTGTCGGTAAATGCAATGACTGCAATTTCGACGATGATAATGCAAATTATGCATCGTTTAAGTTTGGTCAGGATGAAAACTTGAATATTAACATGCTCAACCAGATTGTTTCAAATCTTGGTCTCATGGAGTGGGTACATATTGAACCTTACTCAACATGCGTTAACATAGAATTCTTACAACCAGTTAGGTTAATGTAAACAAATAGCTCATTAAAGGAGAATTATAGATTATGAAGGGATTTAAACGCTCTGAAAAAATCACTGTAACTCGTGCTAAGGAAAACATCATTGATGGAAAAGAGATGCACTTGATGATTCAGACTGTATTTGACGACATGTCTCGCATGATTCGTCGTACAATCGGTCCATGTGCAGGTAACACCCTCATTACAGAGCCTTATGCATCGACTCCTATCTATCCTTCGAAGGATGGATGGAAAGTAATTAACAATCATGCATACAATGATTTGTATTTCGAATCAATCTATCGTATCATTCGCGATATTTCTGGCCGCATGAACGAAAAAGTTGGAGATGGTACAACAACAGGTATTATCATTGCTGCTGATTTGTACAAGAGTATCTACAGATATCTTTGTCATCACCGCAACATTACTCCTTATGGAGCTAAGAAGATTTTCGATGTTGCTCTCGAATCTCTTACAAAGAAACTCTTTGACCCGCAGTATGGATACATCGTTAAACTTGACGATTTGCCTCGTGACCAGCGTCTCGAAGTATACCGCAACGTTGCTACTATTTCTGCAAATAACGATTCTTCTATTGCTGACAGAGTAGTAGAAGTATATCGTGATTCAGATACAGACTATGCATACATTGATGTCCAGGAATCTGAAAACGAAAACGATGTTGTTGAGGTCAACCTTGGTTTCGAATTGAACGTAGGTTACGTTCTTCGTCATATGGCCAACAAGCCTGATGGAATCACTGCTGAATACGAGCATCCTTACTTCTTGCTCATCGATGGCCCTATCTTGACAGACGATGTTCCTGAAATCGAAAAGTTCATTAAGTGGATTTGTATCGAAGCTGGTATGCCACTTGTAATCTGTGCAAGCGAATATTGTAAAGCAGTGCTCGATTACTTTGTACGTTGTCTCACAGGACTTCCTCTTATGAACGCTCGTACAGGTAAGACAGAACTCGTTAAACTTCCTCTTCTTGCTATCCAGCTCAATACTGGTAATGAATACGGCGTTTCACGTATTCAGGATTTGGAAGCTTGCCTTGGAACACATGCTCTTCAGACAAATACAGGACGCCTTCAGAATTGTCCTCAGTCATTTGATGAGCTCAATATGCTTCTCGGTCGTGCAGACAGTGTTAAGTGTATTCCTCATTACATTCGTGTACGTGGTGGTGCTGGTAAACAGGCTGTTCGTGATGGACGTGTAAAGGAACTTGAAGACTTGCTCAAACAGAACCAGGATGTACAGCAGCACGGTGGTCAGGCAACTGTAAGCATTGCTACTCTTAAGAGACGTATTGGTATGCTTAAGGGTCAGATGCACTGTATCAAAGTCGGCGGCGACTCTTACAAAGAAAAGCAGAACCGTAAGATGATTTACGACGATGCAATTCAGGCTGTAAAAGCATGTATCGATAACGGCATTGCACTTGGTGGACAGGTTTCTATTAGCCAGTGTATCTACACCTACAAAGAAGACCTTATCGATGATATCTTTGCAACAATCACTGACAAGAACAACACTTACAACGTAATGATTAACACTGACGAAAACAAGATGCGCAATATCATTGAAGACTTCCTTGATATCATTGCCGAAAGTTCAAAGGCAGGTTTCAAAGCTGTATTTGACAACGCATCTACTTCACGTCGTTGGAAGAATGAAATCATGCGTAACCTTGAGAATACTTCTGAAGTAGCTTTGACATACGATATTGTTAAGGCAAAATACTGTGCGCTTAAGACAATTAAGGACGGAGAAATTCCATCTCTGATTGTTCCTGGAAACACAGATTGTGAATTGCTCAGAAGTGTATTCTGTATTGTCGGAATGTTTATTTCTGCAAATCAGATTCTCAGTGTTCATCTTAAAGATGATTTTGCTGGTGCACATAAGAAATAATGAAATGACGTAAATATATTCCGGGGCGTAACTGCCTCGGAATATTTATTTGACTTTTTAGTTGCTTTATATATTGTGTAATTATAGAGGAGTAAACAAAAATGGAAATTAAACACAAGATTGATGTTGATGACGCAATCGATAAAGTTAAAGAAGCCTTTCCTATAATGAAAGTGCTTTCGGCTAATAAACAGCCAGAACCAGTTCCTGAAAAAGATAATATCAATTATAAGGAGTTTAGGTTTAGAATTAAAACCCGCGAAGGTACAGATATCAATATTCCAAGTTCATTCATCGGTTTGATTATCGGTGTTGTGGCTACCAAAATTATTTTCGGAATGATTGGAAAAGCAATCGATGGTCATCGTGACAAGAATGAAACTGTAGAATGCGAAACCGAATAAATGACATACAAATCGCTCACAAAAACAACGCTCGATATACATGAATGAATCACTATCAATGACACCATACGTCTAATCCAAATGAATCAAGAATCTATATAACACGCATTATTGTTGAATGAGACTAAAATAATAAAATTTTGTATACTTAAAGTGGGAATAAAAATAAACAAAATAGACGGATAAACAAATACTTAACCACTTCTATTTATATAAAAAAGATAGAAGAACTATGCTAGACTTAATTGCGGATTTGTTTTTAAACGAGGACACTTGGCTATTTATGCCATCTGAAATTTCTGGAGAAATTGATAACGCTGAAGAGATTGTCTTGTCTGAAGAACAGTCTACTGAAGGTTGTTAATATAGGGAGCGAATATAACAAGGCTCCTTCGACGTATTTCACAATGTAGAGTTGCATTATGAAAAGCGTCGAGATAAACTAAGGTACCCATGAAATGCTTACACTTGTGGGACCGAGAACGTAGGCCCTATACCAAAACACTTGTAAGAAACACCTTGGCATCGATGACAACAACAATTCACATAGTAGATGCTGGAACGGGTCGCGCATAACGCCCGTTTCTTTTTTATCTATTATATAGAAAATACACGGATTTTGACATGATTATGATTTATAATATGGAGGTTACAAATGGCTAGCTTTTTAAGAATACCGTGTATAGACGATGCTGCCATACCAGAAAGTGTCATTTATAACTGTAAAAGAATATATGAAACTTGGGGTAAAACCCGAGTATACGATAAACTTGATGAGGAAATGTATAAATACGAGTACGCTCACAATGTAACGAATCGTACTTTGAGATATCTGAATCTCTATCGACATGCCTTTCTTGAAACAAAATGCCATTTCGATGATTCTAATATCGAGAATACAAACCTTACTGCTCCGAAAGTTCTGGATGTAGATGAAACTACTTATTGTAAGTATTGTGGTAAACCCCTTGTGGAATCGCACAGTACAGACCCTATTGGAACAGTTATTCCTGAAAAAACCTTTAAGCATTGTGATAATCCTAATTGTTATATGAATCTCCGTTTCTATAAGAAGCGTAAGTGGGAATTTACAGATTATAATGCAAATGTTCCTTATTTTGATAAGAAACTTGTAGGATACATTTCTGTAAACGGATTTAAATTAGACAATTATTGCACATACGACTATGCTTATACAAATACGCAACTTAGTCTTAAAGGAAGAGGTTTTGGAATTGGATTCCCTAGAACTTTTAGATTCGATTTCGAATACCGATATTATGAAAGTGCAAAAGATTCTGGGGCAGACAAACTTAAAATTTACGAAGATATTCTGTTCAATACCTTCAAAGAGTGTTTCCATTCAATTCTTGTAAGCAGCATTTATACTCTTGCTTCACAAGATGATGTAAACGCTATGCTTGCTGCTATAGCAGAGATGTCGGATGAAATAAAGATAGACATTCTGAAATTCATTAACGACTTTATTGCTTATCAAAAGAAATACCACGACGTTCGTCCAAAAGATAATGAAGAGGCTGAACTCGATTTCGATAACTCTAGAAAGCAGCTTAGTAATAAGCTTAAGGAATTCCATGAATTATTCATGTTGCCTTGTGAGTTTATGAGTTATCTTATTATTCTCACACTATATCCTCGACACATGTTTGTATTGAGCGATACTAGGGGCGGAATATCAAGCCAGTTGTTTTTTGGAGGTAATGTATTTACTCCTACTACAACCAGTAAATATGGTGTTTCACTTGATATAGGCGAACGCGTTATCGACACCTGTTTTATTGACAAGGTTCCAAGATACATTGCTGATGATGGTTTGACATTGTATGATAATTATTACGTCATGATGTCTGGCGAATCATTTGCAGTTTATTCGTTTACTGATGGAAAATGGTTAACACACGATGAATGTGCACTAGTTAGTTCAGGAATTATTGAAAGCGATGGATGTGAACCTAAGCTTTATGCTGTAAAATTGCATTCTAAAAACTGCGTTGTGATTCACACGTCTTCAAGATTGTCTATATTCAGTTTCGACGACAACAGTTTCATTTATGATATTTCTTTTGACCAGGGACAGGTTGCAGTGGATTCATCTTATTACCCACAGCTTGATAGATTCT
>Ga0247611_10009155_pt1 | contig 11990 bp, 14 predicted proteins | sample 177DNAGHGhighgp2_FD_192422 | JGI IMG/M metagenome (GOLD analysis project Ga0247611, IMG submission 192422) | Sheep rumen microbial communities from Palmerston North, Manawatu-Wanganui, New Zealand - 1770 DNA GHGhigh gp2 | ecosystem: Host-associated > Mammals > Digestive system > Stomach > Rumen... | reverse complement strand
TTAAAAAGCCTTTTGGCTTTTTTTTATTATATAAAAATGTTATAATTATAATGGAGTTATATTTGAAGATTCAAAGAAGGATGATTAAAATGGTAAAGGTAATTGGTGCTGGACTTGCTGGAGTTGAGGCAAGTTATTATCTAGCAAATAAAGGAATAGATGTCGAATTATATGAAATGAGACCAGTTAAACAAACTAGTGCTCATAAGACAGATTTATTCGCTGAATTAATATGTTCTAACTCTCTTAGAGCAAATTCTATAGATGTTGCTGTTGGACTATTAAAAGAAGAAATGAAGATGTTTAATTCTATAGTTATGGAAGCTGCAGAAAAAACAAGCGTTCCTGCAGGAGGATCTCTTGCCGTAGATAGAACATTATTTGCTAAATACATTACCGATAAAATTAAGAATCATCCAAGAATTAAAGTTATAACTGAAGAAGTAAAAAAGATACCTGACGGAAATGTAATTATTTGTAGCGGACCATTAACTAGTGATGATTTTTCTATCGCTATTAAGGATTATTTAGATGAAAAAGATTTCTATTTTTTCGATGCAGTTGCTCCTATAATCGATGCTGAATCTATTGACTACAATAAGGTCTATTTAAAAAGTAGGTACGATAAAGGAGAAGCCGCTTATCTAAATTGTCCAATGACTAAAGAAGAATTTGATAAGTTTTATGATTGCTTAGTCCATGCAGAATGCGTTGAACCACATGATTTTGAACTAAAAGTATTTGAAGGATGTATGCCTTTTGAAGTAATGGCAAAAAGAGGGAAAGATACATTACTTTTTGGGCCTATGAAGCCAGTTGGACTAGAACATAATGGAATTAGACCATATGCTGTTGTACAACTTAGAAAAGAAAATACTTTAGGATCTACTTATAATATTGTAGGCTTTCAAACACATTTAACATGGCCAAGTCAAAGAGAAGTCATTAAATTAATTCCGGGCTTAGAAAATGCGAATATTCTAAGATATGGTGTAATGCATAGAAATACTTATATTAATTCTCCAAAATTATTAAATGCTTTTTACCAATTAAAGAAAAATGAAAATATCTTTTTTGCAGGTCAAATGACAGGAGTAGAAGGGTATGTAGAAAGTGCATCAAGTGGGCTACTTGCAGCTATAAATATGTATAGAAAAATAAGTAATCAAGAAATGCTTAAATTTCCAACAGAAACAATGATGGGAGCTTTAGCAAATTATATTTCAACACCAAATGAAAACTTTATTCCAATGAATGCCAATTATGGTATTGTCCCAGATTTAGGATATAAACATTCTAAAAAAATGAGAAAAACTTTATATGGTGAACGTGGAATAGAGAAAATGAAAGAATTCATAAAAGAAAACAATCTATGAATGAAAAAGAATTAAATGATTTTAAAGATTACTTATTACTAGAAAGAGGTTATAGCGAAAATACAGCCATTAATTATCTTTCTGATATTTCTGATTTAATTGACTTTATTAACGAATTTAAAATTGTAATGGATTTATTACATTTTGAAAAGAAAAAGCATGCTGAAAACTTTGTTGGCTATTTAATGAATAAAGGTTTAACAAGCAAATCAGTATCAAGGAAAATTAGCTCTATTAGGACATTTTACTCTTTTCTATTAGAAAAAGGGTTAGTAAAAAATAATCCTTTTATGGATTTAAAATCACCTAAAATTGAAAAAAGATTGCCTAATGTAATTGATGATGAAACAGTAAATATGATGCTTAGCGTATGTGATAGAAATAAACCTTTAGGCATTAGAAACTATCTAATTATTGATTTACTTTATAGTTTAGGACTACGTGTATCTGAATTATGTAATTTAAAGATTAACGACCTAGATTTCTTTAACGAAAGTGTTTTAGTAAAATCTGGTAAAGGATCAAAAGATAGATATCTAGTTATGCATAAACGTTTAATAGAAGAATTAAAGGATTACATAACTCATGCAAGAAATAGACTACTTGCTGGTTCTATGAACGAAGATAATAGATATTTACTTATCAATTATAAGGGAACAACACTAACCCCAAGAGGAGTTAGAAAAATATTAAACACAATAATGGATAAGACAGGTGAAACATATAAAATTACACCTCATATGCTTAGACATTCTTGTGCAACAGTTTTATTAAATGGAGGTATGGATTTAAGAAGTGTTCAAGAAATACTTGGACATAGTATGTTATCTACTACCCAAATTTATACAGATATTGCTATAGACGATATCAAAGACAAATATAGAGATGCTCATCCAAGAGCAAGAAAGGACTAATTATGGAAGTAACACAAGCAAATTTTAAAGATTTTATTAAAGAAGGAAAAGTAATTATTGATTTTTGGGCACCTTGGTGTGGACCTTGTAAAGCACTAGGACCTATTATTGAAGAAGTATGTAAAAATAATAACGTTAAGCTTGGAAAAGTAAACGTTGATGATGAAATGGAATTAGCTGAATTATTTAAAATTCAATCAATACCATTTGTTGTTAAGTTCGTTGATGGACAAATAGTTGATACATTCTTAGGCTTAAGAGGGGAAAAAGCTGTTGAGGAGTTCGTACTAAAATAATGTATGACTGCATAATTATAGGTAAAGGCCCAGCTGGTATATCTTGTGCTATTTATCTAAAGAGATTCAATAAAAATGTTTTAGTTATAGGAAAAGATTTTGGCTCTTTAGAAAAAGCTCACCTAATAGAAAACTATTATGGTTTTAATTCTATTAGTGGAATAGATTTAGCTAAAAAAGGAGAAGAACAAGCCAAAAGCCTAGGAATAGAAGTATTAACTGATGAAGTATTAGAAATTAACGATTTAACTGTTAAAACTAAAACAAATGAATATAGTGCTAAATCTATATTCTTAGCTACAGGTAGATCTAATAAAGCTAATATTAAAGGAATTGATGATGTAGTAGTAAGTTATTGTGCTACATGCGATGGATTCTTTTATAGAAAGAAAAAATTAGCTTTAATAGGCTATGGAGATTATATGCATCATGAACTTGATGTATTAAAGAATTTTACACCTGATGTAACTATTTTTTCTAATTCAATTACAAATGATAGTAGCGTAATAGATGGTAAGATTGAAAAACTATATAACAAAGATAATAAAAAAGTGATATTAGTTAATAATACTGAATATGAATTTGATGGTATTTTTATTGCTGCAAATAACGATTCCTTATCCATTTCAAAACATTTAGGATTAGTCACTAATGAACAAAATAAATTTGAAGTTGAAAACTTTAAAACAAATATTAAAGGTATTTTTGCTGGAGGAGATGCAATTGATGGATTAGATCAAGTATCTACAAGTGTATCAGATGGAGCAAAAGCGGCTATTGAAATTAATAAATTTTTAAAAGAAGAGTGATAATATGAGGCAAATAGGGGTTATTTGCGAGAAGAAAGATTGTAATTTCGAAAAAATAGATAGAAAAGTAGTTAGAGGTATAGGACTTCATGATGGAAAACTAATCATGCTTTATAGTGCTAAATACGGAAACTATTCATTCCCAGGTGGTGGAATGAAGAAGGATGAAACTGCGATTGAATGTCTAAAAAGAGAAGTTAATGAAGAAACAGGATATGTTATTAAAAATATTAGTAAGCACCCAATTGGTTATATTGATGAATCAAAATTAAACGGTGTTAAAGCATTCACTCAAAGAACAAGTTATTATTTTTATGAAATAGATCATGTAGAACGTGCTCATAAAGAAAAACATGAAAAGATTTATGAGACTGTTTTAGTATCTTTAGATGAAGCACTAGAAAAGAATAAAGAAATCGATTCAAATGTATGCTTCGTACAAAGAGAAATCATTGTATTAAATCTTTTAAAGGAGGAATATTATGAGAGGATTCAAAGTAGCAAAAGGGTTTGAGAATAGCTCTATAATATTACCTAAAAGACAAACAAAGAATAGCGCAGGATATGACTTCTATGTCGCAAGTGATACTATCATAAAAGCGCATAGTATTGCGCTTATTCCTACAGGCGTAAAAGCTTATATGGAAAGTGATGAAGTATTAAAATTATATGTTAGAAGTTCTATGCCTTTAAAAAAAGGATTAACACTAGCTAATAATGTAGGAATTATTGATAGTGATTACTATGAAAATAAGGATAACGATGGTCATATCATGATACAAGTTATGAATTTTACCGATAAAGATATTCTAATTAAGAAAGATGAAAGAATAGCTCAAGGAATATTTTTAAAATACTTATTAGCTGATGATGATACAACAAATGAAGAAAGAACTGGTGGCTTTGGAAGCACACTTTAAAAAAATTATCTTGATTTATATATCAATATATGATATATTAATAAAGGCACATGCTAATACACATGATATTGGAGTCTATTTCCCAGTGCTAAATTTTTAGTGGAAATAGATGTTGAAGGTATCAGAGGACATAATAACGAAAACGGAGGAAAAGAAAAATGTCAGTAGTTTCAATGAAACAATTATTAGAATCTGGTGTTCATTTTGGACATGCTACTAGAAGATGGAATCCAAAAATGAAACCATATATCTTTACAGCACGTAACGATATTTACATTATCGATTTACAAAAGACTGCAGATGCAATCGAGGCTGCTTATAAGGTATTATTCGACATCGTAAAGGAAGGCGGAAAAGTATTATTCGTAGGTACTAAGAAGCAAGCTCAAGATGTTGTAAAAGAAGAGGCTGAAAGAACAGGCCAATTCTATGTTAACCAAAGATGGCTTGGAGGTACATTAACAAACTTCAAGACTATCAAGAAAAGAATCAAAAGATTAAATGATTTAGTTGAAATGGAAAGCAACGGTACTTTTGATGCTCTACCTAAGAAGGAAGTAGCTCAATTAAAGCATGAAAGAGAAAGATTAGAAAAGTTCTTATCTGGTATTAAAGAAATGAAGAAGGTACCAGAAGCAATGTTCATCGTTGACCCAAGAAAGGAAAGAAATGCTATTCTTGAAGCACGTAAGTTAAACATTCCAGTATTTGGTATTGTTGATACTAACTGTGATCCAGATGATGTAGATTATGTAATTCCTGCTAATGATGATGCTGTTAGAGCAGTTAAATTAGTTACATGGGTAATGGGTAATGCTGTTATTGAAGCTCAAGGTGGAACAGTTGAAAAGTTCGAAGATGAAACAATAGATCAAAACGAAGTTCCTGAAGAAGAAGTAAAAGAAGCAGCTCCAAAAGCTCCAAAAGCAAAGAAAGAAGGAGAAGCTCCTAAGAAAAGAGCTCCAAAAACTCCAAAAGCTCCAAAAGAAGAAAAGACAGAAGAATAATTTGATAGGAGGATAATTTTATGGCAGTTACTGCACAATTAGTTAAAGAATTAAGAGAAAAAACTGGCGCTGGTATGCTTGATTGTAAAAAAGCATTAGAAGCAACAGATGGAAATATTGAAGAAGCAATCACTTGGTTAAGAGAAAAAGGTATTGCTAAAGCTGCTAAGAAAGCTAGCAGAGTTGCTGCAGAAGGTTTATGTAATGTAGCAATCAAAGGAAATAAGGCTGTTATTTATGAAGTTAACTCAGAAACTGACTTTGTAAGCAAGAATGCTCAATTCCTTGAATTATTAAATACTATTGGTAATGCATTATTAGAAAGCGATTCAGATGATTATGAGAATATCGTTTATAATGGTGAAACAATTGCTAATATTTTAATATCAGCAACAGCTACAATCGGAGAAAAAATTAGCTTACGTAGAGTTACAAGAGTAACTAAGGCTGATAACGAAAACTTCGGTGCTTACAAGCATGCTGGTGGTAGAATTGCTGTATTAACATTAATTGAAGGCGGATCAGAAGAAGTAGCAAAGGATATTGCTATGCATGTTGCTGCAATTAATCCTAAATATTTAGCTCAAGAAAATGTTCCTGCTGAAGAAATTGAAAAAGAAAAGGCAATTCAAATTGCTGAAATGAAGAATGATCCTAAGATGGCTAACAAACCAGATAACGTATTAGAAAATATCGTTAAAGGTAAACTTGGCAAATTCTTAAAGGAAATCTGCTTATTAGATCAACCATTCGTTAAAGATCCTAACCTAACAGTTGATCAATTCGCTAAGAGTCAAAAGTGCTCAATTAAAAAATATATTCGTCTTGAAGTTGGCGAAGGTATTGAAAAGGTTGAGACTGACTTTGTTGCTGAAGTAATGGCACAAGTTAAGGCTTAATATTTATAGGGAGAACTACGCTTCTCCCTTTATTTTAAATAAAAAAAGGAGAGGTATTTATGAGTTATAAAAGAATATTACTTAAGCTTAGTGGGGAAGCTTTAAAAGGAAATACAGAATTTGGAATTGACCCAAGAACAGTATCTGATATTGCACAAGAAATCAAAGCCGCACATGATGCTGGAATACAAATCGGTATTGTTGTTGGTGGTGGAAATATGTGGAGAGGAAAGACTGCCTCAGAACTTGGAATGGAACGTGTTCAAGCAGACTATATGGGTATGCTTGCAACTGTCTTAAATGGCTTAGCTATCCAAGATTCCCTAGAACACTTAGGAATTGAAACCAGAGTCTTATCAGCAATTGCTGCTCAACAAGCAGTTGAACCATATATTAGACGTAGAGCTTTAAGACATTTAGAAAAAAATAGAGTAGTAGTATTTGTAGGTGGTACTGGTCAACCATATTTCTCTACAGATACAGCCGCAGCAGTAAGATGTGCTGAAATAGGTGCTGATGTAATGCTTATGGCTAAAAATGGTGTTGAAGGCGTATATGATTCAGATCCAAGAAAGAATCCAAATGCTAAAATGTTCAAATCATTAACTCATGAAGATTTATTAAATAAACAATTAGCTGTTATGGACTTGACAGCAGCCTCACTTTTGAAGGATAATAAGATTGAGGTTAGAGTATTTAATATGAATACTAAAGGTAATATTACAAAAGTATGCCTTGGTGATGATACTCTAGGAACAATTATAAAATAAGGAGGGACTATTTTATGCCTGATATGATTTTACTTGAAACCGAAGAAAAGATGGAAAAAACTATTCAATCAATGTTAAAAGAATTCTCTAAAATTAGAACTGGTAGAGCAAATGCAACTATATTAGATTCTATTACTATTGATTATTATGGTTCACCATCACCTGTTAGACAAATCTCTAGTGTTTCTACTCCTGAAGCAAATCAATTATTAATTAAGCCTTATGATGCTTCAACATTAAAACTAATTGAACGTGCTATTAGCGCATCTGATTTAGGAATTACTCCTATTAATGATGGAACATGCATTCGTTTAATCTTCCCTAAACTTACAGAAGAAAGAAGAAGAGAATTAGTAAAAGGCTTAGGAAAAATTACTGAAGGCGCTAAAGTTGCTTGTCGTAATATCAGAAGAGAAGGTAATGATGAAATTAAGAAATTAAAATTACCTGAAGATGATGAAAAAGGATATATCAATGACATTCAAGAACTTACAGATAAGTACATTGAAAAGATTGATAAAGAAACAGAAAAGAAAGAAAAAGAATTAATGGAAATCTAGACATTCATATTTTGAATGTCTTTTTTCTTTTTGAAAAAAAGAATAAAAGAGTGCAATTACATTAATAATAGTGTATAATAAAATAGGTGGTTTGTATGTTTAGACTAAAAGTAAATTGGAAAAAAAGAATAATAATTGGACTAGTAAGCATATTACCTATGATTGCTCTAGTTACTATTTTTCTAATATTATGTATAAAGAAGAATATACCTGATGGAGGAGTAGTTGCTGTTATATGTTCATTAGTTTATTTAATTGGTGTCCCTGAATTGATCTTTTTTGAAAGAGATAAATCAAAAAGACTTGATTATATAGCAGTTAAAGAAGAAGAAAAATGGGTTCCTTCTCCAATAGGAATTCTCATTAGAACTTCAATGTTTTTAATTGTTTTAATGTATTTAATTATTGTAATAGCAAGTAAGAGGTAGGTGTTCTTATGAAGAAAAGAATAATAACTGGATTAATAATGGCTTTAGTAGGTATTCCACTTGCAATATTTGCCCCAGTTGAGGCATTTATTGGTGTTGCTGCTTTACTTGCTTTAATTGCCACATATGAGATTATTCATATGTTTGAAACTAAAAATGAATCCAAGATTTCCTTTGTTGGAAAAGTTACTATATTTTGTTTATCCATATTTGAGAATTTAGTAATATCTCTTTCTTGGTATTTCTATCATAAAGATATGGATGTTAATTTTGGAGCAATATTATCAGTATGTCTATTCATTTTATTCTTTGTTATTGGTTTATTACTTGTCTTCGATAAGACAATTGATACTAATAATGGAAGTAAATTATTACTTTCAGTATGTTATGTAGGCATTGGTTTTGCAAGCATACCAGTATTAATGATGTATGGTAGAGGCTTATTATTTTATATTTTAATAGTAGCTTCATTTACAGATATGTTTGCTTATTTCTTTGGAATTTCACTTGGTACAAAGATTATAAAAAGAAGACCAGCACCTATCATTAGTCCAAAGAAGAGCTTTGAAGGATGTATTTTTGGTACTATTTTTGGAACTGTATTTGGTGCATTAACATTCATTTTCTATAACGAATTATTTACTGATGGTGGAACATTATTTAAAAATGTTTGTTATATTGAAAATAAAGGTTTAGAAATAACACTAATTATTATCTTAACATTATTTGCTAGCTTCATAGGTCAAGTAGGCGATTTAGTAGCTTCTAAATTAAAAAGAGACAATGGTATAAAAGATTATGGAAAAATCTTCCCAGGCCATGGTGGAGTAATGGATAGATTTGATTCATCATTATTCATTTCTATATTCTTATTTATAGTATTCCTATTCTTACAATTATTATTACCATTATAGGAGGTGCTATATGAATATAATTTTACTTGGAGCAACTGGCTCTATAGGAAGTATGACTCTTGATTTAATAAGAGAAAATAATATTAATGTAATTGGCTTATCATTAGGTAGGGATATCGATAAATCTTTATCTATAGTTAAGGAATTTAAGCCTAAATATATATGTGTTAGAAAAGATGATGATAAAGCCAAATTTGAAAGCTTATGTGATAATATTTATGTAGGTGATTTAGGCTTAGAAAAGTTAAGCGAAATACCTTGTGATTTAGTTATTAATGCTTTAGCTGGATCAATTGGATTATTACCTACAGTTAAAGCAATAAACGCAAAAAATGATATAGCACTTGCTAATAAAGAATCTCTAGTTATGGCTGGAGATATTATTATGAAATTAGCTAAAAAGAATAATGTTAATATCTATCCTATAGATAGTGAACATTCAGCTATATGGCAAGCCATTAAAGGTGAGGATATAAAAGCTATTAATAAAGTTTATATTACTGCATCTGGTGGAGCATTTAGAGATAAGAAAAGAGAAGAATTAGAAAATGTAACAGTAGATGATGCCTTAAAGCATCCTAACTGGAGTATGGGTAAAAAGATTACAATTGATTGTGCAACAATGATGAATAAAGGCTTAGAAATAATAGAAGCACATCACTTATTTAATATACCTTATAGTAAGATTACTCCAATTTTACATAAAGAATCTAAGGTACATGCTTTAGTAGAATTTAGCGATTCAACACTTAAAGCTATAATATCAAATCCTGATATGAAAGAACCTATTTTATATGCCTTAAATAGAGGTAATAGATCTAATTATGATAATAAGATTAAATTATCTACTTTGCACTTTAAAAAAGTCCAATTTAAAAGATTTCCGTTAGTTAAATATGCAATAGATGCAGGAAAAAAAGGAGGCATTATGCCTACTGTTTTAACTGCGTCAAATGAAGCAGCAGTTAACTTATTTTTAGATGGGAAAATTAGTTTCTTAGATATTGAAAAGATAGTAATAAATGAACTATCTAACACAAAGAATTTTAAACCAACTTTAGAAGATATAATTAAAGTTGATAAGGAAATAAGAGAAAGAATTCTTGGAGGAAGATTATGACAATAGTTATTGCACTTATAGCCTTCTTATTTGGGCTATGTTTAATAATTTCAATCCATGAGCTAGGACATTTTATGTTTGCTAAAAAATATAATGTCTTATGTTATGATTATTCTATAGGTATGGGACCTTTAATTTACGGTAAGAAGAAAGGTGAAACTACTTATGGAGTAAGAGCAATTCCACTAGGTGGATTTGTTGCTATGGCTGATGGCGATGCCTTTAATGGTTTACTTGAAAAAGATTTAGAAATTGGTTTAAATTTAGATGAAAATAATAATGTTAATGAAATCATCTTAAATAGAGCAAAAGAAGCTCAAATTAAAGGAAACGTAGTAGATAAAGATTTATACTGTGAAGATGGTAAAAATCCTTTTGTTATTTTAAGAATTGATGGAGAAGAGAAAACATTTGAAGTAAATAGAGATGCTATTGTTTTTATTAGCCAAAAGAAAAAAATGCAAATAGCACCATATGATAGATGTTTTGAATCAAAAGGCAAATGGCCAAGATTTGTTATGCTTTTTGCAGGACCAGGCATGAACTTCATTCTTGCTATATTCTTATTCCTAATTGCTGGATTCTTTGTAGGTAAACCATCAAATAAACCAGTAGTTGGATCAATTTCAGAAAGCTTTACAATGGATAAAAAAGAATATAAATCTCCAGTTGCTTTAGCAGGTATACAAAAGGGAGATACAATTGTTAGTATTAATGATAAAGAAGTTAAAACATGGAAAGATATTGATCAAATAACTAGTGAGTTAAAAACTAGCTTAACATCTACAGTTAATATTACTTATAAAAGAGGAGAAGACACAACTACAACAACTCTTAGACCTATGACTTATCTAGGTAATATTGGCTTATTTGGTAATATTGAAGATTATAAGGATGCTGATGGTGCTACCGTATTTATATATACAACAAAAGCAGAAAAAGCAGGGTTTAAAAATTATGATGTTATAACAAAGATTAATGATGTAGAAATTCATTCATGGAGCGATTTAATAAGTTTCTGTACAAATGAAAGCAATGATGGAAAGAAGATAGAAGTTAAAGTTTTAAGAGACAGCAAAGAGGAAACTCTTGAAGCATCTTTAATGAAAAAATCTACTGTTAAATCTATTAGAGACTTAGAATTCTTTAAAGGAACAATAGGTATTTCTCCTAAATCTCATTTTGATTTTTTCTATAGTTTTGTTTATACAGGCAAAAGCTTCTGGTCAAGTCTTTCAAGTGTATGGAAAACTTTAGCATTATTATTCACATCAAAAGATGTTGGAATTAAAGATCTATCAGGACCAGTTGGAATATTTGCTTTAATTAAAAATTCACTTGCTGGTGGCTTTGTTAATTACTTATATTTCCTAGGATTCTTAAGCGTTAATATTGGTATGGTTAATCTACTTCCTATACCTGCACTTGATGGTGGTAGAATAGTATTTGTTGGTGTAGAAGCAGTAACTAAAAAGAAGATTAATAAGAAAGTAGAAGACACAATTACAAATGTTGTTTTCATATTACTATTATTATTGTTTGTCTATATTACATTTAATGATATATTGAGGCTCAAAGGCTAATATATAATATATAATATTAATTAGTTAATCATATTCATTATTATTAATAAAAAGTGGTGTTTAAAAGCACCATTTTTTTATTGCAAAAAAATAAATAAAAATTTATTAAAAAAGTTGTTGACTTTATTTGGTTTATAGTATAGAATAAAAAAGGTGTGTGAAAATTAAGAATTTATGATTTAATAAATTATAAAATTTAATTAAATACATCTTGACATCTGTTTTAAGCAGTGTTATAATAAAAAAGCACGCTGACAAAAACGTGCGATTAGATAGGTCTTTGAAAACTGAACATAGACAGGCAAAATAAAAAGCGCAAAGCGAATTAATAATAAGAGCAAAACAAACAAAACATAAATTTATGGAGAGTTTGATCCTGGCTCAGGATGAACGC
>Ga0247611_10009152_pt1 | contig 11992 bp, 14 predicted proteins | sample 177DNAGHGhighgp2_FD_192422 | JGI IMG/M metagenome (GOLD analysis project Ga0247611, IMG submission 192422) | Sheep rumen microbial communities from Palmerston North, Manawatu-Wanganui, New Zealand - 1770 DNA GHGhigh gp2 | ecosystem: Host-associated > Mammals > Digestive system > Stomach > Rumen... | reverse complement strand
GAGACAATGAAGATATAACAAGGCAAGCAGTAAGGACAATACTTTTAAAATCCAAAAAGAAACTTGAAGAATATGAAAGCAGACTAAAGTTTATGCAAAAAGAAGAAAAAATAAAAAAGTGTATAGAGGAACTTGAAGAAACTAATGCAGATAAAAAAATACTAAAAAAAATTAAACAACAAATAGATTTTTAGGAGGTATTTTAGAATGGCTTTTGAAGGACTATCAAGCAGACTACAAGCAATTACAAAAAAATTAAAAGGTGAAGCAAGAATAACAGAAAGCAATATGAAAGAAATGCTTCGAGAAGTTAAACTTGCATTATTAGAAGCTGATGTTAACTACAAAATAGTTAAAGAATTTATAAATAACGTTCAAGAAAAAGCTCTTGGTCAAGAAGTAATGAAATCTTTAAAGCCAGGAGAGCAAGTTGTAAAAATAGTTAAAGATGAGTTGGTAGAGCTTCTTGGTGGAACAGAAAGCAAAATAAATATTTCACCAAATCCTCCAACAGTAATAATGTTAGTGGGACTTCAAGGTTCTGGTAAAACAACTACAGCAGGAAAACTTGCAAACTTACTTAGAAAACAAGGCAAGAAACCTTTACTTGTAGCATGTGACGTATATAGACCAGCAGCTATCAAACAATTGCAAGTTGTTGGAGGACAGTTAAATATACCCGTATATAGCGAAGAAAATGTAAAAGATGTTGTAGGAATTGCAAGAAGAGCAATGTCAACAGCAATTTCAAAACTAAATGATGTAGTAATTCTAGATACAGCAGGACGTTTGCATGTAGATGAAGAATTAATGCAAGAATTACAAAATGTTAAAAAATCAGTTAGACCACACGAAATTCTATTAGTAGTAGATGCAATGACAGGTCAAGACGCAGTAAATGTTGCAAATGAGTTTAACTCAAAAGTTGGAATAGATGGAGTAATCCTTACAAAACTTGATGGTGATACTCGTGGTGGTGCAGCACTTTCAGTAAAAAAAGTAACAGGAGCACCAATCAAATTTGCAGGTGTTGGTGAAAAATTAAGTGAATTAGAAGTATTTCATCCAGACAGAATGGCATCAAGAATTTTAGGAATGGGAGATGTACTTTCAATTATAGAAAAAGCTGAAGCAAGCTTAGATTTGGAAGAAGCAGAAAAATTAGAAGCTCAGCTTAAGAAAAATAAATTTGACTTAAATGATTATCTAGCACAATTAAAACAAGTAAAAAAAATGGGTTCATTTTCATCGATTTTAAAAATGATTCCAGGAATGAACAAATTAGGAAACATCAAAGTAGATGACAAAGAATTTGATAAAATCGAAGCAATGATAAATTCTATGAGTGCAGAAGAAAGGTCAAATCCAAAAATTTTAAATGGAAGCAGAAGAAAACGTATTGCAAAAGGAAGTGGACGTCAAGTTAGCGAAATAAACAGATTTATGGATTCTTTCGAAATGACTCAAAAAATGATGAAACAAATGAAAAATAAAGGAAATATGAGAAAAATGATGAAAGGCTTGAATCTTGATAATATAAAGGATTTCAAAGATTTAATGTAGTTTTTAATTTTTTAAATTTATATATATAAATTCATGGGAGGTGAATACAAAATGGTAAAAATAAGATTACAAAGATTTGGAAAGAAAAAGTCTCCATTCTATCACATTGTAGTTGCTGACTCAAAATCTCCAAGAGATGGAAGAATTATCGAACAAATCGGAACATACAATCCAATGACAGAACCATCAACAATTGTTTTAGATGTAGAAAAAGTAAATCAATGGATTAAAAATGGAGCTAAACCAACAGATACAGTTAAAGCTTTAATTGAAAAAGCAAAATAAGTTTCCAAAATAATCACTATCTTGCGTTGTTGAATTTCATTTGAAACGCGGTTACGTACACAAGTACGCTCCCTTGCCTTTCAAACAAAATTCGCCTAGCAATATAGCAATTCTTTTGAAAACGGCATATGAGAGGAAGACGTGTTATGAAAGAAATTTTACAAACAATTATTGAAAATTTAGTTGATGACAAAGCTTCAATTTCAATAAATGAAGCTGAAGGAGAAAAATCTATAGTTTTTGAAGTAAAAGTTGCAGAATCTGATATGGGAAAAATTATAGGTAAACAAGGAAAAATAGCTCAATCTATAAGAAATATAATGAAAGCAGTTAGTGCAAAAGAGCATAAGAGGGTTTCAGTAGAGTTCTTAGATTAGAATGAGCAGAAAGGATTAAAAAGAAACGAGTATTACAAGGCAAAATTTTATGAAAAAAGCGCAGTTTACTTGATATAAATGAGTATTTTTGAATAAAATTTAAACGTAGTAAGACGAAGTTATTTTTAATACGAAATATGAAGAATTTAGAAATAGGTCAAATTGTAAACACATTTGGTATCAAAGGATTTGTGAAAGTAAATCCTTGGGTTAATGATGTTGCAAGATTTGATGATTTAAAAAAAGTATATATCAAAATTAGAAAAGAGCAAAAAGAATTAGAAATAGAAGAAGTAAAATATCATAAAAATCAAGTTTTGATTAAATTTAAAGGAATAGAAACAATTGAGCAGGCAGAAGTTTATAGAAATGCTATTCTTGAAATTTCAAGAGAAGATGCTATTCCACTTGAAGAAGGAGAATATTTTATAGCAGATCTACTAGAGTCTGAAGTATATACAGATGAAGGCGAAAAGCTTGGAATATTAGAAGATATTTATAATACCGGAAGCTCTGATATATATGTTGTAAAAAATGAACTTGGAAAATCTATTTTGCTACCTAGAATAGATGACGTTATAAAAGAAATAGATGTAGAAAACAAAAAAATAATAGTTCATTTATTAGAAGGGTTAATTTAATTAGCTTGAATAGAAAGGATTAGTTTAATGAAATTTGATGTTTTAACACTTTTCCCAGAGATGTTTGAACCATTAAATGCAAGCATAATCGGAAGAGCGCGAGAAAAAAATCTAATAGAAATAAATTTAATAAATATTAGAGATTTTTCGAAAGATAAACACAAAAAAGTGGATGATACTCCTTATGGAGGAGGCGCTGGTATGGTTATGATGCCAGATGTAGTATATGATGCATATAAATCTGTTGGTGATGAAAATGCAAAAGTAATATATATGAGTCCACAAGGTCAAAAACTAAACCAAAAAAAGGTCGAAGAATTAGCAAAGCAAGAGCATTTAATAATTCTCTGTGGACACTATGAAGGAATAGACCAAAGAGTAATTGATAAAATTGTAGATGAAGAAATTTCTATTGGAGATTATGTTTTAACAGGAGGAGAGTTACCAGCAATGGTATTGATAGATGCAGTATCTAGGTATAACTCAGGTGTTATAGCAGAAGAATCAAGAGCTGAAGAGTCATTTACAAATGGTCTTTTAGAATATCCTCAATATACAAGACCAGAGGTTTTCGAGGGGGAGAAAGTTCCGGAAGTTTTACTTTCAGGTCATCATGCAAATATTGAAAAATGGAGAAAAGAAAAAGCACTTGAAATTACAAAGCTAAAAAGACCAGATTTGTTATTTGAAAAATAATTGATTTTTGGCGTCGTTAAAATTCATTTAAAACGCGGTTACATACAAAAAGTATGCGCCCTTGCTTTTTAAATAAATTTTGCCTAGTCAAAAGAACAATTCTTTTCCAAATAAATAGATACAATTTAAAAACTTATAAAAATTAAGAAAATGAAGTGCAATAAATTGCACCGCTCAAAGTCAATCTGATGACAAGCTAAAAGCTTGCGACATTAGAAATTAAGAAAGGAAGGATTTTAAAATGGATATAGTTAAATCTATAGAGCATGAACAATTAAAAAATAAAATACCAGATTTAAAAGTTGGTAATACAGTAAGAGTTCATGTAAGAATTAAAGAAGGAAATAAAGAAAGAATCCAAGTATTTGAAGGAACAATTATAAAAGTACAAGGATCAGGTGTAAATAGAACATTTACAGTTAGAAAGATATCTTATGGAGTAGGAGTAGAAAAAACATTTTTAATTCACTCTCCATTAGTTGAAAAAGTTGAATTAGTAAGAGTTGGACACGCAAGACGTGCTAAATTATTCTATTTAAGAGATAGAGTAGGAAAATCTGCTAAGACTAGAGAAATTGCTGGTGCAAGGATTGAAGATAAAGAAATCGAAATTAAAGGTGAAGAAATTGTAGAAGAGCCAGTTCAAGAAGAAGTTGTTAGTGAAGACACAACTGTTAATGAAGTAGTAGAAACTCCAATAGAAGAAGCTACTGCTGAGACAACAGCTACTAACGAAGTAGTTGAGGCTCCTGTAGAAGAAACAACAGAAACTACATCAGAAGTAGCAGAAGTTGTTGAAACTCCAGCAGAAGCAACAGCTACCGAAGATGCAGTAGAAGCAACTGAAACAGTTGAAAAAGAGGAAGTGGCTGAAGAAGCTACAAAAGAAGTAGCTGAAGAAAAAGCAGAAGCTCCTGCAGAAGATATTGCTAAGAAAGAAATGGAAAATAAAGCTACAACTGAAGATGCAGAATAATAATGACCAATTTAAAACTATATAATATGAAAGAGAATGTAGCTGAATGAAAAAACAAAAAGACAACCCCCACACAAGCTAGAACAGCGTGTAGGGGTGTTTTTCATTGCAGCCAAGGGTCTTCTTTACCCTTGTTTTCCCTCCGGTATTGGAGGAAAACTTTGACCGCACTAAGGACCAACCCTGCATTGATGAACAATGCAAGGGCCACATCTAATGACATAGGTGTCTCCTTTCTTATGTACACGTTTAACAATGGGAACGTGCAACCATCTGCGGGAACCATCTCCCACTATACATATAATTATACCATTTTTTTAGAGTTATGTCAAATGATATGCTAAATACTACAAAAATATAACTAAGATATTGCTTAGTTTTTAATTTGAAAAGGAATGAAATAAAAATGAGAATTAGATATAAAAAATGGGCAAGACCTGAACTAGAAGCAAGTAACTTTTATGTGGATAATCCAGAAGAAATAAAAGGAAAGTGGAAAAATCAATTTAAAAATCCAAATCTTCCACTTAATTTAGAGCTAGGATGTGGAAAAGGCAATTTTATAGCAGAGCTCGCAAGTGAAAATTTAGACCAGAACTATATTGCAATAGATTTAGTCGATGCAATGCTTGGCCTTGCTAAAAGAAATGTAGAGCAAATTTATAAAGAAAAAAACATTGAACCAGAAAATGTTATTCTAACTAGATTTGATATAGACAGGATTTTACTTATATTATCTGAAGAAGATAAAATAGACAGAATATATATAAATTTTTGCAATCCTTGGCCAAAGGGAAAACATAGAAAAAAGAGGCTTACACATACAAGACAGTTAGAAAAATATAAAACATTTTTAAAAGAAAATGGAGAAATATATTTTAAGACAGATGATGATGGTTTGTTTAATTCAAGTTTGAATTATTTTGAAGAAGCTGGATTTATAATAACAAAAAAGACTTATGACTTGCATAGTGAACCTGATTTTTGGTATAATATAGAAACAGAGCATGAAAAAATGTTTTCAGAGCAGGGAATTAAAATAAAAGCATTAATTGCAAGAAACGTGCAAAAATAAAGCGTGCAAAAAAGAACCGGTCCCAAATGCACGGAAGGAGAATAATATGTTTACAGATTACACAAAAATAATTATAAAATCTGGAGATGGCGGAAATGGAGCTATTTCATTTAGAAGAGAAAAATATGTTGCTGCAGGTGGGCCTGATGGAGGAGACGGAGGAAAAGGTGGCGATGTATATTTTAAAGTTGATAAAGATAAAAATACTCTAATAGATTTTAGATATAATAAAAAGTTTAAAGCTCAAAATGGTGAAAATGGAAGTGGCTCAAGATGTAATGGTAAATACGGAGATGATATATATATAGGAGTTCCAAGAGGCACTGTTATTAAGGATGCTGAAACAGGAAAAGTTGTTGCAGATTTATCTGAACCTAATCAAGTAGAGCTTGTGCTAAAAGGTGGAAGAGGAGGAAAAGGTAATTCTCATTTTGCAACACCTACAAGACAAGTTCCAAGATTTGCGCAGGATGGAGAAAAGGGTGAAGAGAAAGAAATAATTTTGGAATTAAAACTTTTAGCAGATGTTGGACTTTTAGGATTTCCAAATGTAGGCAAATCAACATTTTTAAGTACTGTAACAAGTGCAAGACCTAAAATTGCAAATTATGAATTTACAACATTAGAGCCAAATTTAGGAGTTGTAAAATCTAAAAATGGAGATAGCTTTGTAATTGCAGATATACCAGGAATTATTGAAGGAGCAAGTGAAGGAGTAGGATTAGGGCTACAATTTTTAAGACATGTTGAAAGGACAAGACTTTTACTTCATTTAATAGATGTATCTGGTGAATCTGGAAGAAATCCTGTTGAGGATTTTAATACTATAAATGAAGAATTGAAGAAATATAGTGAAAAACTATCAGAAAGAAAACAAATTCTAGTTGCAACAAAAATTGACACAATGCAAGATGAAAATCTACTTTTTGAATTAAAAAAATTAGCTAAGCAAAATAATATTGAATTCTTCAAAATTTCTAGTATAACAGGTGAAGGCGTAGATGAATTATTAGATTATGTCTCAAAAATACTAAAAACATTACCTAAAGAAGAGCTAGTAGAAATAGAAGATAGAATTGTATATACTCTAGAGAATGAGGAAAAATTCACAATAGATAAAGTAAATGGAATATTTGTAGTTAAAGGTAAAGCAGTAGAAAGCTTGATGAGAAGAGTAAATATTGCAGATAATGAATCTTTATATTATTTCCACAAATGCCTAAGAGATTTAGGAGTAGACGACAAGCTTAGAGAAATGGGAGTTAAAGAAGGGGATACTGTAAAAATACTTGATTATGAGTTAGAATGGGAATAATATGTATTGAATATATGATGTTTCAAGAGTAGTTAAAAATAAAAAGTCACTGGTTAGTTAATCAGTGACTTTTTTGATTAAAAAAGAATTATGATTCAGCAAGAGAATATTAAAAAATATTCATTTTATACTTATACTATTTTGTTTACATTTACAGATATATTATTATATTATTGAAAAAAATTGTAAATGCATTGCAAAACCAAACAAAGCATATGAAATATAACATAAAAGTATCGATAAAACCGATACAGATTAAAAATAAGAAACTTTTATCAAGTAAGGAATGTTTAAAAAACAATTTTTATTAAAATATTAGATTATTAGGCAATCTCACAAGTTGCTAAAAAATAAAGTGATTTACAAAAATTCTTAATAAAAATATATTATGTATGAGATTAATTTTTTTATCAAAGTATTTAAAAAGTTTTGATGGTTCAAATAGTAACAATTATTAAAAAAAATTAAAAAAATTTTCAAAAAAGTATTGCAAATTATAAAAAAGTGTTATAAAATTTAATCGAAGTGGTAAAAAGTGGTTTAAAGTGGTATAAAAAAGTGAGGTGAAATTCTAATGCTAATAGGTGAATATGAACATACAATAGACGCAAAAGGAAGGCTTTCAATGCCAGCAAAACTTCGTAGAGATATGGGTGAAGCTTTTATAGTAACAAAAGGACTAGATGGATGTCTATTTGCATTTTCACAAGAAGAGTGGAAGAATTTCGAAACTAAACTTAAAGCACTACCATTATCAGATAAAAATGCAAGAAATTTTGTGAGATTTTTCTTAGCAGGAGCAACAGAATGCGAGATTGACAAACAAGGAAGATTTTTAATTCCAAGTAATTTAAGAGAATCAGCAAAATTAGAAAAAGAAGCTGTAATAATCGGAGTTGGAACAAGACTTGAAATATGGAATAAAGAAGTATGGGCTTCAAAAGATGAAGAGATTTCTGCTGATGAAATAGCAGAAAATATGACAATGTTAGGTATATGAATAAGTATATAATCCTTAAAAAAGGTTTATATAAATTACAAAAGAAAACTGCAAAGCTACAAAAGAAAAAATAAAGAGAAACATAGGATACAAAAGATAAAATTAATAAGAAACAAAAATATACTAATGTAAAATTTTATAAAGAAACAAAGCATACTTAAGAAAATTAAAAAAACTTAAAGCACATAAGAATTAAGAAAACAGAAACATACGAAAGAAAATCAAATAAACCAAGAAATACCAAAGAACCAAGATATACACTAAAATACTACAGAAATTTGAAAATGCAAAAGACAATTAAACAAGAGAAAAAAAGGAAAAATGAATAAAGTTTTAAATCTAAAGAAATTTCACAAAAGATAATTTGTATCCAATTTATACCAAAGAATAATTACTTACATATCAAGCAACTGGTATAATTAAAAATATCAGTTGCTTGAATTTAATTAAAACGGGGTGAAATAATTGGAATTTAAGCACAAACCAGTAATGCTAGAACAATGCATAGAAGGTTTAAATATAAAAAAAGATGGTATCTATGTAGATGGAACTTTAGGAGGAGCAGGACATAGCAAAGAAATTTTGCGAAATTTGTCAGATAAAGGACTTTTAATTGGAATAGATAGAGATGAAGAAGCGTTAGAAGCAGCAAAAAAGAATTTAAAAAAATTTAAAAATGTAAAATATATACATGGAAACCATGATGATATAAAAGAAATATTAGAAGAAATTGGAATTGAACAAGTTGATGGAATCCTTTTAGATTTAGGAGTTTCATCATATCAATTAGATGAAAGAAATAGAGGTTTTAGCTATTTAGGAGAAAATGAGTTAGATATGAGAATGGATAAAACTCAAGACCTTACTGCTAAAACAGTTGTTAATACATATAAAGAAGAGAAATTGGCAAATATTATTTACGAATATGGAGAAGAAAAATTTTCAAGAACAATAGCTAAAAATATTTGCATTTACAGAAAGAAAAAAGAAATAGAAACTACAAAAGAATTAGTAGAGATTATAGAAAAATCGATACCAAAATCAAAACAAAATAGTGGACATCCTGCAAAGAAAACATTTCAAGCAATTAGAATAGAAGTCAATAATGAAATAAAACCATTAGAAAAAACAATTTCAGATTGCATAGATGTTTTGGCTCCTGAAGGAAGGCTTTGTGTAATTACATTCCATTCTTTAGAAGATAGAGCAGTAAAAAATGCTTTTAACAAAGCAAAAGGAATTTGTACATGTCCAAAGATTTACCATATTGTGTGTGTGGTGCAAAAGAATTAGGGAAGGTTATTAACAAAAAGCCAATAATAGCAAGTGTGCAAGAACAAGAAGAAAATACAAGGTCAAAAAGTGCAAAACTTAGAATTTTTGAAAAAATATAAAGAATACACAAACGAAAGTGAGGTGAGAACTTATGGCAGGCAATATGTATCAATATGGGACAAGCCCAAGGAAAATAGAGCCAGATTATAATTCCAGAAGATATCCTAAAAAAAATCCAAATAATAATCCAAAAAGAAAACATACAAACAAGAAAAAAACAAAACATATTAAAAACAGCAATTTAAAATATGAAGAGAAAAAAAGAATGGAACAAATAAAAAAGGAAAGAAGGATACATTATCAAAACATAGCAATTATAGTTAGTATGTTTTTAGTATTGCTTACTATAAGTTATAGAAATTCGCTTATCACAGAAAAATTTAATCAAATACAAAACAAAAAACAAGAATTATCTGCAATAGAAAAAACGAATGGACAAACAGAAATTAGTATAGAAAGTAGTTTGAATTTAAAAAGCCTTGAAAAAACTGCAAAAAAGAAGCTTGGTATGCAAAAATTAGATAATGATCAAAAAGTATATGTTACATTACCAAAGAAAGATTATACTGAATCTGCTTTACCAGAAGTAGAGGCAGAGCAAAGTTCAAATTGGCTTAAAGACTTATTAGCAAAATTTTTTAAATAGTCAGTTCATTTAAAAATACAATAATTTTTTACCTCTAGAATAGATTGTGTCTTAAAAAGATGCAGTCTATTTTTTACTAAATGAATATTTTTTTAAAAAAATATTATAATAGTATTGACGTACGTAAGAGCGTATGCTATAATAGGATAAGGAGGGATTAAAATGACAAATATCAATATAACAAATTTTAGAAAAAATATTTACGAATTACTTGAACAAGCTATTAAATACAATGAACCTATAAACATTTCTACTAAAAATGGGAATGCTATTGTATTATCGGAAGCAGATTATAACAGTTTAATGGAAACATTATATATTGAATCTATACCAGGATTTAAGGAAGAATTAATAAAAAGAGGTAATGCAGGAGAGGAAGAATTTGTTAGTGAGGATGAGGTGGAATGGTAGATGTACAAAATCGAATATAATAGGAAGGCAGTTAAAGATATACAAAAACTTAAACAGAATAAATTGGATAAAAAAGCAAAACAATTGATAGATTTAATAAAAATAAATCCTCTACAAAATCCACCACCATATGAGAAGTTAATAGGTGATTTAAGACAATATTATTCACGAAGAATTAATATACAACATAGGTTAGTCTATAAGATTGATGAAAAAACTAAAACTATAAAGGTTTTAAGTATGTGGACACATTATGAGAATATTTAGCTGAAAGGAAATGGTAATATGAAAGCTTTAATCACAGGAGCATCTTCTGGAATAGGAAGAGATATGGCAAAGTACTTATCTAAATTAGGATATGATTTAGTAATAGTTGCAAGAAACAAAGAAGCACTTGAAAGAATAAAAAGCGAGGTAAATACAAACACACAAGTTATATCATTAGACTTAAGTCAAAAGGAAAACTGTTATAAATTATATGAACAAGTAAAAGATATAGATATTTTAATTAATAATGCAGGATTTGGAGACTTTGGGAATTTTGTTGAAACAGATTTAAATAAAGAAATATCTATGATTGAAACCAATATTGAGGCACTTCATATATTAACAAAGCTATATTTGAAAGATATGGTGAAAAATAATAAAGGTTATATTTTAAATGTTGCATCAATTGCAGGATTTATGCCAGGACCATTGATGGCAACATATTATGCAACAAAGAACTATGTTGTTTCACTAACAAGAGCAATAAAGAAAGAACTAAACAAGAAAAAATCAAGAGTTAAAATAAGCTTATTGTGTCCAGGACCTGTAAATACCAATTTTAATGATGTTGCAAATGTTAAATTTAAAGCAAGAGGACTTTCAAGCGAGTATGTTGCAAAATATGCTATAGATAAAATGCTAAAAAACAAGTTTATGATTATTCCAGGATTTTTTATAAAATGCACTAAATTATTGGCTAAGATTACACCAACATCAGTATTAGAAGAATTTTGCTATCATATACAAGTTTCGAAAAATAAGTAAAATAATTAGAAGAAAGAATGCCAGATAAAACAAAGCTGATTAGAAATACGGTGAATTGTTACATAATTCACCGTATTTCTTTTTATGTAAAAAATATGTGGAAGTGGACGAACCGTAAGAAATTTTCTTAAAAACTATTTACAAATTGGAAAAATTTTGATATAATGTTGCCATAAAAAAATAGGGACATTATGTCCACAAAAGAAAGGAAAGGGTTTATATGAAAAAATCTGTTTTAAAACTAACAAGTTTATTGTTAATTACAATTTTCGCAATATCTATAATACCAATAGCCGTAAGAGCAGCAAGTAATACAGATGGTATTATTTTAGAAAAAGCAAATGGCGAAAAAATAATTTATGTAAAAGATATGAAAAATACTGAGTTTAAATATGCTTTTTCTGATAGCGAAGATTCTACAGGAGCAACATTCGTAACAGCATCAAAAGATACAAACGACGAATTTGTAGCTTTTATGGAAAAAGGAACATTAGCTAAGTATATGTTTGTTCAAGTAGAAGAAAACACAAACACAATTGAGCTTGCTAAACAAAAAAGTATAACAGAGGATGAAATAAAAGAAGTTGAAAAACTTACAAAAAACATAGGAGTAGAAACAACAGGTTCAGAAAGTAGCGTA
>Ga0247611_10009151_pt1 | contig 11992 bp, 4 predicted proteins | sample 177DNAGHGhighgp2_FD_192422 | JGI IMG/M metagenome (GOLD analysis project Ga0247611, IMG submission 192422) | Sheep rumen microbial communities from Palmerston North, Manawatu-Wanganui, New Zealand - 1770 DNA GHGhigh gp2 | ecosystem: Host-associated > Mammals > Digestive system > Stomach > Rumen ... | reverse complement strand
CTGTTGTGTCGGCATCAAAATAGTAGTTTACATAATATTCCTCAGGCCATGCACGGTTCCTTTTCCGTGAGGTGGGTGTTTCTTTGATATACTCAAGCCTTTTGGATGCGGTGTTGTAGTAATAATCTATCTGCAGTTCGTTAGGTATGTCAAACTTTTTTGTCTCTTGGTTATAAAAGTATTTCAGGCTTATCCTTTGCAGTATCTTGTATGCAATGTCGTTTATTGTGGTGTCGTAGATGTATCTGAATGCTGTGGCATTTTGTGGTTTGTTGTTTGGGAAGATGAGGTTCTTAATATTCTCTAAATTGCCTTGGAAAACCTGGCTATAGAAATCGTCATAGAAACTTGCGCCGCGTTCACTTTCTATGTAGTTTCTATCGATAGAATCCACACAGACGAGGTTGTTTCCGCTCATCAGGTACTCGACACTGATATCTTTGACATATACTGAATCATTGATTCTTACGATTTTCCAGTCAGATTTGTTAATGCCATCTGTTGTATTGAGAGGTGTATGGGAGTAATACAGAGTGAAAGCTGGGTTGACTTGAAAAGGTTGTCGTATTTCTGTTTGCCAAAACACGGTGGCTTTCAGCCATCCTTTGCGATTGCTGCGGGAAGATGTTTGGGCAGATGTATAAAAAACTCCACCCAGCAAGACGAGAAATAGGATTGCCTTCCGTGTCGAAGGCAATACTGTTGAAAGGTGATTTAATTTCATGATTTGTTGGAAAATAACATCAGTGTTTGTTTCTATTTTGTTGAACCTGCAATTGCGGCGATGATAGCGGAGGCAATTGTACCAATAGCAGTTGCGATGGCCTGCATGGCAGGAGTCTCTGTTCGTTCACAAGTTCCATCAGAATTTACACAAGGAGTGCGGTTTTTTCCATCCCTTTTGCATCCACTTTCTGTGTGTTCTTGGTTGGCAAAACAATTTGTCCCCTTACAAGTCACAAAAGTCCATGTACATCCCTCCTGTCCAGATAGTGCTGTAATGTATTTATAGTGTCATTAGCGTTTTTTGAAGGTTTATGTTTGTTAATTTTTTGAATAATAAATGATTAGTTTAAACAAGTACTTGATTTCAGTGTGCAAAGATACATCTTTTTTTTCTATTCTTGAATCGTTTTAAACATCATTATCTTTTTCGATATTCTCCCCAGTTGCCTTGCAGGGTGTTGTCGCCACTGATGGCGTTCAACTCCATGAGGTATTCACTGCGGGGGATGGGACGGGCACCGAGATTGGCCAGATGCTTTGTCTCCTGCTGGGCATCGATAAGACGGAAGTTGTGTGCTTTGCTGAACTCCACCAGCTGCACAAAGGCCACCTTCGAGGCATCGGTCATGGTGTGGAACATCGACTCGCCGAAGAAGAAAGGCCCCAGGCTCACCCCGTACAGGCCTCCGACCAGCCGTCCCTCATAAAATGTCTCGAACGAGTGGGCTAACCCCAGCCTGTGCAGCAGCACGTAGGCCTTAACCATCGCCTCCGTAATCCAAGTGCCTGTCTGTCCTTGTGCCGTGCGGTCCACATTGCCGCAGCTCCGCATGGTCTCCTCAAAGCAGGTGTCGATGCGTACTTCATACTTGCCTGACTGCACTACGCGTCGCAAACTCTTGCTGTAGCGGAATTCGTCGGGTCGCAGCACCATGCGGGGGTCCAACGACCACCACAGTATCGGTTCCCCTTCATTGTACCAAGGGAAAATCCCGCAGCAATAGGCATTGATGAGCCGTTCGGGCGACAGGTCGCCCCCGATGGCTATCAGTCCGTCGGGCTCCGACTCTTCGGGATTGGGAAATCCAGGGTAATGAGGGTCTAACTCGTATATCAATTTGTTTAGGTGTTAATGTGTTAGTAGGCCTAACGAGATGCCTTATTCAGGAGTTTACACAGTCATTTTTTGTAACAATGCTCGGCAGCCTACGGTGATGTCCTCCCATGCGGCTGCAAAATCGCGTGTATACCATGGGTCGGACACGTCGCATCACCAGCCGAGAGAAGAGGGCATAGCGGAAGTGCAAAGTGGCATGGCCTTCACTCTCACGCCGAATCCCGCCCACGGCTATGTGACGTTGACGGTCCACGGCGGTGAGGCAGGGCTTGCGGAGGGGATGCAGATGACGCTGCACGATGCCGCTGGGCGCGAGGTGATGCGCCGCACGTTGCACAGCCGGGAGACGCGGCTGTCCCTTGCTGGTCTGCCCGCTGGGTTGTACACTGTCAGTGTCGAACCGGCACGGCGACAAACCGCAGGTGGCAATAATAGAGTTCCTGCTGAGGCGCACCGTTTGCGTCTTATTGTGGAGTAGTATTGAAAAAAACAGACAGTCATGATAAGGGGGAGGGCAGCCGAGTGGCTGCCCTCCCCCTTTGGGAAAGGGATGTCGGCATGCCCCCAGCCCTCCATGCCCCTCAACCTCTCTCAAGTGGGAAGGAGAATCGGCTGGTAAAGAAAAAACGGTGTCCCGACAGAGGGAACACCGTTTTTTGTTGTAAAATGGTATAAGACCTATTTCACAATCCTGTGGCAAGAAGGTGCGTGCAGTTTGTGGCAGCCGTTTGAAAATGGAGGTGAGCGTTCTTTGTTAAAATTTTGTTGTTAATCTTGCGAATATGTTTTTTTTATTTATATTTGCAAGACAGAAGATTGATGGCTATTACGTTTAATATTGTTGTAATAAACTGGTATTAAAGTTATTGTATAATTAAAACAGCAGACACTATGAAAACACAACTTTCTTTGTGGGTTGCAGTTATTGCCTTTCAGGTGATTCCCTTGCACATTTCTGGACAACCGTCGTTTGACTGGCCTTTGTAGGCGGGGAAAGGAGCTACAATCATCCGCTAATCCGAGCCATTGACGACACCTCCGCGTTGGTCTATTATTATGATGAGGTGGCGCGGCAGGGCTATATCGGACGATTGGGGTTTTAGCAGTGGTAAACAAATCCTCCCAATGGCTGTTCAGACCCTGTTCGAAGTGTCAGCAGTAATTCAAGATTTAACAATAAATAAGAGGAAATGTCATGAAGAAAGTGTTTTTTTTAATAATGGCTATTGCCTGTGCCGGAATAGTCAAGGCTCAGGATACTATTTTCCCTTTCGCCACGGATTATCCATTCTATAGGGATTCTATTTACCGTCTGATAGATACTGCTAACTATGATAAGGGCTGGTGTACATTGTATAGTTCATCTAATCATATTCATGTATGCCAACATACTGTTGGTGTAGATACAATGGTTACAGGATTGGCTATACCCTATACTTGGGGCTTTCAAACCTGGATGGGTGGACAACAAAGGGATGACACAATTTCTGTCTATGGAGTCCTTGTTCAAATTGTAGATAATGATACACTTCATCCTGTAATACATTACACAAAACCAGTTACTTGTATATGGAAGGTAAAAGATTCTTTTCCTCATGTCGTCCCGTACGACCGCTATATTTCTTTTCAATCTACAATTCCCTGTGGCACTATGGATACGGTGGTGGGTGCATATTCCTTGTATTTTGATCATCCGATATGGGTATATGGAGACGTATTTTTGGGTTATCGGAGAATGCATGGCAGTACATACGGTAGTTATGGAATGTCTGAAGAAGGATTGGTATGTCCGGGCTTTATGAATATTGGTGATGTCAACTTTACTTCTGAATGTTTTAGTTATCCCGGAGTTGAAGTATTAGATATGTATTTTCCGGATAATCATCAGTATAATATACTCACTACGCCAACTATTGTAAGAGGCCTTTACCAATATGACACATTGTCTGTTATTCATAGTTTGTCAAGAACGGTTTGCCCCATATTGACACTTCCGGACACAGATAGTTTTGGGTGTCCTGATGTGGAGGGCTTTGCTTTTGCGGGTATCAATGCGGGGTATCCCACTTTTGTGTGGGATACGGCGGGCGAGCACCAGTTGTATGAGTTTGCCTACGGCCCTTACGATGCGCCGATGGATAGTTTGCATGTGGCGACGACAGTCGGCGGCATATTTGACTTGACAGCAGAGCGGCTGTCGGAAGACGTGTACTACCAGGCATGGCTGCGTGCCAAGTGCCACCACGCCTGCCCGTTGCACGACACGGTGATGTGGACGCCGAGGAGTGGCCCGATATATTTCTATACGGGCGACAGCATGCCGGACACGTCGCATCACCAGCCGAGAGAAGAGGGCATAGCGGAAGTGCAAAGTGGCATGGCCTTCACCCTCACGCCGAATCCCGCCCACGGCCATGTGACGTTGACGGTCCACGGCGGTGAGGCAGGGCTTGCGGAGGGGATGCAGATGACGCTGCACGATGCCGCTGGGCGCGAGGTGATGCGCCGCACGTTGCACAGCCGGGAGACGCGGATGTCCCTTGACGGTCTGCCCGCTGGGTTGTACACTGTCAGTGTCGAACCGGCTCGGCGACAAACTGCGGGTGGCAATAATAGAGTTCCTGCTGAGGCGCACCGTTTGCGTCTTATTGTGGAGTAGTATTGAAAAAAACAGACAGTCATGATAAGGGGGAGGGCAGCCGAGTGGCTGCCCTCCCCCTTTGGGAAAGGGATGTCGGCATGCCCCCAGCCCTCCATACCCCTCAACCTCTCTCAAGTGGGAAGGAGAATCGGCTGGAAAAGAAAAAACGGTGTCCCGACAGAGGGAACACCGTTTTTTGTTGTAGAATGGTATAAGGCCTATTTCACAATCAGCTTGCGGATGGCCAGACTCTCACGGCCAGCTATGCGCACAAAGTAGGCGCCCTGTGCATAGCCGTGGAGGTTCACATTCAGGCTTTCGACCTGAGCCTTGGTGCGGAACATCTCGCGTCCGCTTGCATCGAGAATGGTGATTTCGGTGCCCGCTTCGAGGCCGGAGATGGTCAGCTGTGTGGTGGCAGGATTGGGCGAGAGAGTTACATTGGCTGTTTCGGTTTCGGCAATACCCGTGTGACGGGCAAAGAAGGCACGCACGCGGACATCGCTGTTTACGACAAATGTCAGCGGATTGTCATGCAGAGTGTCCTGACTGTCGGGCATCATCCAGCCGATAAAGTCGTAGCCCTCTTCGGGCACAGCGGTCAATGTCACCTCGCTGCCGGCATCAAACACACCCAGACCATCGACAAACCCACTCCAGGGGTCGTATTCGGCCTCGACGCGATATTGAGCCACGAAGGTGGCAGTGAGTTGAACGGGTTGATTCACCACGAAGTTGTAGGGGTTATCGGTGGTTACCACATTAGTGCCGTCGGTCCAGGCATCGAAGCGGAAGCCGTTGTTTGCCACTGCCGTGGCCGAGAAGGTGTTGCCTTCAGGAACCAGCGTTGTGCCTTCGGGACGGACAGAACCCATCGTCTCGTCGGCCGAAGTGAGGGTGACGGCAAACTTGACCGTATCCATTGCAAACTGAGCGGTGAGCGTGATGTCGTTCGTGACAATGAAGGTGTAGGGGTTGGCGGTGCTGGCCACCGTGGTGCCGTTCATCCACGACACGAAGTGGTAGCCCTCGACGGGGGTGGCGGTGGCGGTGAAGCTGTTGTTCTCTGTCACCTGAGTTGCGCCAGCGGGCGACACACTACCCATGCTCTCGTCGGAGGAGACAAGGGAGACTGTATACTGCACAGGGGGCAACCCAGTTGAGATCAAGCTCAGGTTGTCGATATGGAAGTCGTTATCAGTGTTTCTGCTCATCGACTCGCCGTAGAAGGCAATGCGCACATTTTGGCCAATGAAACGGGTGAGGTCGATAGCGGCGGAGTCGGCTGTGGCGGACACAGAGTCGAGCTGCACATCAAAGTCGCTGCCGTGTCCGAAAGAGAGGAGGGGAGTCCATGTGGAGCCGCCATCGGTGGTGGCCAGGACCAGGAAGCGGTCGTCAGTGCCTATTGAGTCAATAGCATCGTTGCTGTTATACTTGGTCAGCGAATAGTGGAACGAGAACTCGGCAGGTGTGGTGAGTGCAAACGTGGGAGTCACCAGCCAGCGGTAGTTCGTATCGCCATAAATATTGCAACGCAGGTTCTTCGAGCCGTCCATGCCGTAGGTGTTCAGATAGAACACATCCATCGTGGCGCGGTAGAGAGGCGATGAGCCGGTGGAGTCGTTGTAGCGGCCACGGTACATGTTCCAGCAGGGCAGGTAGGCGCCGGTGAAGATGTTTGAGGTGCCAGTGGGGATGGAGTCGAAATTCTCGCTCCAGGGCAGGGTGGTAATCTCAACGCAAGGAGTCTGGAAGGTGGCCATGACAGCAGAGGTGGTAGTGCCATCGGAGCAGATGGCCTTCACGGCCACAGAGTATTGCGTGGCGGGAGTGAGGCCAGTTAGGGTGACGGTGTCGGCAAAAATCTCGGTAGTGTCAGAACCGTTGGCCACAATCTGATAGTGGTTGGTGTGGGCGGTGTCCACAATGGTCAGCTCGGCACTGAAGGGAGTGACGTTACCCACGGTGACAGAGGTGGGACGGGTACAGCTGGGAGCCACAAAGACTGAGAAGTCGTCTAAATAGATGCTCGAAGGGTAGGTGCCCACATAGCGGAGGGCAATGTGGCCATTGGCTGTATCGGGGAAGGTCACCTCATGCATGGTATAGGTGTTGCTCGACGACACCTGGCAGGTCTGTATAGAGACAAAGGTGGAGGCATCGTTGGGGTTGGTCATGTATCCAACTTCGACACCATAGGAGGTGGAAGAGGTGCGCATCCAGAAGGAGAAGGCCAGGTTGGACAGGCTGTCGGCAAACTCAGGCAGGGCAGCAATCGTGGCAGGATTGGTGTTGCCATAGAAGTTGAAGCTCTGGATGCCGCTGTGGGCATAATAGGAACTGCTGTAGATATAGGGATAGTTGTCAGAGTAGCGATTAAGGATTGTCCAGCATGGGTCGTTGAAGACACAAGCGGCCGAGGCGTATGTGCCACCGGTATAGCCTTCGAAGTCCTCGTTCCAGGGCAGCTGGCTGTGGGAAATGGCACCACAAGCAGTGCGGAAGGTGGCAGTAGAGTTGATTGACATGTCGAATCCGCAGATGGTCTTGGCCATGAGGGTATACTCGGTGGAGGCAGAGAGTCCCGTCAGGCTGTAGGTGTTGCCAATCACCTCTACACTGTCGGTGGCCGACGTGAAGAGCCAGTAGTGGTTCGTGCTGTTGGCATCGGTGAGGTTCACCGTGGCAGAGGTCTCGGTGATGTCGGTCACATTGATGATGGGGGCAGCGCAGTCGGGGGCATAGTCCAGCTCCACATCGTCAATCCACCACCAGTAGTTGGCGCCATTATTGAGTTGCGAAATGGCGATGCGTGCGTCGGCCGGGGCCCCAACGAAGAAGACCTCTTCATAGCGCATGGAGTCGGTGTAGTTCGAGGCGTTGAAGACAGCCATGGGCACGAAAGTGGAGCTGTCGGCCGGATTGGTCAGGTAGCCCACGCGAAGAGCGCCCGACGAAGCACCGCTCTCGGCCACAAGCCAGAGGCGGAGCACCAGCGAACTGGTGTTAGCGTTGAAGCTGGGGAGTAAGGCATAGTTGGGCTGCTGGCAGTTGCCGTTAAAACGCAACGACTTGGTGCCGCTGTGAACACGGGTAGAGGCATTGGTGACAAGTATTTTGCTGCTGCTATGTCCGTTGGCGATATAACCCCAGCAAGGAATATCGTTGGTAAGATCCAGCGGCAAGGAGTCGAAGTTCTCAATCCAAGGCAAGGAGTCGAAAGGCGTGCACGGAGTAGTGAATTGAAGTGTATAGGGCATGTGAGAGTATCCATCGGCGCAGTGGGCAGTCATTGTGACGGTATAGGCCGTGTTGGGAGTAAGACCCGAGAGAGTCACCAGCGTGTCGGTGGCATGGATAGTGTCGGCGACAGAGTCTGTGGCCACAACAACGGTATAGTTGTTGATGGCGGCGGTGTCGTTGATAAAGATGACAGCCGAGTTGGTGTCGATGCTGCGCAAAGCTATACCTGCCGGACGGGGACAACTGGGAGCCACCCCAAGCATAATGTCGTCAAGATAGATGCCGGCATAGTTGCTGCTGTAGAAGCGGAAAGCAAGGTAGTGGGCAGTGTCGGTATAGTTGCTCAGGTTCACATCATAGAGAGTCCACTCACCATTCAACGGGAAAGTTTGAAGGTTGGTGAATGTGGTGGTGTCGTTGGGGTCAGTCATCGTGCCGACATTCAGATAGTAAGTGTTGCTGGCGCTGTTGGCGCGGGCATAGAAACTGAGCAGTAAACCGCCCAGATTCTCCACAGGGGGCATGGCCAAGAACTGGGAACCTTGATAGTTGTAGAAGTAAAGCACGCGGGCAGAGCTGCTCGTCGGACCGCTGGCCGACGAGGTCTGCGGGTAGTTGGGATAAGTAGTGCTGTAACTGTTGCGGGTCCAGCAGGGGAAAGAATAAACGTATGTGCCGTAGCTCTCAAAGTCTTCGACGAAAGGCAAATCCTCGGTGGTCATGGTGCCGCAGTCCGTGCGGCCCGTGGTGGTCACGGCAGGGGTGTAGGTACCGTCGGCACAAACAGTGCGGACATTGACCGTATAGAGCCTGTTGGGGGTGAGGTTCTCAAAGGTCCAGGTGGTGTCTGCAAACTCTACCGAATCAACAACCGAGTCGTTGTAAATGAGCATATAGCAGTAAGTGTTGTAGTCGTCGCCCGTGACTGTGGCGGTGAGCGATGTGGTAGTCGTGGCTGTGATGCTCACACTGGTCGGCATATTGCAAGCGGGGGCGTAGTGCACATCCACCTCGTCCACAAACCAGTAATAGTTAGATGCCGACGAGTTATGACGCATTGCCATGCGAGCACCCGACGGGGCATTGCCGAACAACACGAATTTCTCTTGATAGCTGTCATTAAAGTCGCTGTAATCATAATGCTGAACGCTGACAAAAGAGGTGGAGTCGTTTGGGTCGGTCATATAACCCACGTCAAATGAACCCGAACTGGCTGAAGTGCCCTCCGGACGGGTTTGGAATTGCAGCTCTAACAGAGAGATGTCGTCATCGAACGGGGGCAGAATAATAAAGTTTTTCGCGCCACTGCGGCCAGGATAGAACATCAGGCTGATGCCTGTGGTACCGTAACGGTAGTTGTTGTTGGTCAACGACATGCGCGCCGAGGCGTTGTCCTTAATCAGGCCCCAGCAAGGAATCATGCCACCCACCATCTCGTTGGCGTACGAAGTGAAGAGACTGGAATAGCTGTCGAAGTTCTCATGCCAGGGCAGAGTGCCGATAGACTCGCAGTCGGTTCTGAAACTGGTGCTGATGGCCTCCGTCATCGAGCCATCGTTGCAGATGGTTCGCACGCTGATGGTGTAGGCAGTGCTGCTGGTCAGGTCGGTCAGATAATACACCGTGTCGTAAATCTCCACGCTATCTGTGGCGGAGAGATAGAGCATATAATGGCTCATCATGTTGGCATCGCTGATGGTGATGGTGGCACTGGTGGTGGTCACCTCGCTCACACGCACCTGCGACGGACGGGTGCACGAAGGCAGCTCCTGAACAGTGATGTCGTCGATGTAAGACGAGCCGTAGTTGGATCCGGCATAGCGTATAGCCATCGTGCCGGTGGTTATTCCGGCGAAGGTGGCCTCAAACCGCTCCCAAGTGCTGCTGGCTGAAGGAATGCAAGTCTGCAAAGCACGGAAAGTGCTGGCATCCGTCGGGTTGGAAAGCACACCAACCTGCACGGCGTTGTTGTAGAGCCAAAAGCTGAGCATCAGGTTTTGAAGGTCGTCCTCGAAAGCGGGCAGGGCAATAACCGTGGCCGTCGTCGTGTCGGCATAGCTATATATGTACAAGCTGTTGTTGCCGCTGTGGTGCTGCGAGGTCGAAAAATAAGGATAGCTGTTGCTGTAGCGGTTCATCACGTTCCAGCAAGAGATATTCATCACATTAGTTGATGAAGAATAGCCGCCGGCGGCATAGCTCTCAAAGTCCTCCACAAAAGGAAGGCTGTCGTGGGCGATGGCCACGCAGCTGGTGCGGAACGATGCAAACATCGGGTTGTAGCTGTTGCCGTCGTCGCAATTGGTGACAATGCTGACGGTGTAGTCGGTGTTGGGCGTCAGGGTAGTGAAGTATACTACCGTGTCGTACACGACCATGCTGTCCACAGTGGTCGTGCCGTCCCGCAGCACAACGGTATAGCTCGAGGCGTTGTTGACAGTGTCTGCTATCAGGAGCTCAGCGGCATCGGAGGTCACGTTGCGGACCGCTACCGATGAGGGACGTGAGCAGGATGGAGCGTAGCCAACAGTAAAATCATCTAAACGGATGTTGCCATAGCTGCCATAATAACGTATGGCTATACGGCCGGTGGCTTCGGAGTTCATGGCCGCATCGTGCCACTCCCAGTTGCCCGTAGTGTAGGGGCGAACGGTGGTCACTTCGGTATAGGTGGAGGTGTCGGTGGGGTCGGTCATGTAGCCCACGCCAAGGTAAGTGTTGGCAGCGTCGACCGTCATCCAGAATCCCAGCATCAGGCTCGAGATGCTTTCTTGGAATTCGGGCAGAGCAATGAAGGTAGGATAATTGGTGGTGTGGCCATACAGGCGCATCGCGTTGCCCGAGGCCGCCGTGTCATGGTTATACGTGTTTTGCAGGAATGAGTTGTTGCTGTAAGCACCGTTCACCTCCCAGCAGGGGAGGTTGGTGATCGAAGTGTTGGCCGTCGAGCTCGACGAGCCGGTGAAAGAGTTGAAGTTCTCGTTCCACGGAAGGGTGGCTATCGGGGCGCAGCTGGTGCGGAACGAGAGGTAGGAGCGGCGCGATGTGTCGCCAGTGGTGCACAGCGCACTCACGCTGACGGAGTAGTTGGTGTTGGGCACCAGACCGCTGAAAGTATATGTCGAGTCGTAGACTTCCGACACCAACGTGTCGTTCAGATACAGCAGCCAGCTGCTCTCGCCGTTGCGGCTGTTCCAACTCACCGTGGCTCCATTGGTGGTAATATTACTTGCATTGAGGTTTGAGGGTCGAAGGCAGACAGGGCCGCCAGCGCTATAGGTGAAAGTCACCTTCGGCAGGAATTGCTGACGGTAGTTGACCGTGGTTGAGCTGTAGGCACTTCCGCCGTTCACATAGCCGCTGGCATTGTAGTCAGTTTCCACGCCAAGGAAGTAGCTGTAAGGGCATCCGGTGCCGGCGGCAGTATTCATCACATCGATCACCAGGTTGCCGCCCTGGTAGGAGTAAGGAACATCCAGCTGGATTACCCATCGGCCATTCACCACCGAGCAGGTGCCTGTCCAGGCCGTGTCGGCATCTGCGGGCATCTTCCAGGTTGTGCCGCTGGCGTAGGCGGTGTCGTTTGTCTCGCCGATCCAAATCACCAGATTCGAGTTCCAACTCTCATCTTCGCTGGCGTAGAATGTCAGGCCAGTGATGCTCTGCCCGGCCATGCTGCTCAGCAGTCGGGCAGGGTAGATGAACTCGTTGTGGAATCGCGAGTCGTTGTAATAGCCGTACATCGGTATGTACGAATTCTCGTCCGTACCGTTGCACACTTGCAGGCTGTCTTGTGCCCTCAGCGACATTGGCAAGAGCAATGTCAGCAAGAGGGCAGTCCAAAGTGTTTTTAAGTTCATTTTTTTGTTGTTTGTTTGTTGTTTGATTGTTTAATTATACTTATTATTTTGTCTTTCAGTGTACAATATCAACATAGATTTTGTTTTTTAAGATGCAAAGGTACTATTTTCTTATGGTTGATGATTGTTGGGATTATCATTTTATGGATAATTATGATTGTGCAAAAGGTAAAGCAACCCGTTGCCCCGTTCGATTTCGATGCGGGGTGACATGGATTCTCTCTGAGGTTCTGATTTTTCTGCGGGGTGGGGGAGAGGGGGCTATTGGGGCTGGCTGTCCAGCGTTGCCCAGTTGCCGATCAGGGAGTTTTCGGCGTGGATATGGTTTAATTCTTGCAGGAAGTGGCTCCGGGGTATGGGGCGTGCGCCGAGGGTGGCCAGATGGGCGGTGGGCTGCTGGGC
>Ga0247611_10009150_pt1 | contig 11993 bp, 9 predicted proteins | sample 177DNAGHGhighgp2_FD_192422 | JGI IMG/M metagenome (GOLD analysis project Ga0247611, IMG submission 192422) | Sheep rumen microbial communities from Palmerston North, Manawatu-Wanganui, New Zealand - 1770 DNA GHGhigh gp2 | ecosystem: Host-associated > Mammals > Digestive system > Stomach > Rumen ... | reverse complement strand
CCGTGAACTTCGGCGGCACCAAGACCTTCGAAGGCTGGCCGACTGATGTGACCACGAAGCCTACCTTCACCTACACCATGAGCGAGAACGGTGAGGTCATCGACACCCAGACCACCCAGGGCGCAGGCGAGTACAAGTTCGAGAGCATCACCTACGATGAGGTCGGCATCCACACCTACACCGTGGCCGAGACCAAGGGCAACGCAAAGGGTGTGACCTACGACACCAAGACCTACACTGTCAAGGTGGACGTTACCGATGATGGAAGCGGAACGCTGAAGGCTGAGGTCACCGGCGACAATCCCGCGGCTCTGGACTTCACCAACAGCTATAAGGCCGACAGCACCTCCGTGAACTTCGGCGGTCAGAAGAGCTTCACCGGCTGGCCCCAGGGCGTCACGCCTCCCACGTTTACCTACACCCTGAAGGAGGGTGAGACTGTCCTGCAGACCAAGACCACCCAGGGCGCAGGCGCCTACCAGTTCGACCCCATCAGCTATACTGAGGTCGGCACCCACACCTACACCGTGGCGGAGACCGCAGGCAGCGTAAAGGGTGTGACCTACGACACCAAGACCTACACCGTCAAGGTGGACGTTACCGATGATGGAAGCGGAACGCTGAAGGCCACGGTCACCGGCGACAATCCCGCGGCTCTGGACTTCACCAACAGCTATAAGGCCGACAGCACCTCCGTGCAGTTCGAGGGCATGAAGGCCCTGACCGGCAAGCAGCTGCAGAATGCCGAGTTCAGCTTCACCCTGACAGGCTCTGACGGCACCGATGAGACGGTCAAGAACGATGGCGAAGGCAAGATCCGCTTCTCCGAGATCAAGTACGGGAAGCCCGGGACCTACACCTACACCGTCAGAGAGAATGCCACGGATGAGGCAGGTGTGACCATCGACAGCAAGGTTTACAACATTACCGTGACCGTCACAGACGACGGCAGCGGCAAGCTGGCAGCTGAGGTTACCGGTGCCGACCCGAAGGCCCTGAACTTTGCCAACCAGTACTTGACCGGCGATCTGATCATCACCAAGAGGGTGACCGGCGACCTGGGCAACAAGAACCAGACCTTCGCATTCACCATCAGGCTTAACTGCGAGGGCGAGTTTGAGTACGACGGCGATGTGACCGGTACGATCAGCGATGGCGGCACCATCCGCCTGAAGCACGGTCAGTCCGTGACCATCAAGGGTCTGCCTGCCGGCTGCGAATACACCGTTACTGAGAGCGGCAACACAGGCTACAGAGTGTACTCCACCGGCGCCGTCGGCGTGATCGAAGACAAGGCGACCGCCATTGCGGCGTTCACCAACTCCAGGAGCAGCGTCCCGGCGACGGGTGAGAGCAACTGGATGCTCACAGGCCTGGCCATGGTGCTCTCCTCCGCTGCAGGTATGTTCGGAATCGGCAGAGCAAAGAAACGCAGAAAAAATCAGAATCAGGTAAAATAAGCACTTCAAGCAAAGGGGCAAAGTAAAATTTACCCCTTTGCGCCTTTTGGAATGATGAAAGAGTGAGAGCATGAAAAGCAGAAATGAGAAAAGACATGAGATCGTGTACACGGTTTTGTTCTGTTTATTTGCAGTGGTATTTCTGCTCGGCTTCTGGATCATTGCCTATCATGTGATTTCCGCGTTTCGGTCGACAGTGCTGAATGACGAGCTGCAGAAGCAGTTTTTTGAAAGCTCCCTGATCACATCTCAAAACGCAGATGCAGACTTGACAAGCGAGGATCAGAGCAGGCAGGAGGCTAGCGTGGAGAATCCGGGCAGCGCCGGGCAGGAGGCGAAAGGGGAAAAACAGCACAGACAGCTTTCCCTTGATTTTAAGGAGTTGAAGAGTTCATATCCCGATACCGCTGCCTGGCTTACATTGGAAGCGCTCCGGATTAACTATCCTGTCATGCATACGGACAACAACAGCTTTTATATCGACCACCTCTATAACGGAGAGCCCAACAGCTATGGTGCGCTGTTTGTGGACTACCGGAATCGGGGGGATTTCAGCGATCAGAATACCGTGATCTACGGCCACCATATGGGAGACGGCAGTATGTTCGGCTCCCTGGAGGATTACAGATCTCAGGAGTTCTACGATTTATACCCGACGATGATGCTCTACACGCCGGAAGGGGATTATCGAATCGAATTCATCAGCGGAACGTCGGAAGACGGAGACTACGAATTTGTGGAATTCAACTTCAACAGTGAGGAAGCGTTCCTGGACTACGTACAGGATCTCCGGTCGCGTTCCTGCTTCACCAGCGACGTTGAGGTTCATCCGGGCGACCGGCTCGTATCCCTGTGCACCTGCGCGTATAAGCGCGAGAATGAGAGATTTATGCTGGTCGGCAAACTGGTTGAGCTTTACACAGAAGAAAATGTACCCGGTAATGAGACGGCCCAGGCGGACAACTGACGTCCAAAGCCAAAGGTTTGAGCTGAAGCCACAACAGCATACAGAGGATAGACGCCCGGCGAATACCGGGCGTCTGTTTTTTCAAGAGGGAGGAGGTCGTCAAAGCGCAGCTGTTGTTATTGAAACAGGTTGACCGGAAGAGACCGCTTCCGTAAGCTATCATACAGTGTACATTTTGCGGCAGACGGCAGCGGGTCGTCGGAGCAAATGGTTTTGCCGGTCACCGAGATGATCATTGCTGCTGCAGCATTGATGTATATTTCGCGGCTTATTGAGAAGCTATAAAACAACAAATCCAGTTTGTCGAGCTGCAATTTTCCAAAAAGGGAGTCTGATCATGATACGATCAGACTCCCTTTTCTTCTTCCAATATTGGCATTGCCTGTTATAGAGTCAACAATGATTTCTTCGATCGCGCTGTAAGAGAGCGAGATAAGAAGAATTATTTGTCCGGTATAGCAAGTTGGTGGATAGAACATATAAACACAGATATCTGTACATCAAAAGAATTCGTTTTTGCTGAAATTCTCTCATTCAATGCTTCAATACTAATTGAAAACACTGAATATTACTATTGGTTCCCGATTACATAGTAGGGACTGAAATCCGCGTCCGGCCCGAACTCGGAACCTTTGTTTTCATACCGCGCGTGGCCGTAGGAACAATGCCAATGGCCGCAGAGGATCGTCTTCTCTTCCGTGCAGGCCTGCGCCGCGTCCATCCCGTTACACCACCGCGCCCGACGCCATTCCCCGGGTGTGGCCTCGCGCCAATCGGAGCGATGGCTGTAGCTGCCTTCGCGCTCCTGGATGCAGGGAATCCAACCGTGCTCGAAAACATAATGCGCGGTCTCATAATAGTCTATTGATTCGTGTGGTTTTCCGAGTAAAATAGAGTTTGAAATGTGTAGTTTTCCTATCCTGAGAAGGGGCAGCAGAAAAGATAAAGAACGGAGGAAACAAACTATGAAGAAACAGATCCTGAGCCTGATTGCATTGGTCATCGCGCTTGCCCTGACCCTGACCGGCTGCGCGCAGGCAGCGGAAAGCATAGACGCGCTGCATGCAAACATCCAGCATGTGACGGATTCCCCGGCGTGGGTGGTGAAGCTCCCTGCAGCGCAGGATGAGAACGTGACCCAACTGTTCGTTGTCGCCGGCCTCGGCACGGATAAGACCACCGCGACCATCTCAATGCACCAGCGGGATGAGGCGGGGAATTGGAAGCAGATCCTCACCACCCCGGGCTTTGTGGGCCTGAACGGTCTCTGCCAGGATGCGAACCACAGGGAGGGCTGTGCCCAGACACCGATCGGGGTCTATCACTTTAATAAGGCCTTCGGCATTGCCGCTGACCCAGGCTGTGCGATCCCCTACATTCAGGTGGACGACAACACCTACTGGTCCGGTGATCCGGCTCGGCAGTACAACCAGATGGTGGACATCCGGGAGGTTCCGGAGCTCGTCATGGACGACAGCGAGCATATCGTGGACTATGAATACCAATACCAGTACTGCCTGAACATCAGCTTTAATGAGGAAGGCACACCCGGCCGCGGCTCCGCGATCTTTCTGCACTGCTTCGGCCCGCTCAAGCCCTACACCGGCGGGTGCGTAGCGATTCCCGAAAACCTGATGAAGCAGGTGATGCAGACGGTCCGGGAAGACTGCGTCGTGGTCATCGACACGCTGGAGAACCTGGGAGGCAGTTTCTGAGACCAGTTGTTACTCTTGATGGATCACATTGGGAAATGTCTAACACATAGTATTTTTTTGCTGTTATTTTGCTCCTTTCATGGCGCATAGGCAAACAAGAACAGTTGAAAAGTGTAAAAAAGCTTGCCCGCAGCGGTCGGTCTATCCACCGCTGCGGGCTTTTCTTATGGCGCAGGATATGGTATGATAAGATAAAATCTATTTATCGATCAAGGAGCATCGCTATGAAAAGAGAGCTTTCCATTCGCATACTTTGTCTCCTCCTGCTGCTTTCCGTCGTCTTCTCCTGCGCCGGCTGCGGAGAGAAGAAAGAGCCGCGTAGCAGCCGTGAGATCATTGAGGAGATGGTCGTTGACTACGGAAGCTATGGGCAGGAGGCGGAAGGGCACATCCAGGCGCTGCTCAAAGAGCTGCGATCCGTCGACGCCGACGCGGCCGACCGATGGGAGCGCATCATGACCGTTTGGAAAAGCGCCAATACGGATCTTTCGATACACGAGGGCGTGCTGCCGGACGCTCTGCCGGATACGAACGAGCTGTGTATCGTCGTGCTCGGCTTTCAGCTTCAGCCCGACGGGACGATGCGTGACGAGCTGATCGAACGTCTCAAGGTCGCCAAAAAGAGCGCGGAGAAATACCCCAACGCTCTGATCGTCTGCACGGGCGGCGGGACGGCGGCGGAGGACAAAACCGCCACCGAGGCCGGAAGGATGGCCGCGTGGCTGATCGAAAACGGCGTCGCGCCGGAGCGCGTCATCGCGGAGGATCGATCCCTCACCACAGCGCAGAACGCCATTTTCACCTATAACATACTGGCGGAGAAATATCCGCAGGTACATACGCTTGCGATCGTGTCGAGTGACTATCACATCGCGACGGGCACGCTTCTGTTCGAGGCGGAGGCGATTCTGCGCGCGGAGCAGACCGGCGCCGAGACCATGCGCGTCGTTTCCAACGCAGCCTGGAGAGCGCCCTCCGGAAGCCTTTCGACCATGTTCCAGGCCGGGGCGCTGATCGAGCTTGAAGGCGATACGGACACCGCGTTTGACATCTACTTTGACACCTATGACATTCACGAGCTGCCGCCGCTGTCCTGATTCGGCTGTCTGAGGGGCAGAGCGCGATGGTCACAAGCTTATGAGAAAGAGAGGACGGAAAAAATGAATCGGGAAATCGAGAGCAAATGCCTTGACCTGGTGGAAAATTATCGCATTCTCGCATCAGGCAACAAGATGGAGTTCACGGAAATGAATCTTGCCTGTGCGGGGATCTATCTTGCCTCCGGCCGTGCGCCCGATATGGAGAGAATAAAGGAGTGCAAAAAGCTGCTGAAAAGCAGGGCCGGTATCTTCTCCAATTTCCGCGGCTCGGACGAGCTTCTTGTGCGCTGCAAGATGGCGCTTGCGGACGATCCCGCGCGCTATTTCGATCGGCTCGAGAGCGAATACAAAAAGCTCAAAACCTTCTTCAGCGGCGAGCAGACCGTTCTTGCCGCGATGATCCTGGCGGAGCAGAGCGAGGCCGACGGGCTCGCGGAAAAGACGAAGCAGATCTACAAGGAAATGAAAGACGCTCATCCCTGGCTGACAAGCGAGAACGACCTGCCCTTTGCCGCGCTGATGGCCGCCTCCGGGCAAGACGTCTCCGCCGTTTACGCCGAGGCCGAGGAGATCTATGCGCGTCTCAAGAAAGAGCTGCGCGCCGAACGGGACACGCTGCAGATGCTCAGCCACATCCTCGCCATCCGCAGCGGCAAAGCGGACGTGAAGGTCGACAGGCTGTGCGCGCTTGCAGACGGGCTGAAGGCTGCGCGCCGCTCGCTCGGCCGTGGAAGCAGACTTGCCATTCTCGGGCTGCTGGCCGATTCCTCTCTGCCCGCCGACGCGCTGGTCGAACGGATCTCGGAGACGGACGATTATCTCAGACAGTACAAGCCCTTCCGCGGGCTCTTCGGCGTCGGGAAGCAGTGCCGGCGTATGTTCGCCGTGCAGATGGTGCACGCCTCTCTCGCCGGCGAGGAGAGTCTCGGCGCGTCCGCGATGATGGCCGCCTCGGTCGAGCTGGCGATCATAACGATGATCCTGATGATGATCATCATCACCAGCACGACCTCCGCTTCCCATTCCGCCAGCCATTGACCCGCTCGGATCAGAAAAAGCATATGAAACGCGAACTTGAGCACTTTACCATCGGGGATTCTTACGGCGGCAACCAGGACTGGTTCCCGACCTTTATGATGCACATCGGCGGCTGCGGCGCCGAGACCGCCTGCGACAGCAGCGTTTATTTCGCGCTGCACCGCGGACTTGAAACGATTGCGCCGGAAAACGCTGCGACGCTGAGTCGAAGAGACTATGTCCGCTTCGCCTACAGGATGAAGCCGTATCTCTCCCCTCGCAGGACCGGCATCGACCGGCTGGACATCTATATCGACGGCTATGCAAAATACCTGAACGACTGCGGAGAGACACGGCTTTCGATGACGCCGTTCGACGGTGCAAAGCCGTTTGACGCGGCACGGGACGCGATCATGCGGCAGATCGACCTCGGCTGCCCGATCCCGACGCTCGTCCTCAACCACCGCGACAAAGCCTTTCGCGATTATGTCTGGCACTGGTTTCTGATCAACGGCTACGACGAGACGGATACCGCCTTTCTCGTGAAGGCGGTGACTTACAGCCACTATGAATGGCTCGATCTCCGCGCGCTGTGGGACACAGGATACGAAAGGCGCGGCGGCTTTGTGCTGTACCGTGTCGATTGAAGAAAGGAGAGGCCCTTATGAAACCGATCGAGAGCTTTGCGCGCATACCGCTCGGCATCTTCCCGACGCCCGTTCACAAGCTGGAGAACATCAGCCGGCTCCTCGGCCGGAACATCTACATCAAGCGCGATGATCTGACCGGGATCGGTCTCGGCGGAAACAAGGTCAGGAAGCTTGAATTCCTTCTGGCCGACGCGAAGGCGCAGGGGGCCGAGGTCGTTTTCACGACCGGCGGCGCCCAGTCCAACCACGCCATGCTCACCGCCGCCGCGGCGGGAAAGCTGGGCATGAAAGCTGTTCTCGTGCTGAAAAAGCGCGGCGTGACCGAGTGCGTGGGCAACCAGCTGCTCGAAAAGCTGATGGGAACGGAGGTCCGCTTTGTCGACACCGACGATTACGCCGATATCTACGCGGAGATGGACCGGATCGGCCGGGCGATGGGCAGGCCGTATTACAAGATCCCCTGCGGCGGATCGAACGCGATCGGCGCGCTCGGGTATGTGGAATGCGCCCGGGAGATCGCCGGGCAGGGGCTTCACTTTGACCACATCGTCTGCGCAGAGGGCAGCGGCGGAACGATGGCCGGGCTGGCGCTCGGTGCCAAGCTGTTCCTGCCCGGGACAAGCATTCACGGAATGATGGTCGACACCGATCCCTTTGACAAAATCACGCCCGCGCTTATGCGCGAGACGGCTGACCTAATGGAGATCGCACCGGAGATCACGCCGGCGGACTACCCGCTGCGCGACATGTGCGGCCCCGGCTATGCAATCGCCTCCGAGGCCGGAAACGCCGCTGTCAGGCTGATGGCGGAGCGCGAGGGCATCTTCCTCGACCCGGTCTACACCGGCAAAGCCTTTGCCGGTCTGCTGGAGCTGGCGGAGGAGGGCGTCTTCGGCGAAGAAGAGAACGTCCTGTTTCTCCACTCGGGCGGCGCCGGCGGGCTTTTCGCGATAAGAATGTAAGGTCGGATCCCTTGTGCCGCAATGCCGCCCGGTTTTCAAGGCATGAACGGACGAAGGTGTTTTGCTTTGGATGATCCGCGCGCTTTTCTCCACCCGCTTTTGTTTTCCAAGGGCAAGAGACGGGTTCCTGTTGCTCGCCGCGCGGGTTTATGCTATCATTAGGTCGACAAATTGCCGTTTGCTGACGGGCAGCGCGGCATGGGAAATCAATTTTTATATCACCTTCCCGCTTGGGAAAACCCGGATAAAGAAAGGGCGGAACTCTCCTTGAAAAAGACTTTTGCCCTGCTGCTCGCACTGAGCGTGCTTCTGACTCTCTGCGCCTGCGGAGGCGCAGGCGGCGCCGCGATCACGGCGGAGCCCTCGCCGGAACAGACGGCCGAGCCGACGCCCGAACCGACGCCCGAGCCAACGTCCGAGCCCAGATCCTCGTTTGTGGAGCAGGGCTCGCCGAGCGCGTCGTCAATCTCAGCGAAGCCGAGGGAGAGGTGTTTCATTATCACCACCATGATACCGTCGGACGCCGGGAAGCGGATTTCAGCGTTGAGATGAAATGGGCGGACTTCGACTTCAAGACCGAAGAGCCGACGGTCTACTATCCGGACGGAGCCGAGCCGTTTCGCGGCTCGGACACATACAGCGACTTCTGCTCGGAGCTTGTGGAAGCGATCGAGGCGAAGCTGGACGACCCCTCGCTCTATGAGTGGCGCGGCGCCTGCGCCGATTACCGGATCGGTGAAAACACGTGGTACGGCTTCAAGCTCGGCATAGAAGACTATTACGATGCCGAACTGTGGGACGAGAGCAAGCAAACGGTCAACCTGGGCCTGCCCAACGTCTCCTGCTGGTCGCACACGCTTGTTTATGAAGGACAGGAGTACACGGTATATGAATTCAGGGGCGGCATCCCGCATTTCGAAAGCGACGGATCGCTGACCAACGCCGACCTGTTCCAGTTTTGCTGCGTCCCCAAGGGATACGACGGGCTCGTGTTCGTCCTCTACGGGACGCGCAACGACTCTATCTATGACGCTTTCCCGACAGGGCAGCACTTCTATGACTACATAGACGACAGCACCCTGTTTTTCAGACTCGCGGACGCGCGGTCCTGAGCGGGGAAGGCGCAGCTTTTCCCCCCAGCGGGGCATCACGTAAAACGGTGCAGCCAAAAAGCTGCACCGTTTTTCAGCTTGTCGAAAAAACTGATGTACCAGACTTTTTCGGAGGTTCTTGACAGTCTCGCGGGCATACCATTCGGTATGCCCGTTTTTTGGCTCTGTGATGCTTGCTGTAAAGGTCGAAAAGTGTTATAATTATTATTTGTATGACGTGCTGCGGCATCTTTCGCTTTTCGCAGCACACAAAGGAAGGGTATCTCTTGAAAAAACGTCTTTCTTTCATTTTATTATATTTCTGTCTGCTGTCGCTGCTGTGCCTCGGTGTATACGAGCTGTTCTTTGTCGACAAGGGCGAGCGGATGAGCGAATCGGAAAACCGCATGCTCAGCGCGTTTCCCTCTCTCTCCGTCGCTGCGCTTGCGGACGGAAGCTTCATGAGCGGCTTTGAAACCTTTCTCTCCGACGCCTTCCCCTTCCGCGACGACGCCGCGGATTTCACGGACAAGGTGATGGAACTGGTGAGCATCCCGGACGACGGCCCCGCCACCGGCGAGATGGAGGATCAGCTCTGGGACAACCTGGAAGAGCAGGAGGCCGCTTTCCAGCAGCTTCTTGAGGAGGAGCTTGCCGCCGAGGAAACGGCGGAGGAGAAGGAAAACGAGGCTCCCGCCGAAGGCGACGCGCAGACCCCGGCCGCCGTCGAATCGGAGCCGGTCAGCATCTGGCTTGAGCGCGCCGACGGCAGCCGCGAGGTGATCTTCACCTACAAGCCGGGCTTCATGACCGAGTTTGCCGCGCTGTTGAACCGCTATCGCGCCAGGCTGCCCGAGGACGGCAGGCTCTATTTCCTCTCGCCCCAGGTGGCAGACGTGGCCAACAACATCATCGGCAAGACCAAGTATGTGGGTTGGGGCACCAATCTGGTGGACGTGCTGCAGCCGCTGGTCGACGACGGTGTGGTGATCATGGACGACATGGCCATCCTCAATCCCTATCTCAACGACGCGCCCTCCGCGCTCTATCCCACGGAGGATTACCACTGGCACGCGATCGCGGCCAGCATCACGGCGGACGAGCTGATCTCCTCCCAGGGGGTCGCGCCGGCCGACTATGACCAGTACCGCTACTGGCTCTCCTTCCGTCACGACAACCGGGATTACTCCACCGAGCAGCTCGCCGGCATGACCTACAGCCGCGAGACGATCGAGATCATGAGCGCGATCTCGCCGGCCGAAAGCTATTTCCTCAACCACATCACCGGCCGCCAGCGCACGGTCTTCACGATGTCCGAGGGCGGCTACGTGGGCTTCCTCGGCGGGCACAAGGGGCCGTGGCGGCTGATCGAGGGCGGCTTCCACACAGGGCGGAACGCCTTTGTCATGGGCGACTGCTTCACGATCCCGCTCATCCCCTATCTCGCACCGTATTACGACCAGATCATCTCGACCGACGTGCGTGACAATTTCTATTCTGTCCCGCTTGCCGGCGCCAACATCGGCGATTATATTGACGCCTATGAAGTGGACGACATGTATGTCGTCTGGACCAACAACTATATGTTCTTCAACGGCACCATCCCGTCGCGCATGTCGGCCTATCTCGACATGAGCTACTGATCCCCCCGCGATCCTTCCCAACGAGGTAATCGTTATGGTCTTTTCCAGCCTGACTTTTCTGCTGATTTTTCTGCCGCTGCTGTATCTGCTGTATTTCGCCCGCACCTCCGTCAAATGGCGCAACGGCGTGCTGCTTGTCATGTCGCTGCTGTTCTACGGCTGGGGCGAGCCGATGTGGATCCTGGCGATGCTCGTCTCGACCTTTGCCAACTTCTTCTGTGCCCGCGCTCTGACGCGCACGGAAAGCGAAGGCAAGCGCCGCGCGATCCTCGCCGTCGGCGTGGTCTTCTCGCTGAGCTTCCTGTTTTATTTCAAATATTCCGCTTTCTTTGCCAATACGCTCTCCGCCCTCTTCGCTCTCGGCTGGTCGATGGCGCCGAGGCGTCTGCCGATCGGCATTTCCTTTTACACCTTCCAGATCCTGACCTACACGGTCGACGTCTACCGCAAAAAAGCCCCCGCGCTGCAAAGCCCGCTGCGGCTGCTGCTGTATATCAGCTGCTTCCCCCAGCTCATCGCCGGCCCCATCGTCCAGTACGGCGACGTGGCCGATCAGCTTGACGCGCGCAGGATCCTGCCCGACGACTTTTCCGCGGGGATGCAGCGCTTTATCAAGGGTCTTGCCAAAAAGGTGCTGCTCGCCAACGTCTGCGGCGCGGCGCTGGAAGAAATGACGCTCGCCGGAAGCGGCGAGGCGCTCTCCTTCCTCGGTGCCTGGTATTCCATGTTCCTGTACAGTCTTCAGCTTTATTACGACTTCTCCGCCTATTCGGATATGGCCATCGGGCTTGGGAAGACGCTCGGCTTTACCTACAAGGAAAACTTTCGCTTCCCCTTTGCCTCGCTCTCGGTTACGGATTTCTGGCGGCGCTGGCACATCTCGATGGGCAGCTTTTTCCGCGAATATGTCTATATCCCCCTCGGCGGCAACCGGCGCGGCACGGCCCGGACGCTGCTGAACATGTTCATCGTCTGGGCGCTGACCGGTCTGTGGCACGGCGCCGACTGGAACTTTGTGCTGTGGGGGCTTTACTCCTGTGTGCTGCTGATGCTCGAACGCTTTGTCCTGCGTGAGCCGCTCACGCGGCTGCCGAAGCTTTTGCAGTGGCTGTGGGCCTATGTTATGTTCTTCTTCAGCTGGCCGATCTTTTACTACACGGATCTCTCCGCCGTGGCCCAGGGCTTTGTCGCGCTCTTTGGCGTCGGCGTCTCCGGCTGGAGCGATCCCGCCACGCTCGCCGTGCTGCGCAGCTACGGGATCTGGTCTCTCGGCGCGTTTGCGCTGAGCATGCCTCTCGTGCCCTGGGTTTCCGAAAAGCTGCCGGAGAAGCTGCGCGGCGCGCTGGGGCTCATCCTCACGCTGCTGCTCTTTGTCGCTTCGATCCTTT
>Ga0247611_10009149_pt1 | contig 11994 bp, 19 predicted proteins | sample 177DNAGHGhighgp2_FD_192422 | JGI IMG/M metagenome (GOLD analysis project Ga0247611, IMG submission 192422) | Sheep rumen microbial communities from Palmerston North, Manawatu-Wanganui, New Zealand - 1770 DNA GHGhigh gp2 | ecosystem: Host-associated > Mammals > Digestive system > Stomach > Rumen... | reverse complement strand
CCACGAAGGAATTGAAGAACTCATTGTCTCTGAAGCCAGCGGTAATCACCTGGTCGAGTACTTCTTCAATAACATCAAAGAATTCGCGACCATGCTTACGATACGCTCTCTTGAGATCTCTCTTAGAGGCCTCGGGAGTGATTTCAAAAACCTTCCGGCAGAAGGAGCGAAGAGTATTCTCAGCCTCAGACTTCGGGATAACTCTATCGGTTTCCTAATCATAAATCTCGTTACCCATAGCAAGGTCATACATGAGATTCTTAATCGCCGAATAATCAGTATTCATTTCATTAAACACGTTCATTACGTGACTAGAAAAATTCATCTTTCTCATTGTCTTTTCCTCCTTTCTTCCAGATTAAATTAAGCCGCAACTACAAGCTTCTTAGAAGCAACGCTAACAGCCTTGTTAACAACAGGTGTACCAGTGAAAGCTTCAGCAGAAACTTCAAAGATATCGCCAACGATCAGAGTATAAGCCTTGACGACATCTCCGGCTTTATTATAGAAGTTCGCAATGTCAGCCATATCTCTCGGAGACTCAAACGGAAGAATCGGAGAGTTGTAAACGAACAGAGCCTCTGCGTTACCAGTAGCGGTTACTTCAACATACCAGTTTCCATTTGCAGCCTGTGCAACAATTTTTCCTGCGAATCCATTAGGAGCTGCTGCTTCAGCATAATTATCAAAAGACAGCCAGTTTCCACGACCGATAATCTAGCCCTGGTCCTAATCAGTACTTAAAGTAATGTTGTAAATATGAGGTGACCCCGCGGACGCGGCAATTTTAGTCGGAAAAGCGACCGTGTGTTTTGTATAAGTAAAATTATACGCCATAATATATCTCCTTCCTAATAATGTCTATATTAATTTTGTTCCATCTTGTTTCTTGTTTAAAAGAGTAGACTTATTGCTATCTCACGACATGTGCTACTCAAGTTTAATAATCACATAACGTCACCATTATTGACATTACATGACTGAAAGAATACAATTAACCAAAGGTTATCGACCTCTTCCCTATGTATGAAGAGGGGGTGAAACGGCATGGATAATATTTTAAAACCTGTCTACGTTAGGGCGTACATACGAATTCGCTTCGGTAAGATTGAATATGTACGCTAGCATTGGCGTTCACTACCTAAACGGTAATACTAAACCTGTCATCTTGATACTAGGATTAAACTCTCTGATATTTGTCCCAAGTCAACATGGCCGATAACCTTTTATTAATTCTTCTTAAATAAATTCCCATATCTTCCAGTCTTCGATGAAGGTTTCTTCATTCCAAACTGTTTCACAGTGACTTTGGTGGCAGATTCGCCGTCTTTGTGATTAAAGTTCGTAACAACATTACCCTTCGCAAATTCCAGAAGCATCTGGTCAGCTTTCGCCCGAAGTTCATCAACAGAAAGATCAAAGTGATTTTCCTGTTTCTTGAGTTCCTGGAAAGCTTCGGTATCTGCAATATTCAGATAGTCTTTAGAGTTAAGGATTTCAATCTTTTCGGGTTCTGCCTCATATTTCTCAAGCTTTTCGGAAATAGAAGAGTAGTCACTCATCATTTTCTCAAAAGCTTTCTTTTCATCAGCAGTCATCCACACGGGAGTAATTTCTACTCTATCGCCCACAAGACTGAATACATCATTTTTCACTTTATACGACTGACGGTACGCTTTGCTCCATCCGAACATATACACGATTTTCTTATCTGCATCTGCATCTACAGAATACCAATCACAATCCTGTTCACCGTACGTATCATTAACAAGCACGGACAGTGCATAAAGCTGATCGTTTAGTGTCACAGAGAAGTTGCGAGTATTGCCGTCAACATTTACCGCATATTCAACCTTCTTACCCGGAAGAGTATCGTCATCAATAACGACTTCCTCGGTAGTGTCTTCGGTTTGTTCTTCAGCCGGATCATCGTCCTAGAACTCGGCAGTATCGCCATCTTCACCATCGGTATCTGCTTCGTCCTCCTCGGTTTCTCTATTCTCTTCGGTCTGTTCTGCGTTTTCGTCAGCAAATTCTTCTTCCACTTCGGGGGAGTCTTCAGTAGTCTCTTCGGTAACAGTTTCTGCTTCCGTCACTACAGTTTCCTCTTCGGTGGAATTGACATCTTTGTTTTCCTCAAATTCCACTGTACATTCCTCCTTCCCCTAGGTTTTTATATTTTTGAAACTAGCCAGAGTCTTATTTAACTCCTCTAGTAATTCAACACATCTAACATTTGAAAACACACTGTTGTGTTCAGCATTAAAAGCATCGAGATTCAAAACCGACTGCCCTTCATTGCTAAATGCAAGTGTAATATTTGAACCCTCCATACCTGGATTTACGGTATTTCCGTCTTCATCAACTCCAAGGATAGTTACCCCAGAGAAATAGAAATCATCGAGGTTTAATACCTTTTCATCGGCATCATAACTGAGTTCACGGATTGACAATTCCACAGATACCGGACAAGTTCCTTCGCGCTAAACAATCTCGGTCTACTTCGAATACTCTTCAAATAAATAACCGTCAACAACAACGTATGTCTTATCCTTCTCCTCGTTATACTTCAGCCGTGCATTGCATGACTCCGGGATTATTCCCACAGGATACTCGTCATAAACAAGTTCATCATTTTCATCCAAGTGCATGTTATGTGTATAAAACTGAGGCTCCCCGTCAACTTCATGAATATACCCAAGAATCGGGCGGTTCGAAAAAGAAGGAAGTGCGCTCTTCATGGATTTTTCAGAGATCTTACTACCATTCAGGTTCTTGCCAATGTGGCAACTCTCAAGAGTAACAGGAGTAAGACCTTCCGTGTCTTTCTCGGTTTTCTTAAATAACATCGTGCCATCAATCTGCACAACAATATTGCAGTTATGATTTTCGGATGCGCTAAACTTATAATTCGTTTGCTTCTTTGCAAAATAATCATAAAGATCGTCTAATGTTAATAATCGTCTTTTCATCACTACCTCCTTTCTTAACACGTAAAAGGGATTGTATGTTAGACGTACATCTTGTCTGTGAAGTGTATGTCCTTCACTTCATTGGCAAAAATCAATTTGCCATTATTCAAAAAGAACCAGGTCTTGCCATCTCCTGAGACTTCGTGAAATCCCATTTTCTTCAGCAGATCCCTGGTTTCGGGTTTATTAGTCATAATAAATTTCTTATTCATTCTCTCACCTTCAGATTGTCAATATATTAGTAATAATGAGCATTATCAGCTTATATTGCTAATATATTGGTGATTGAAATATATCACTCACGAGATACATCAGGCATTTCTACTTCTGTCTCCACTCGGAGACAAATCACCTGTATCTGACTCCGGTCTACCAGCTTCACCATTCCCACTATTTGAAGTAGTATATGATGTCTGGAGCGGTTTAAATAACTCAGGGATACCAAGTGCTTCCTGCAACTACAACATACCCATTGTATCTTTCTCTGAAAAACCATTCAGATTATTATAAGCAAGAGCGTCCGGCAATCCATTCTGGGCGGCCGTCAGTAGCTGTTCCTGGAAATCTTTGCGAGTCCACGGCGACACAATAAAGAAATGTACCTTAGATGCGTTATTAAGATTTAGATCCAAAACCATCTATACCCACGCTTCCAGTTGGGGGACGATAGAAGAGAGTGCAAATCTCGTATGTGCAATCATACTGGCTTTAAAAGCCTCCGCAGAAGTAATATTCGCTCCGGCTAAAACCTCCGCACCTCCCATCAGGTTCATGCCCGATGTCTGAGCCTTGAGCAGTTTATTAGTGTCGGACGTATTGTCGCTGCTTGAGAAGTCAATTACTCCCAGGTCATCACTTCCCGGAATGACCGCCGAAGCAACATAATCTGAGAGTACCGGATCAAGCATTTTATAGTAATACTCAATCGCAGTATTCGGATCCACTTCGAAATCATCAGGAACATCGGAGCCTGAGATAGGCTTCAGCTTCATGTAAATCAGTTTCAGAATCGAGGATTCATCAGCGGCTGCCTGTAAGTCCGCAAGGTTCTCCAATTCCGTAATCGTCAGGAATGCTCCAGACCACGGAGGGATAATCAACTCGTAATCATCTCGGAACTTAAAGCACATGTCATGCTCAAGCGGGACTTCTTGCCACTTGCTACCACCATCCTGGTAATTCTTGTACATTGTAGTAAACGGCTCTCCCCAGAATTCCAAGATGTCCTGACGAGATCTGAACCACGTTACGTCCAGTGCATACACATAGTTTCCGTAATCCGTTATACCCCGAATCATGCAATAATCGGGATCCATGGGTATAACAATCATACCTGTATCATCAAGCCAATAAAGACCATAAAAGACATCTTCACGCAAAACTGTAGTCATAACTTTTTTCATGTTACGATTCAGATTCATGCGTTCCAAGATATCGGCGGTATCATTGTAAGATTTCAGCATCTTACCCTGGTCTACACCTTTAACAAGGTCTGTTCTTGGAATAATAGTCCTTGCTTCCGGCATAAGCATATTGGCGAAAAACTCAATAACCCGGAAATAGATGTGAGAGCGGTAGTATAAATATCTCGACAGGTTTCGTAGATTCCGCTCATTATTCCCGGGATTTTTAAGATATGTAACGATAGTGTCCTTATCAAAGGCACTGATATTTTTTCTATTTACAGACTTTGTAACATCCCTCAGTTTTTTGATTGCTTCCTCGCTGACGGCATATTTCTCCAGACGTTTCTGGTTTTGTTTATACCACTCACGTAATTCAGCAGCTGTAGGGGTATTACCTGGCGTTGCTTGTGCCACCTTTGGCACTGTCTCTTTATTTGCCATGCGGCACACCTCCAAGGTTTGTTTAAATTCTAAATAAGCAAATATAGTTAAGTAAGCTTTACTAAACTTAAATTGACTTAAATCGTTCCACTTTACGGATCAGAAGTGTCAATAAAGCTTAGATAGACTTAAATCGTTTGACTTTACGAATTGGAAGATTCAATATAGTCTCATTAACATTGTTTTTTGGACGTTTAAGGATGTCCTTTCTGCGTTCTTCTGAAAGCTAATAACCCATGAGAGCAAGGGTGTACTAACGATCGTCCGACCATTAATAATGGTTAAAACAATTAAATATGGTAAAAACTATAAAAAATAATCAAACCATATGACATGTATGAATCATTATCCATTATGGTGCTTCCAAGAGTGTCTTTACACTCGACCATAATTCTCACATTTCATTTCACGGTTATAATGTGAGTTTAGACTGTCGCATTCCCATATAATCACCGATGGGATTCAATCACTCAGTCGTTGCAGCTGTATTTAAACTTGCTGTGGGTTGTCCACCTCTGGAGTTTCCCAATTAATCAGATTGAATTTTTATATGCGGATTATGGATTATGCCGCACACGCACAACGATATTTATGCATTTTATTAGCTTTCTCAGGCGTTAGTTCAAAAGAGTCCTTTCCGTTATCACGTTTCTTGCGAACCATGTTCACGGCCTCTTCCTTTGTAGCGTCTAAGTTCGAAAGCGCGATTTCATCTCTCCAGTCCAATTTAATAGTCTTTGTCTTTACCGACTGAATCTTCGCTAATTCTTCCTTTAGTTTTTCTTCGAACTCTTCGCCCGTAATCTTTTTCTTTTTTAACTCGGCAGTAATTCGAAGTGTCTCTTTGTCTATTGTTTTCTGGTCAATATCAAAAACAGTCAAGTATCCTTTATGATCATATGATGCAGTGAAGGATATCTTGTTCTGATTCATCATTTCAATCAAAGCCTCATACATAATAGACTTAAATGCAGTTGGACTCATTAAATGAACCTTATCTACAGCATTTGGAAATTTCTTCACGTACTCCGCAGAGAATTCCTTGTCTATTAATCCACGTTGTGTATTTCCGGCTTTATCAACCCAGTCTGGCATTAAAAAGTCCGCGATATTCACACCGCCACCACCAGATCCGGCATCTATATAAACACCGACAATGTTGCCGTATGCATCGGCCCCACCATTGTAATCAAGTATCATTTGTTTCAGATACTAAATCTGATCAGGAGTTTGCATCGGAGATTTTATCTTTTTGCCGACATCCATGAGATTAACACAGTTTACCAACCGCACCTTTTTCTCCATAGAGCCATCTGGCATCGGAGATTCGTATAATTCTCCAACGAGGATTACAGAATTATCTCTTTGTCTCGCTGGGTCATAACAAAGAATAAACTTACGGTCACCTGTATCATTAGAATGTACTGGCTTACGAACTTCTTCATTGCGAGTGATTACACCACGCTTTACAATGGCATCTGCTCCGGCTTCAGTAGTAAACTGACAATAATATTCCCTTCGTGCTTTCTCAGGATTTGTCCGCATTTCGGATTCTACTGTAGCGCGAGAGAGCAGTGGTGCGAGTACCTCTCCACGGAGAGTAGGTTTAAAAGCAAGTTCACAGTCCAAGTGCATAACTTTAAATTTAGGGTCTCCCATAATCATGCGCTTGGCAAAGTCTCGATATAATGCATAAAACTTTGTATCTGTGCTAGAAGCAGAACTTATATAGAATTTCTGGTTAGGTATATTAGTGGCAAATGTGCGCTGACGAATAGGGTCAATGGATCTGCCATTCACATCCTTACCAGTTTTTAAGCTTTTATTAACGATTGCAAACGCACTATATACGTTAATCATCTCGTCTGACAAAAAGCCACATTCATCGAAAATAACGGAACCTCTTAGTCCTCGTTTGCGATCCACGTTACTATTCAACGTGACAGTCTGAGACCCATTATAAGTCTCGTAGTTGAAACCATTGGACGAATGACTAAATCCATCTCCGGCAGCATTCTTAATCACCACTTCATTCTTAAACACAGAACCAGTGGAATTCGCAAATGTGTCAATATTATCATTCGCAAGTTTTTCAAGAGTAGTAAACGTTTGCTCCTACTGACTTCCAGAACCACTCGCTATATACGTCCAGTTATTACAGAAACATAAATCTTTCATCATAATCTCAAGATCTACTACTGTACTTTTTCCGATACCACGGGAACAACAAGCCATAAAATTCTCGCAGAACCAAGATTCCTGGATAAGCAATGCTTGCATATCAAATAACTCGATATTAAACCAGATATCAATTGCTTTTACTGGATTGCACTGAAAATATTTCTGCATTTCGGATATCTATAAAAGGGCATCTATTTTGCGCTGAGACATCGGATAATCAATAGGTTTTACAAATATCTGATAGTCCTGATAAAAATCCTTATCAAATGGATAATCAAATACAGGACCTTCCGGTATCCATAGATTACTCATCAACAATGTCCCCCTCAACTTCATATTCTTCCCCAGAATAATCACCGTGGAAAGGAGAGTAGATATCCCTAAGATTTTGTAGATTCTCAGGGGTTAATATCCCTTTTTCGTCAATATAATCCTTTAAATCTATATTTTCACGAAGCAATAACCTATTGATCTCCTAGTAAGAATCTCTTTCGGAACGAAGCTTTTTAATCTCTTCTCTCATTGTTGCGACCATATCAGACCATTCCGATTCATCAAGTTGTAACTGTTTCATTATTGCAGCATCCGATATCTCCTCAATCTGTTGCATACTCTTACATGTAGCAATATCAAATCCATTGACTTGACCTTCACGAAGATTAAGATCTTTAATCTTTGCAACCTTCCCAGACCACGTATTCTCGCCACGTACTGAATGTTTACTGTTCTTCAACGAAATACAACTCTGTTCTGCAAGCTTGGTTATACCTTGCATAATCTGATTTTTCATCTGCTGAAGCGCACGTATAGTTGAGATATTCTTCTGGGCATTATTCGGATCCGCAGATAACTATGCTACTTGGTCATCAATATTACTGGCCTGTAGAAAACCTCGGACGATACTGACGATAGATGAAATCCTCATCATATCATCGTTACCTTCTTCGGAAGCATCCAGAAATCCAATAAGCTGTGAATACAAAAACGGCTGGTCTGAAATCTTTTCTTTCTCAAACGGTAAATATCCAAGAAGCCGGAGAGTGTCCGACTTGTTTTTATCGAACTGCTCAATTATTTCCTGATTCTTCGGTAGTGCATCGTCAACCATGGAATCAAGTGTAAGCATCCCTCCGGTGTATCCATCGGAGTTCTTATACGAATATGTATACCATTGAGGCATCGCTATATTTTTCATATACCAACCAAAGGCATTCCCGGAACCTTTAGCAGCTTCAGCCACAGAAGAGTCCCAGACAGAATCAAGCATCGGCTTATCGAGATAGAAGAGAGCATTGTCCACACTTGTCTTCGTGGGTTCTTGCTGTGTTCCGTTCACGGTCGGCATTGCGATTTCTTCGGCACATTTCTTGCAGATAGATACAATTCCTCGTCCATACCTCGGAACGGTAGTGCTATAAAAAGCATCCTTGCGTTTAACCTCACCACAGTGCTGACAAGTAAAAAACTCGGTCCCAACACCTAATGCTTTTAATACCTTTATATGTTGTCTCGGCTCCAGGCTTTCAAATTTATCCTTCATGTCCGCGACAATTTTATCAATCTCTTTGAAACTTGTTATTTTTTCGGGAGGCTTCGGTATGTTTTTCTTTATGTTTCTTCCTGCCATATTTCCCTCCAAACAAAAAAAGAGTGGGCATACAATAAAGTATACCCACCTCAATATATTACTTATCTAACATTACAGGATACAAACAGCGGATGCCGGAATTATCGATGACTGAAATCATCTGACTGGGCCTGCCTTTAAGCCTTTTATCTAAACAATAATTGTCCATGCCGGAAAAACATCCAGTCTGAATAACCGCCGATTTGCCATTTTTATCCTCAAACTTATTTAAATGTCGATGTCCCATCAAAATAATATCCGGCACAATTCCAGAAAACTGAGATATCGAACTTACAACAGAATCAACATTGTCTTTGTCTCCGTGAACTGCTACCACATTGCAACTCCGAATTGCAAAGAATGCCATGGACTCATCAACAACATTGTTATTAAAAAACTTCACGTTATCGAAATTCTGCAGCTTTGCGGATAAATACGGAATAGCAAGATTGTCAATATTCTCACCCTTCCGGTTATCATCCTTATTCGGGAAGATTCTACTGTGATTACCTGGGGTAATGTAAACATCCACTTCGTTAAACATAAGAGACAGCCGTATTAAAAATCCGGCGATATGATCACATACTCCAATAAATTGCTCAATCACATTTTTATTGCTCTCAATACGAAGCGTATTATGGATCACGCCGCTGACCAGTTCAGACAGTACAACATATGCATTCTGACAATTGTGCAGATTTTTAATCCCCTTAATAGCGGAGAGGTAGTCTTGCATCCGCTCAACAAATATATTGTCATTATACTGGTTAAACCAATTGTCGATATCCGCGCCATAATGTAAATCCATTAGTGGAATTAACATGTCCGAACTAGAAAATGTAGGGATTCTATCCTCTGGCTCCTCTGGGTAGACAGCACTTAATCCACCGGACTCTGTAATTATCCTCTGGATCTGCTCCACAAAACTTTCGTTTCTGGCTTGCTCTCGCAATACCCGCCTTAACTCATTGCGTTCATCCCGGACTTTAACACGTTCTTTCTCCAGATCATGTCTCAGAGATACTAACCGTTGTTCCTCCTCAGAAGGATTCTACTTATCGAAAATCTCAGCCTTTGCACGGTTCATTATCGAAAACTTTTTCCGATACGCTGACTCGGTCAATTCTTCACCAAGTTCAGCGTTAAATATTTCAGCAAGTTCTTGCCAGGTTGAATTAATCAACCCAGAAGATTTTGCCGATCCAACTCGCCAGATATATGCCAGCTCTGATTCATCGTGATTTTTCTTAGTGTTAAACATTAAGTATCACCCCGTGAATCAAAGGATATATTCGATGTCGCAGTCCTCACCAACAATCTTATCAATAATTCCAAGAGACTTGGCTTTATCGGCATGCATCCAGTATTCTCTGTCATAAATCTCATCGTAAAACTCAGGAGTCATATTGGTATGTGCCAAAACAAATTCCTTTGTTCTAGCCTCCATCGAATCAAAGAAAGCCATAGTGTCTGTAGCTTTACGAGTAGAGTTGCCAACTTCAATCTCGCCGTCATGCTGCAGAATCACAGTATGTTTAAATGCGATTCTTTCGTGGCATGCAAGCAAGACATAGTAAGCCGCTGAAGCAACCATATCAAGACATACACCAATCACAGGGGTCTTGCTCTGTTCAATTACATCCTGGAGGATGTTTGAAACAAAACCATTTCCACCCGGCGAACTAATATAAAGTCTAATAGGCCTGCGCTTTTCGACAGGAATATCCTTATCTTCAAGATTCCACTTCAGAATACGCATCACATGTTCGTCAATCAGAAGATCATCAATCTGATCGTTGATTACCAGAATTCTCCGGTCAAGGTTTTCACGATACAGTTCCTCTGAAGTTGACATCTGGTCACCCAACATCGGCATAATTAATTCTCCACAACCCATATATTAGTCCTCCGCATTCTTATTTTCTTTCTTTGCCAGTTCATCTCGTTCCCGAAGCGCACGAGCCATATCATCGCGCAGTTTCAAACTATCCTTAAAAACAAAAACTGTACGAACGGGATCCGTGTGATCGGGTTTAATATCAACGATTTGATGACCTTCCTTCAGAAGTTTTCTGGCGATATACGGCTTAAAGATAAGCTTGGTTTTGTCCTAGCTTTCAGATTCTTTAATGATATTGTCCTGATTTGTTGACTTGAAAATTTTGGTTCTAATATTTCTTTTGTTCTGTTCTGTTTTCATCCTTTTTATCTCCTGGGTTTAATATATTTAATTCAAAAATTAAAATAGATCAGTGAGTAGTCTGCTAAATATTGATTATTTTAACTCTGAAAAAGGTTCGCAAACAATTTACTTGTCTCACTTCGCACATCTTCTTCAAGCGTAATACAGGCGAAGAGCGGATTACCCTTAAACGCTGTACACATCTTCAGAAGCGGCGATTCTGTGGACTATGTTGCAGACTGTCTATAATCACCATCGAAAATGATTTTACTGTTTGCCCCAACTCTAGTTCCAATCAGGCGAATTTGTTTCTCGGTTAAATCCTCGGCTTCATCAACCACTAAAACAGTATCCGCATATGACGTACCTTTCATATAAGTCGGGATATTAAAATCAATAATACCTTGTTGTTTTAATTGTTCGACTTCCCACTCCTTGCCGTCAAGCTGTTGAATAAGTGGGAGAGTCCAAACGCCGTTTTTGGCTTCGAAATCTCCAGGCAAAAATCCAAGTTCTCGACCCTCACCTAATGGTTCTCGGACACCAAGGATATGGCTCTGCCAACCTTTCTCTTTAACCGCCCAAAGCGCCATCTGCATCGCAAGGTAGCTTTTACCGCTGCCATATTGCCCAAGGATAGCACAGACGGTAATGTCTTTATTCGCAAGCATGTCTAAGGCACAACGTTGCAGAGAATTCTTGCCTTTTATATATTTAGAAGACGGCAGCTTCAAAGGTACAAAATTATAACCATCGAATCTCATCTCAGTTGATTTGCCGTCCTCAGTGTTTTCAATAATCAAGTATTCGTTTATATTCCAAACACCTAAGTTGATGTTTGACATATAGTCATTGATTTCCTACGATGTCCCGGAAATCTTTTTATATCCGTTATAGATGTCATTCATTGGATCACGCTCCTCGGCTATTACGATTTTTTCGATAATCATTCAGCAACAACATGGCCTTATGTGACTGCGTTGCGAAATATCGCTTGGCTTTACTACCATGTGTCTTCGAAGAAACGTGTACATCTTCTCCGCGTCCGTTCTAGCGAAGATACTCTGCTTCAGGTTTCGTAATCGAAATCAATAAATTCAACTCCCTACGTTTATTATTTTTATATGCCGATTGACCGCCAAGCCAATCATATCTGTATCGTAAAACCAGCCGCCACCAAACGGT
>Ga0247611_10009148_pt1 | contig 11994 bp, 8 predicted proteins | sample 177DNAGHGhighgp2_FD_192422 | JGI IMG/M metagenome (GOLD analysis project Ga0247611, IMG submission 192422) | Sheep rumen microbial communities from Palmerston North, Manawatu-Wanganui, New Zealand - 1770 DNA GHGhigh gp2 | ecosystem: Host-associated > Mammals > Digestive system > Stomach > Rumen ... | reverse complement strand
ATCATGCATATTCTGAAAGATTTATTGAATCTGATTTTATTCAAATTACTCAATAATTTATATCATCGATAGTGTGAGTATGTGTAAATAGATCACCATTTTCTTTAATTTCTCACTGCAAATATACTTCACTATCAAGTCAAAAATCTAAATTTGTATTATTTTCAACTTCATATCAATCTTGATTTACTGGAGCATAGAATAGTTTCCAATAAACTAATCCTCAAATTATCAATAACAACAAAACAATAATTATTCATATCCACAAACCAGACGTTTTCTTCTGCCTGGTGAAAGATCTAGTATTAGCCAATTTCTTCTGAAAAAAATCTACCTTATTATTCATTCAACTATATAAAAAATAAAAATGAACCGACATAGTATAAAAAATTAACCACTTAATGCAAACAAAGATAGATATCCAAGTTATAATCAAGTATTTCCAATTTTTTAAATATTTTATCAATAAAGTTTTATATAACCAACAATATATTATGTACCCAAAAGAGTTATTAACATAAATTGTAATCTGATTTTTGTTTTTGTCAAAGTATTTAAAGAAATAGTCTATCATCTGTCAAATGTTTTTACAATCACAAACATACTTCAGCTTGTTTTATGTCCAAAAATTCCTAGTTATTTAGAATGTTTTGACTGGATATTTTAGATACAAAATCATCTATGACAACAACCAAAGCAACTTGAAAACCCAAGAAAAATACAAGAACTGAAACTTCCAAAAAAAATTCTAGAAAAGGAAATGTTTCTGAGGTTGTCATAGAAAAAAGCACATCTAACGATTCAGATGCAAACGTATCTGTTTTTACTAAAACAACATCTCCCAGAGTTGTTATACAGTCAGAAAAAATAGATAATCCATGCATCATCCAAAACATTCGTAGGCACAAGATTTTAAAATCTGTATGCCTAATAGTAATGGGTATAATTTTATTGATAATATTCTTCATGTCTCTCAAAACATACAATACTGTCAATGAACTGTATCAAATACTCAATCCCACAAATTAGATATCAAATCTTTGATATACAACCATTTTTATTTTTTATTTTTACGCACTATGGCAAAAAAAGAAGAAAACATGGAATCTTGCTCATGTGGATGTAAATCATGAGGAAAGTTCGTAGGTATAAGTCTATCTGCATTATGACTTATAATCGGTATCTTTACATGTTTAATAGCTTGTGGAGCTTTGATTTCTGCTCAAAGATCTTATGAAATTTCTAAAGCTTCTTATGATTTCAATGTACTTTCTGCTGGTTGAATTGAAAATTTCACCAGAATGAGTAACGTTTATGCATCTGAAGCTTATATAAAATATGCAACAGAAAACACAGAACAAGCTGAATCTTATTTTGGTTTAACTGGAGATGAAGCTACTTCTGATTCTACTGACACTTATGAAGAAGAAGATGAGGGTAATATCGTAGCATGAGGAGAAGAAGTTAAATCTGTAGTTGAAAACTTACTTGCAACTGCACCTATTAGATGAGACGCAAACGCTAGATTCACTATTATTGAATATACTGAATTACTTTGTCCATACTGTCAAAGACATTCCCAAGATGGAACAATCGACTCTGTAATCGCACAATTCCCTGGAGAAGTTAATTCTGTTTCTAGACATTTCATCATTCACGGAGAAGAAGCTGTAAAATTATCTGCAGCTATGGAATGTGTAGCTGAATTAAATCCAAGTATTTATCATGAAGTTTTCCACAAAGCTTTTGAAGCTTACCCTGTAACATTGGAAGGATTACTTAACATTGCAACAGAACTTGGAACTGACGCTACAGCTCTACAAGCATGCGTTGATGAAGGAAGATATACTCAAGCCGTTTATGACATGATGAATCAAGGATCTGAATTATTCTGAGTTAGCGGAACTCCTGGAAATGTAATCATCGACAGAGAAACTGGAAATTATAAACTAATTTCTGGAGCTTATCCTGTTGAGAACTTCGTTGATACTATCAACTCAATGAAAAATGCTTAATCAAGCTAACAAAAACTCAACATAATCAGAAAACAAAAATTCTGACAAAAGAAAGACTCTGTAGCTATACAGAGTTTTTCTTAAATTTGATTTTTTAGAGAAAATAAATAGGAATACAAACATGAAAACACTTGAACAATTTTATACTGGATTTTATCTGAGCAATGAGAGTGCAAACTCTCAAATTTCTGATAGACAGAATTCCCTCTGGATTGCTCCAATAAAAAAATCAAATAGCTATAAAAATCTATATATAGATTGTGAGCATTTTTCATTTGCAGAAAAAAGTGAATATTTTCATGGACTAAAAAACTTTTTATGGATAGAAAAATCTAGTTCCCCTCCTATTTTCGTTTTTGATAATCATAATCATGCAATCGTGTTTCGATATAATATTATATATAGTAAAAAAATTAGCAACGCAGGATTAATCCACATTGATCAACATTCAGATAATCGAGAAAATAAATATCATTTAAATTTAAATCGAAAAGAAAATGAACTAGAAAAAGTTTTTTATTTCTGAAATGAGAAATGTAATGTGGGAAATTTCATTCCACCTGCTCTAGAAAGCTGAATAATCTCAAATCAAATTCAAATTCGTTCTACCACAGCCCTACAAAATCTAGAAATAAATAAAAGTCAGAATCTCATTTTAGATATAGATTTAGATTTCTGTTTAAATTGAACTGATAGAAATAAAATTAACCAAGAAACTGTGAGACTACTAAAAGATAAATTCGATAAAATCTGAAAATATGCTTTATGAATAACAATTGCTACTAGTCCATATTTTCTAAATCAAGAGCTTGCGATAAAAATTGTAGAGGAATTATTAACTAAATAAGCATTTGCATTTTTTATCACTATTTATAAATTAAGTTCAGATTTATATTTTTTGTGATATTCAAATTATGGAAGAGAAAAAACTACATATCTACAATACTATGAGTAGACAAAAAGTTGAATTCGTTCCTTTGATGGAAGAGTGAAAAAAAGATTTCGTTTGAATATATTCATGTGGACCTACAGTTTACTGGAATCCTCATATCTGAAATATGAGAGCTTTTGCTTTCGCAGATTTACTCAGAAATATAATTAGAAACGTACTTTGATACGAAACTAAACATGTTATGAATCTGACTGATGTTGGTCATTTAACTGATGATGGAGATGAATGAGAAGATAAGATGGAAAAATGAGCAAAGAGGGAAAATAAAACTGTTTGGGAATTAGCAGATATGTATATCAAAAAATTTTATAGTTATCTAGATAAACTTCAAATTGATAAATTTGATGTAATGCCTAGAGCTACTGATCATATCAAGGAGCAAATTGAAATGGTAAAAATTCTCGAAGAAAAATGATATACTTACGAAATTCCAGATGATGGAATCTACATGGACACAAGCAAAGTTGAAGATTATGGAAAATTGGCATGACTAGCAAATCAAGAAAGAATCGCTTGAGCTAGAATCCAAAACGACAACAAAAAGAACGATACAGACTTCGCTTTATGGAAATTCTCTCCAAAAGATCAAAAAAGACAAATGGAGCGAGATTCTCCATGGTGAATTTGATTCCCTGGTTGGCATATTGAATGTAGTGCGATGTCTAGTAAATATTTATGAGACCAATTCGATATTCACACATGATGAGTAGACCATATTTGAGTACACCATACAAATGAAATAGCTCAGAGTGAATGCACATTCTGAAAAAAACCATGGGTAAAATACTGGATGCACAACCAGTTTTTGAATCTATGATGAAAAAAATTATCAAAATCTGCTGGATGATTGGTTACAGTTGATGATTTAGAAGAAAAATGATATTCAGGTTTAGATTTGAAATTGCTTTACTACACTGCTCATTATAGAAATTTCCTAGATTTCAATGAAACAGTCCTAGAACAGTCTAAAGTTCAAAGGAAAAATCTAATCAAAAAAATCAGCAAAGCTAAAAGAGTTGATTTGAAATGAAAGAATTATAAGGAAATTGCAGACCAACTCAAAACTGAAGAATGAACCAAATTTTTATCAGATTGTTTAGATGCTTTATTGGATGATTTAAATTCTCCTAAACTTCTTGCAACTATCAATTCATGACTAAAGAATCCAAATCCAGAAATTATTTGAATTATAGTTTGGCTAGACCAAAATGTTATGAAAATGGATCTATTATGAGAAAATGAAAAAGCTGAATGAACTGATGAAATTCCTGCAGAAATTACTGAACTTGCTAACCAACGTTTACAAGCTAAGCAAGAAAAAAATTACGCTCTAGCTGATGAATTAAGAGCAAAAATTCAAGCTGAATGATACAATATCAAAGATATTCCTTGATGATTTGAAATAGAAAAGATTTAAGAATAAAAAAAGCCTCTTAATCGAGGCTTTTTACTTTATTTCTTCTTTTCTTCGACTTTTGGATCTTCACACATTTTTTGGTACTTCTTATATGCTGCCTGATTTGTCATAGCAAAGAATACTCTAGGGTTATTCATTATTTCTGCTAATTGAGATTCATTTTCTGTAGTTACAGCTATCGTTAATCCTCTTATTTCAAGTATCTTATCACAATCCATATATGAAATTCTTGTTAAAATATGAGAATCAATATTATAATTAGCCTGTAACTTAAATTCTCATAAAGTAAAGAATACCAAGAAATCATCATACTTTCAATTAATATCCTGAATATCATCAGGAATTAATTTAAAGTGAATACGGAACTGATCAAGAATATCCATCTTCTTCTGTAAGTTATCATCTTCTGTATCAGGAACAAAATCTATAATAGCTGAGATAATAGTTGGTGTATTATCCTTCATAAACATAATTCCATCTAATCTTTCTTTCACTATCTGATCTAATTTTTCATCTCATATTGTATACGAATCTAATATTCCGTCATCCAATTCAAAGTTATATTCTACATCTCACTTATAAAGTGATACAACTGAATCATCACAAGCATAAACGGATATATCTTCTCTCGTCTCAATTTGTTCACAGAAAGTTGGCTTTTGCTCTACCTTCTCCGGATCCATTTCATACCACATTCAAACCTGTTCTTCAATGTATGATAACATATCTGGAAATGAAACATTTGATTCATCAACATAAATTGTCAAAATCTCTGAAAACTTTGGTTGATTTGCTACAATTATACTATCTACATACAAAACATTATTCCATCTATGCAAAACTACCGTCAATTTCAATGTGTCCTCCTCTGTTATACTCATAATTTTTTCTGACAAAAGTTCAGTTTGTACCCTAAGTTTATCTCATGAAATAAGTGACGCTCATCTCACTCTCAAACGATCTTTCATAGAATAATATGGAGAGAATAATTCTTCAATTGACCTTTCTTCTTTCTCAAGTCTTTCATAATCCTCATCTACCTTTACAATACCAGTAGTTGTTAACTGCTCTATTAATGATGAATATTTATACAAATCATTTCAATTATTAATGTACAAAGGATTTCAATTATTAATCTGATCTAACTGTAATTTCAAATTAGTATAACCATTCTTTATAAGATAAGGTGCTAGTTTATCACTATTATATACATACATCAAATCCTTATAAATTGGCGTTAAATACAAATTTCTAGCTTTATCTTTCTCAACAATAGCCTGTACATAAGTTAAATAACTTTTAACATAATTTTCATTAAAAGATGGTCAATATATAAAGTTATTTACACCTTGCATGGCAGATAAAAGTTTATAAGCATTCAAATCTGGATCATCATATACTTTATCAGACAATTCTGGCTGTCACAAAGAATTTTCTATATCTATAAAATCAGTCATTTTTTTATAAAACTTACTATCTTCATCACCACAATAATCCATCAAATAACTTAAATTTTCAGATGTAACTCCTGCATGTAAAACATAATCTTTAACCATATCACACAATGGTCTTACATCCTTTTTCTGACTCTTTAATTGCTTAATTAAATTTAATAATTCTGCGGAATAATTATTTCACCCAGAATCATCACTAGAAATTTCATAATATCTACCATATTCATAGAAATTATCCAAAAATTTATCACACACAAAATCTGATATTTTATCATTATCAAGACAGTTTAGGCTAAATCCATCCATTAATGATCATTTAAAAGTGTCACCAATCCACCTAGAATCTAAAACATTAGGAAGATTTGTAGTATTTCTATAAATAGAAGAGTTCGTTATCAAAGCAAACATAAGATTCTCCAGATCTTCACGTGTTACTCCATTATCAAAATCTTGTTTGGAAATAAAGCCATCAGCATTATAATTAATTGAAGCTACCTGTGGGAGAATTATTCACTTATAAGAAATTAAATTACCCTTCGTAATAAATTTCTTTCAATCATATGAACCCACCCCATAAGGAACTAATACTTTCATATCAACACCACTTTCCACCAATGGCTCAAATTCCATATCCGAAGTTTCCGTTTTCCAGCTTCACAAATTTGAAATAGAAGACTCTCAAATCATTACAAGGTTTTCTAGGTTAGAAGCTTTTACTTGAAGAAGTGTTCCACATAATACTCAAACCAATACTGACAAGGCGAACACTCCCCATCTAAAAAATAAACGATGTACAGTCTTGTATCATTCAACAATTTCTAACCATTTTTTATCCACTAGATAATCAAGATTACTATTGATTCATCATTCCATGGATGATATAATTGCCGATCTCTCCGAATCAGGCATTTTACCGAGATCTATATATTCAGATTCATCAGACTCTGTTTTTATAGGATGATTTTCTTCATCTTGTACATTCTGATTTAAATTTTCAGAATTTAAATTATTAGAATCTGGATTGCTAACACCTTGTGTATCACCTACATTTAAAACAACAAAATTATCAGAAGTATTTTCTGACAAATCATCTTGAACTACACTTTGCTCAACTTGCGAGATTTCACTACCACTCGACTGAGACACAATAGAATCCTGAGATTCAGAATCATTAGTATTTCATCAATCATTACCTAAAAGTTCCGATAAATCTGGAGCTTTAACCTCTTCTACAGGAATATCTATCATAGTTCACATTCCAGCATTATTTTCGATATTTCAATTTATATCAGAATTGTCAGGATTACCAAACATATGTTGTCAATCATCCTGATTTGAAACATTATACTGATCCATAGATTGAGACGGCTGTTGTCCAGCTGCAATCTCATCTAATACATCATCACTAGGCCTAAAGGTCATACATATTCAAATTAAAGATTAAAATATAACCAAACAAATTATAATCAGAATGACCTTTTTTGTCAAATTTTCAGTGACTTTTTTTATTTAACGATAAACCAATTTTTTATTGAAAATAACAGGGATATAAATAATCTACAAAGAGTAAATTATTTTAATAAAGGACAAACCACAAACTCATATATGTACAGTTATCAAAACTTTCAAAAAACATTTAAAAAAGAACGTAACATCCAGGAATGGATATCTTTTTACTTTGGAAAAATTCCATTCATATGAAACCTAAATTTTTCCAAGGAGATCCAATTAATTTCACTATTTTGAGTAATGTTTCTGATAATCATAATCAGACTTTTTTACCTACAAATAATTCAACACGAAAATTACAACACAGAACTCATCAAACAATCAACATCATTAGCATCTATCAAAGCTGAAAGATGAGACATTTATGCTCTAGATAAGACAGGACAACCAGTAAAATTAACAGAAAACATTAACCTTTATGATATAGCATTAGATCCTAGAGAAATTGGATACGGTACTGGATGAAATATAATGAAAGACCGTTTCATTGAACTACTTTCTCCAATTGTTTACAAACATCTATGTATCATCCATTGAATGGAAAACATCGAATGAAATACAGAGGAATGTATGAAAAATATAGAATCATTTGCAAATATTGAGCTTCTTCCAAAAGAACCTGAAATTTTCTATTTCTGAAAAACTTATGATGCAGAATGAAATCCTATTCCCGTAATTTCACAAGAATATTCTACATTCGACTACGATACTTATTATGCAAATAAAGAAAGAATAATTAATGAATTTACCAAAGAACAGGCAATGAAAATAATTTCTGATAGATTGAATGAAAAAATCAAAATCTGAAAGAAAGAAAAAAACTATGTTTGATACTACACAAACGAAGAATTCCTAAAAGATTTACAAGAACAAGATTTTAAATTTATATCCACTGAAGCTAAATTTTACCTTTATATTATTCCTTGAAAATCAAACAGTTATAGAGATAAATTCTTATTCCAAAATTTTATGAATAAATGGAAAGAAAACTTGAGCAATGCAACTATAGAATCTCTTTTCAAGGAACAAGAATACAAATATATAAAACTCTTTTCCTCTGCTAATCCTATAATAGCTCAAGATATAAAAGAATTGAAAGTAAAATATGCAAACGAAAAATATTCTCTAGATGGTAGTCCATACAACAAATACTCTATCGTTCATGGGATAATTTTGGAACCTAATGCGACTAGATATTATCCATATGGAGAATTTATGTCTAATGTACTATGATACGTAGACAAAAACTGAGAAGCTTTCTATGGAATAGAAAAATATTTTAACAATATACTAGAGTGAGTTGACTGAGAAATTACATGACGTTCAAGTTGGAATATGTGATGAAGTGATTTTGAGGTAATAAACACAAAAGACTGAGATGATGTAGTTCTAACCATAGATATTTGAATTCAAAAAGAAGTAGAAGCTATCGCTAAAAGATATTTGGAAACATTCCACGCCGATTCTCTCGCCGTTATGGTTTTTGATCCTAAAAAATGACAAGTAAAAGCTTCTGTTTCACTTCCAACATATAATCCAAATAACTATAATGATGCCTATACTATGATTCCACTAAGTCCTGAATTTTCTTACATTATAGACAGTGAAACTTATAACGAAGTACCCGTATACATATATTCATGATGAAAATATGTAAAAGCAAGATCTGAAGAAAGAATAGATCCAAGCCTCAAAAAGTATATATCAAAAAATATATACTGAGCATCCGTTTTTGTAGACAAAAACATATCTATAGCTTTCGAACCATGAAGTATTTTCAAAGCATTCACCACAGCAATTTGACTAGACAGTGATGAAATTAGGCTCGATGATCATTACCAAGATGATGGAAGTGTAAAAATTGACGTATATACAATCCAGGATGCCGATAAAACTGCATGTATGTGATACCACAGTTTCCAAGAAGCATTAGTAAACTCATGTAATGTATGAATGATTAGAATAGTTGAAGCTTTAGGTAAAGAAATTTATTATAATTACTTAAATAAATTCTGATTCTGAGAATCTACAGGAATTGAATTAGCTGAAGAAAAAAACTGATCCGTTCCAAACGCATGAGCAACATCTATGGCCTGATTCTTTAATAATTCATTCTGACAGTGAGTAACTGTAACTCAAATACAGCTTGCTGCCGCATATTCAACATTAGTTAATTGATGAAAATATATTAAACCTACAATTATATCTCAGATTAGAGAAAAAACTGCCAACAACGATAACATCACAATCCAAGAAAAAGTAACACACTCACTCAGACAAGTTATCAGACCTGAAGTTAGTGATGAAATGAGAACAGCACTATTCACTGTTGCTGCAACAAATGATCAATATAAAAATGCAAGAGTAGAATGATATCGTCTAGGTGCTAAATCATGAACATCACAGATTGCCTACAAATGAAGATACCAAAGATGAGTATGATGGACACAAGCCACATTCGCAGGAATTGTTTCCATAGATGATCCAGAATATATAGTCCTAATTTGGTTATCTCGTCCAAGAACCAGTCAATGGTGAGTATGAACTGCCTGAAAGATTTTTGGAGAAATTGCAACATTCTTAATCTGATACTCAATGATGGAATAATTTTTATAACACTAAAATAAGCTAAATGCCATCTCTATTCTTAACAGAATATATCAAATCAAATATGTTTATCCAAGATTTACGTGAAGAACTAGCTGACCGTGATGTTAATTTTGACCTTATCGTAAGTGATTTAAATTACACTGATTGTCCAATTCTTTGCATAAATCCAAATAATAAACCTGAAAATGTTTCACTTATCGACGCATGGAAAGATGCTATTTCAGTATCAAAACACCCATTAATAATTCTCAGTGAATTAAATCTCAGTTTTTTAGAGCCTATTCTCTCAGTTTTGAATGATAAAAATTATGCGACGATAATTAACATTCATGCATGACTAGGAAGTTATGGAAAGAAAATCTCACCTGAAATAAATGATTTAGACGAATATATTAGTAAATTAAATTTCCACAGTTTTGAGCCAATAGATTTGGAGAACATGTGGAATATTTTTAAGCAAAACAATAGACAGTATATCCGCCTATTACATAAGGAAATGCCTGATGCGATTTTCGATGTAGATGAACTTGGAATAATTGATGCTTCTATGCTTGAGAATCTAGATTCTATATCATTAAAAACTTATGGATTTGTGTGAAATGATGGAGTAATTCTCGCGACTGGAAGTCTTTTCGCAACTACGATTCAGACATGAGAAATTATACAAAACCACAACAAACAAGTCAGCATTTTTGTATTACAAAGATTGAATGCTGATTGGAGTGAAGAGATGATTGAAAATATTAAAAATAGTAAAAAGCTATTTATTATGATTGACCATGACAACAGTGAAGAGCTTAGAAAATGGATAAAAAATGAATTAAAAAAATACTGATTAACTGATATTGAGCTTAACATAATCTGTCCAAAATATGAGAAATTAACTACAATTATGAATGAATATCAAGAAGAACTATCAGATTTTGACCCTGAAAGATTATCTCAAAGAATTATTTCAAAACTATAAATTCTTGCAGTAATAAACAAAAATATTATATTCAACTAAATATTTAACCTGTAAAAAATAATGCACCTACTCATAAAATGATATTATGGATACAAAAATTTGTGAGATGAACTCATTATTTTTTCATTATTAAACCGAGCAGATGAACGTTTCAGCCCAGATAAGATTAGTATCGAATGCTGAGATGAAAAATGGTTGGAAGATTGGATTCTAAAACATAGAGATTTTTTGATTCCAGAAATTATCAAAAAACTGAACTTTTTACCTAGACCTAACTGGAAAGAAAAGATAAGAATCTGTCTATGAATGAGAAGAAACATATACGATTTTATAATCCTCGGATGATGAGAAGTAGTAGATGAAAGCAGAAGTTTTCTATATCGTGGATGGAATCTATTTTTGCAATATAGACGGTCAATTAAAAATTGATTAGCTGCCATTGTCGGTGGACTAGGAACAAGTGAAAAACGATGAACATCATTTTTGCAAAAATTCTTGGTAACAAATGCAAATATTATCATACTTCGCGATCAGAATTCTTTTGATTTAACTAAAAAATTTCTAGGACAAAATGGACAAAATCGAGAAGATAAAGCTGAATATGACTGAGATTTAACATTATCATTATTAGAAGAAACAAAAACTGTTTTCTCTGAAGAAAAAATTAAATCCGAAAGAGATCCTTACTATTTAGTAAATTTCTCTCCACTTTGTGATAAAGAAAAAAGTTTCAAATTGATTAAAAAGTTCGCAGATTCTCACAAAAATATGCAACCAATCTATATTGCATGTAACAAATCTGAAGATGAAGAGTTTTTCAAGGATATCCAAGAAATTCTGCCAAATTGTGAATTTTTTGACCGAACTCAAGCTAATATAGCTGAAACTTTGAAACTATTCTACTGTGCAGAAGGTTGAATTGGAGCTAGATTACATTTCTTATATATTCTAAAATTCTTTGGAAAAGAATTTGTTAAACTTCATGATAGCCATAAAATTCAAGTAAATCTTTCAGATCTCGATAAAAACTAAAATATGTTTTTTCTGGCATTTGCAGGCAGTATTCGATT
>Ga0247611_10009147_pt1 | contig 11994 bp, 11 predicted proteins | sample 177DNAGHGhighgp2_FD_192422 | JGI IMG/M metagenome (GOLD analysis project Ga0247611, IMG submission 192422) | Sheep rumen microbial communities from Palmerston North, Manawatu-Wanganui, New Zealand - 1770 DNA GHGhigh gp2 | ecosystem: Host-associated > Mammals > Digestive system > Stomach > Rumen... | reverse complement strand
GTGACTACCAAATAGATACCCACCATCTTTAAAACGTATGGTTGGGTAGGCCATCCCTTGGCATTTATCTCAATCTTCCTTTTCTTAAAGAACTGGCCGTTCACCATCAGGGGAATATACCAGAGTCCATGGTAAATACCAAAGAGTAGGAAAGTCCAGTTAGCGCCATGCCACATGCCAATGAAGGTCATATTCAGCATGATAGCTGCGATGGTTCCTCTGACACCCAATTTCCTGAATTTGATATTCAATGGCAGGAACACATAGTCGGTCAGCCAACTCGTTAAAGACATGTGCCATCTGCTCCAATAGCCGGCAATATCAATGACAAAGAACGGCCGTTTGAAGTTTTCCGCCACCTTGAAGCCCAGAATCAATGCCACACCAATAGCCATTTCACTGTATCCTGCAAAATCCGCATACATCTGGAATGGATAAAGTAGGGAGGCGAAAAGGATGGAAATGGCTGAATGATGATCATAGTTATTCCAGATAGCACTGATATAGATGTCCAGACGGTCTGCAATACACATCTTCAAGAACATACCCCAGAGAACGCGTCTGAATCCAAGCAAAAAGTTGTCTGAAATGAAGAGTCGTGCTTGGTTGACTTGCTTCAAAAAAGGCTTCGGCCTGTCAATAGGGCCTGATAAAATGGTCGGGAAAAAGGCAATGAAATTCGCAAAGGAGATAATGTTCCTTTCCTCCTGAATCTTTCCATTATAGATATCCAGTACATAACTCATCAGCTTGAACGTGAAGAAACTCAGTCCAATGGGTACGACCAGATGAAGTGTGGTCCAACTCAGGTGAATGCCTAGTGGTGAGACAAGAGCTACAATAGATTCTGCAAAGAAATTCAGATATTTGAAATAAAACAGGGCGCCGATACCGATGACAACTCCAACATTTGTTACGATAGCAGCATGATGCTCATCCTCTTTGTCTAGGAAATAATTGACGCCTTTTCCAAGTAGCCAGAATGTCAGGGTCAAGATGGCGAGTAAGCCCGTCATCATCAAGTCCACTTGGGCATAAAACCAATATGAACTGATTAACAAGAATACATTTTGCAACTCTTTCTTTGACTGGCACGCATAGTAAATGGCCAGTACTATCAGAAAGAACCACAAAAAAGCCAGAGAGTTGACAACCATTGCTGTTTATACTTTCTTCTGGATGCTGTTGATCAGGTCACCAACATTATCCCACGATAGTATCTCGCGAGAACTGAATTCTATACCGAATGCCTCCTCCATGACAGCAACCAATTGTACATGACTGAGAGAATCCCAACCTTCCACATCTTCTGCAGTAGTCTCGTCTGTCAGTACAAGATCACTTTGCTCCAGTTCTTCGCGGAAAATCTCCTCTACACGCTTTAAAATCTCTTCTCTTTCCATATAATTCCAATATTATTTTTTTTATTATGCAAAGGTAATAAAAACGCCGCAATTATCCAAATCTTAGGCCTATTTTTTATCAAAATAATATTTTATTACTTTCATTCGTATTTAAATTCAAATCCAATTTCTTTGGTCATTTTTAAAATCTCGAGTGTTTTCTCTGCAGAGAATGATTCGGGTATGGATGAATGGGTGCTAAATATGATGAACGCTTTTCTGTCGTATGCCTTCTGTAGCATCTGGCGTATAGCTTCTGTATCTGTGTCATTGTTAATACTAATACGGCCAAATTGAAAGACATGCCGGTCTGGATTCACTAAGGTCGCTCCTGATACCATCCGACAACCTTCTTGGGCGATCACTTTTCTAATGGTTTTATTGTTACAACCATGAGGGGGAATCACAATTTTAATAATTTGAACTGTATCAAAGCCCTGTTCCTGAAGCCGTAGGTAACTCAGGTGGATATCCGCCTCAATCTGAGACGCGTCCCAATCCCACCATTGTTCATGGCGAAGACCGTGTAGGATGATTCCTGCCCCTTGGCGTTGCCAAGATGCTAAAGAGTCTGCAACCTCTGACTCCATCTTGTCTGCGATAACTGCAAAATTTGGTGTTATACCTAAAGTGTCGGCAATTTCTTTAACTTTGAACACACCTATTGAACTGTCATCATCTATCCACATTGCATAGGCTTTTGGGTCTTTAGAGTGGCCATGCAATATATCCAGAAATCCAACATAGAGTGTCTGTTTGCTTAATTCGTCACCCATGATTGGAATCCGATGCCATATAATTACAGTTAAGACAATAATTAACGTAATCGTGATGAGTAGGGTTGACATTTTTTTCATATTTTATTCAAGCGCCTTACCTTGAAAATAGTCACTGTTAATAATCCAATCTGAAATTTCTTGTTTTTTTTCTGTAACAGAATTCTTGTAATCCTTGTTCAAAAGCGTATAGCCTAACCCGCGCCATTTACTTTTAATGCCCATGATATCTAGGATGGTGGTATAGACGTCAAGTTGGTTACATTCACCATCCCACGCAGTCGCGTTGGTTATTCCACCATTTATAATATATAAGGGAATCTCGGGTTTGACAATGCCCTCCATGTCAATGTAACCAGGACGAGCATCATGGTCTGCGGCTATAATAATCAGGCTATTGTTATAGAGACCTCTTTCCTTTAAAAAGTCTATGTATTTCCCTATTTGCATGTCAGTATAATGACAAGTGGTTAGATAATTCCTATATTTCTCTGGAAGGTTCTTGTCTGTAATGTAAAAGCCGTGTTCTTCAAAGGTGTCGTATGGATAGTGCATGGAGAAAGTTAATATCAATGACATGAAAGGTGAAGTAATCGTCTTATCCACAGTAGTAGCGTATGGGAATATTTTTTCGTCATTTAAGAAGTCGTCATTTAACTCTTCTTTCATAATGGCTTGATATTCTACCGTGGAGTAGAGCTTGTCAAAACCATAGGCGGCTGTCATTCCTTGCTGCTCCCAAAAAGTAGGTCTCGTGGGGATGAGTGTATATGATGTGGAGTTTGGACTTATTGTCTTCAGTTGTTCTGGAAGTCCATAAATTTGTTTCTTCTGGGCTTTCGCTGCTGTAATTTCAGTGTGAAGGGGCAGTAATCCTGCCATGTAAATAAGTTGTCCGTCAGACGATTCGCCTAGTGCTACGTTGGGCAGCATATGACCATTATAATAGACAGTACTGTCATGCTTTAGACGATTTAAGTTGGGCGTAATTTCTTGTCCATCCACTATGAGATCTGATGATACGGATAAGTATGACTCGACCAAGATGAAAATAATATTCTTGATACTATCTGGTGCGGTACGTTCTGTTACTCTGAGATGGTGATCTCTATATTCCTTTTCAATTTCCTTCTTTTGTTCTTCCGTCACTTCAAATTTGCCTCCTTCAAAGAGATGGTCAAGATGGTCAAGAAATAATGTCCTCAGAGATCCTCTGTGGAAAACTCCCCAATTGGGCCATAGTACATCATAAATTGGAGAGTTATATACCGTTTTGCGTAATACGCTTTCAATGGTTTTTTGAGGATGAAATAAATAGGAAGCATGGACGGAGAATCCCATGCCAAATACAATTAACCAAATAATGCCGAATGTCTTTAAGCTTTTAGCTTTTATATCTGTATGTCTGGTTTTGTAAATTATAATGCAGAATATTACGGCCATTATCGGATAAAATATATCTATTATTTTGATTCCTGTAACAGCACTGTCAATCATGAAATCATCAGTTAGATTGCCAGCTTGTCCAATGGCAGATCTTGAAAGATACTGATAGAAGAAACGGGAATATAGAACGTTGCAGAATGACCATAATAAAGTGATAATAAATGTAATAGTAAGACTTGTTCTAAGCCTTCTAAAAGTTAATAGCCATACAACACCAAGGACAACGGTTATGTCAAGTAAACAGGCAATCAGATTATCGAAACAGGATGTCATAAAAATGGGTGATTCCACTGATACCGTAAAGAGGAATTGGTAATGCATAAACAGCAGATTAATCATGGACATCATGAACATGCCCAGGAACGTCCAATTGATGAATCTCATTGTAGCTTTCATATTCTTTTCAAATGATGAATAAGTTTCTTTTATGCTGCAAAGTTACAAAGAAGTAGGCAAAAAAACAAATAATCCTTGGCTTTTTGCTTACTTATTAGTATTTTTGCACCTGCAATGGGAAAACAGAGGATAGAATACATCGATGCGATGCGAGGATTCACAATGATTCTTGTGGTCTATTCGCATATTTGCCATTTCTGCCTAGGTGATTCTTTATTGGGTTTCAATGCCACCTTTTTCCTCTTCCGCTTGCCATGCTTCTTTATGTTGAGTGGGTGGCTTTTTGAACCAGTCGCCCAGCGTCCGTTTGTGGCAAACGTTCGCCATAAGTTCATGGTGCAGATTATACCAACGTTTATTTTCCTATTGCTATTAGCACCTCCACCAGAGTTCTTCCACCAGTTGGGAGCTATAAAGGGAGGCTATTGGTTTACGTTTGTACTCTTTGAATTCTTTATTCTCTACATGGTGATTGTACGAATGAGTAAAAAGTGGAGTTTCTTATTAGCGTTAACAATTGCCGTCGCCTCTTTCATCTATGCGAGATATTATAGCTCTATCCAGACTTCAGCATTTGGCATCTTGTCATGGGGAATTAATGTGCTTGGTTTCTTGAGTGTTGTCTTGTGGCGGTTTTTCTTGTTCTTCTATATTGGCGCTTGGATGAGGCGTCATTTCGATGCTTTCATTAAGTGGACCAATAAGCCTGCAGTTATCATCATCATTACAGCTGTCTTTTTTATCATAGCGTCCACGCCCCACATTGATAATTTGTGGTACGAGATCATCAGGTTCTATGTGGGAGGTATAACAGGCATGATAATGATCTTTACTATCTTCCGTCTTCTTTTTACTTTGCCTTTCTTATCTTTTGGGAATTGTTCTTCCATCTTCCATCATACATCTTCCTTCTTACAATATGTAGGTACTCGAACGCTGGATATCTATCTTTTGCACTACTTTTTCCTCCCTCGTTTCTTGATGCCTTATGCTGATCAGTTGAAGGCTTATGATAGTCACCTCATAGAGTTTCTGATGATTATGGGCGTTTCACTCGTTGTTTTGGCACTTACCTTATTGACAAGTTACGTCATACGGCTTTGCCCATTTCTGGGCCATTATCTCTTTGGGGTAAAATATGAGAATTAGCAGAAAACTAGTTGGTTATCAGTGCCTTATCTTATTTTTGAGAATCCCCATTGACAGACTTTTTCTATTGTGGGAATTGCAACATCCTGTTCATGGGCAGTTTCAACGATGAATCGCATGCCATATGGGAAGTCTTCTGTGAAATAGCGGCTATAGAAATCAGGGATCCATCCACCATCAACTTCTTTCATAGGAGAAGAAATGCCCTGAAATGCCTTAATGTCATGCAACTTCTGTGTCAGGGAGGCGGCATCAGTGCTCTCGTAATAGTCGAGGATGGTTGGGATGCAGCCATATTTAAATCCTAATGCCTTAAGGATTTGTTGGAATTCATCGTCCATTTGAATGAGGAGCGTAGAGGCTTCCATTGTCCATTCTGCATAGAACTGAGGATTTCTTGGATAGACGATTCCTGGCTTCCAGTCTTTCCACATGGTATAAAGACGGGCGGGATGGAGGAGGGGATTACTGTTAGAGAGACTTACTTCATAGTAACTGTCTGCTATAGAAACGGGTTTTTCGAAGAGTTCTTCCAACTCTGCCCTGATAGGTTCCTTTTCCAAGGTGTTCTCTATCGCCACATGGAGTGTCTCTTTATAACCTTTCAACTCGGCCTTTTTACCATATTCAATAATTCGTGAAATAAAGGGCACTCGCTGGAATCCGAATAGTGGGATGTCAGGTGGTAATACCTTGAAGGCTTCGAAGAAGAAACCTGTGCTTGATACGACTGATCCAACTCTCGTCCCCTTAGAAAGAAAAGGCTTGATTTTTACAAGTTCGTCGTGGATGGCATATCCAGGCAGACAAACAAATACAATTTCTGCCTGAGGAATAACCTCTTCCGGCTTTGCACTCATCTGAGAAATCTTTCCTGTGAAGATACCATCTGGGGCCACAATCTTGATTTCAGAGTTCCATCGTTCAGGTCTGGTCGTCAGAATTGAAACCTGATGGCCTCTATTTGCCATAAATCCAGCACAGACATGTCCGAGGTTGCCACCACCACAAATGCAAATCTTCATCCGCTTATCTCTTGAATTGTTTCAAACCTTCTACCAATCTCGTGTTGTCTTCGTGATTCCTGATAGCGATACGCATATACTGTTTTTCATCGAGACCGGGCTTTTTGCTGCAGTCACGAGTTAGGATGTTGTGGCGCTTTAGCATATAAAGAACCACCTCGTTAGCTGTATAGGGGGGCAAAACCTCACAAAGGAAATAGTTGGCCTGCGAAGGCATCACCCGCAGATAACTGACAGTTTTCAGTTGATTCTCAAAGTCAGCCCGCTCTGCAACAAACTTTCCACAGGCTGTCTTATAATCCTTTTCGTATTTATTATAGATCTGCATAAAGAACTCTGCGAACGAGTTGAGATTCCAGATGGAAACCTCTTTCTTCATCGTTGTAATCAGTTGCTTATTGGCTGAGGCGAGAATGCCCAAACGAATGCCAGGCACACCAAACGACTTCGAGATGCTTTTCATCACGATCAGATTCGGGTAGGTCTCGAGCTGTTGGTCGCAAAGCAGCGAATTGTGCTCATAGTCCTCGCTGAAGTCAACAAAACTCTCGTCAATCATCAATTGAATCCCCTTTTCCTTACTCCAATCCGCTAATTTGAGCAAATCTGCTTTGGGAATGAAGTTGCCAGAAGGATTATCGGGGTTTATTATTAATATGGTGTCGACGGGATGGGCACCAAAGAAATCCATCAAATCCTGTGCTGTATAGCGATAACAATCGTTTTGAGGAACAAATGTTACCAGTTGCTCTTTGGGCAGACGATTTGGATACTCCTCGAAGGTTGGTCTGATAACACCCACTTTGCCTTTGATGTCTTCCATCAGAATCTTGATTAGTTCTGCAGCGCCATTGCCAGGAATGATATAATCCTCGCTAATGCCAAAGCATTTGCTGGCGATGAGCGTGTTGACTTTCATGCCCGAGGGATACTCCGTGAGCAACGTCATGAAATTGGCTTGCATTTCATCTATGACTCTTGGTGTTGGGAAGTAGGGATTTACCAAGTAGCAGAAGTCAAGCATCTTGGGGAATCGCCAGAATCCGCCATAACGTCCGTAATATTTCCTCAACAAGTTTTTCTCGTCAGCAAAGAGCGCCTCAGCGATATCCAAATCTTGCTTATCGTCGATTTCATACCATTTCTCGTTCGTGATTGGCAATGCTTTCAGCTCGTGACTGTTCAGAAATGAGATAATTCGAAGCACGTTCTCGTAATATTCGTTATTACCAACGGCTTTGGTGTAGGCTTCGAGGAAGGGAACGTATTTCGTCTTAGAAAAAGCCAGACTGAACTTGTAGATGTTCACCGTCTTGTAATACGAATCTGTCTCGTTATAGTTGAAAGCTGCCTTGGGCACAAAGTTCACGATGTTGTTGTCATCGTCGAGCTTCACCATCGTGCCATCCATCCAGGTTGCGTATTTAGCCACCAAGGCGAGGTTGGGGTAGGGGTTCTCCAATAATAGCGTAAACATGCCTTCATCAAAAATCAGGTCACTTTCCACAAGCAAAGTATCGTCCTCCTGCAGCTGTTCCTTGGCCAATGCCAGTGAATAGATGTTGTTCGTCTTGTCGTAGTCAGGGTTGTTGACATACTCTATCTTCAGCTGACCGTTGTATCTGTCACCAATATAGTTCTTTAGGTTCTGGCCCTGGTAGCCAATAACAATCACGACCCGCTTCAGATTCAGTTTAGAAAGCTGTGTCAAAAGCCTGTCTATCAGGCGCACACCATTCACTGGCAACATACATTTGGTGTTGTCCTTTGTATATTCCCCCAGTCGTCGGCCCATGCCTGCTGCTAAGATGATTGCTTGCATAATCAGATGGTTTTTATGGCGCAAAGTTAATATTTTCTGCGTGAATGACCAAAGTTTCGGGCTTTTTTCTGTAAATTTACATCTTTTTCTTTCATTACTTCGTTATTTCGTTTTTATTTTGTATCTTTGCCAACAAATATAACAACCATGGCTAAAAAGTTCAACTTTCGCGAGGTCCCTATCGGCTATCAGCTCTGTTTTAACGAGCAATGTCCGAAGCGGGATGAATGTATCCGCTTCCTGGCTGGCCAGCATGTGCCAGCAACGGTGATGAACGGTCCCGCAGTTTATCCCAATGCCTTGACGGATGATGTTTGTCCTTTTTTTAAGCAGACGCGAGTCATCCATGGCGCTTGGGGATTCCGTAACCTTTATAAGGATGTGGCGAAGACTGATGCCCAGATATTGAAGGCCAAGGTTATCAACTACTTGGGTGGTCCCGTGGCCTGCTATGCTTATATGCATGGCGATAAACTGCTGACGCCCAAGCAACAAGAGCACATCCAGGGCTTCTTCAATGAATTGGGCTATACGAATCCCATCGTTTTCGAAGGTTATACCATTATGTACGATTTCACCGATGAAGTCTCAAAGGTAGATAATGGCAAAGAATGAGGCAATCCAGCCGATGATGCAGATCTGGATGAAATGATCCTTTATTAATGATTTTGTGGGACTGCCGCTGAGGCCGTAGACTATCATGTTCTGCAGATAGCGGAGCAGCCCTGCCAGTACCCAGCCGCTCGTGAGATAGACATAGCGGGTGCCCATCCTTTCAATGACTTCCGGTGACATCGTGTACATGATATAACATACCATCGTGACGGAGGCAATGATGGCGGTCGCCTCGTTGATAAAGGTTTTGTTGTAGCCTGTGATAGAGACGCGTGGTTTCGTACCCGTCTGTTCATAGAGCCGATAGTCGTCGTTACGTTTTGTAAAGGCCAGAAAGAGTGTAATGAGGAAGGTCATCAGCACTAGCCAATGCGAAATCCATATATCTGTAGTGGCACCTCCCGCAAGCACTCGCATCACAAATCCAATCGCAATAATCGTAACATCCAGGATGGCAATCTGCTTGAGCCGTATGCAGTAGGCGATGTTCATCAGCCAGTAGCCTCCTATTATTACATATAAATAAGGTGTATTCGGACTTTGGGCGAGTGGAATCAACAACAGGGCACCAATAGTGCAAAGTAGCATCATTACGTAACCGCCTCTGATAGAAACGGCTCCTGAAGCGATAGGGCGTTTGCACTTCTTGGGGTGCAGCCGATCTGCCTCTACATCGCGTAGATCATTAAAACAATAAATGGCACTCGAGATAAGACAAAACGATGCAAACACAACCAACGTAGGCCAAAAGAACTCCAGTTTCAGCAGGTTGGTGCTGAAAAAAGCCGGCGCAAATACGAATCCGTTTTTGATCCATTGCAGCGGACGGAGGAGTTGAATGTAATGCATCATCTGTTTCAGTTTTGACGCTGCAAAGTTACGCATTTTTTTCGATTTTCGCGTATATGAAAGTTAAAAATGTTATATTTTCGTAATTTGTGGGTCAGAAGACCACCATAAACCGCCAATAGTTTTTAGTCGTTTCGTAACTTTGCCGTGACGGAATAATTATTAATTAATTAAATAAATTAAATATATTTAAAGCCCCTATAAGGGGGCTTAATTAAAATATATAATTTTAAATATTTTATATTAACGCATGAATAAGATCAGTTTCAAAGAGGTGCCAGACGGCTATACGGTCTGTATTAAATCTGATTGTCCTTTGGCGAACAACTGTCTTCGTCAACTGGCCATGCAGGTACTCACCAAGCAGAATAAGATTGTTAGAATCGTGAATCCTCTGCTGACTCAGCCATCAGAGCAGTGTGAATTCTATCGCTCTGATGAGCCTCAGGTCTACGCCCGTGGTTTTGCTGCGATGAAAGAAGAGATGCTGCCACGTCAGTATAAGGTGTTTATGAGTCGTCTACAATCCAAGTTTGGACGCACAGGTTACTTTGAACGCAGACGAGGAGACAGGCTTTGTTCACCTAAAGACATCAAGGCTGTAGAGGCTGTCTTGAACGATCTCGGCCTTCAGCATCTCGGTTTTGATGCTTATGAGCAGCGATATAACTGGAATGATTGATAAAACTACGTCTTTTTATTCAGTTCAATCCTTTTGCACTATAGTATTCCTTCGTCCGCACTATTGTATTCTTATTGGTGTACTGTAATATTGAATAAGCCGTACTGTCAGTACGGCGATTTCTTGTCCTAGTCCGCACTGATTGTTATTGCAAAGTTAATACACCGTAGCTAACCATTCTGACAGAAAGAAATCATAGACACGATAGCCATTGTCAGTCTGTGTCAGGAGATCATTCTTCAATAACAGTTTAACAGCAGCTTGAACAGAACTGGCAGAGTTGAGATTGTATTTCTTGATAAACCTGGCAGAAGTTATGTTCTGTGCTATACCTTCTTTTGCAATCGCCTGAAGTACAATCTTTTGTCTTGGAGGAAGGTTTGACAATAGATCCTTATAACTCTGTTCTTGTGACAAGATGACGTTATGTCTGGCATCTTCAATTATAGAAAATTTACAAGTTTCACCTTCTGATGTCAAAGCATATAACTCATTCATCATCATTTGTACAAACCACGTATAGCCTTTGAACTGTTGCCAAATCTGTTCAATCACTTCCGTCTCAATATGCCTACCTCGTTCTTCAAACAATGCTATAGCGAATTCACTATATATATTAATAGGTATAGGCTCCAATCCCATGCTGATGGCACTTTGATAGAAAGGTTTTGAAGGGGAATTGAACATGTTGCTCATGACATGACGTTTGCTTCCTGCAAAAATGAATTGCGCACGATGGCACTTCTGAATCTTGGTGCGCAGCAAAGCTTCCAAGTTCTTCTCAGCATATTCACCTATTTGTTGAAACTCGTCAATTGCTATAATACAGGGTTTGTCAGCTTCTTCAATGTAGGCAAAGATTTCATCTAGTGTCGTCTGAGGAGTTTGAATGTCTCCAAGTCCCAGGTCAAAAGACGGATTTCCGGTTATTGGATCCAACTTGAAACCCATTCTGAGTGATGAGACCATTTGGAAGAACTGTTCTTTCCACACTGCAGCTTGAGGTTTTAACTGTTCGTATATCTCTTTCCCAAATGTATAAACAAATTCTGCTAAGGAGGTGGTAGCATAGATGTCGACAAAGAAAACGTAATACTTCTCCTGAATATCTGGTTGATTGAAGAAATGTTGTATTAACCCGGATTTTCCGATACGCCGAGGCGAAATCAAAGCGACATCCCTACCGTTTAGGATCTGTTTACGTAAGAACTCTGTCTCTTCAGATCTGTCACAAAAGTACTTGTCTGACAGGTATTTACCAACAACAAACGGATTATTTACAACTTGTTCATTCATGCTTTTTTCATTTTTATTGCAAATATAATAATTATATTTATAATAAATCACTTTCCACCGCTCTTTTTGGCATTATTTAACGAGAAATATCTATTTTGTTTCCAAATAACTGCATATTTGCAGATTTTTGGAAACAAAATAGAGTATAATGATGTATTGAATGCGTGACTACTCTTCGAGCCCTTCCAAAGCTGCAAAGAAATTCTTGGCGTATGTCTCTTTATCAAACATCTTGGAGCGCTCGATTGATGCTGCTGACATTTGCTTACGCTTCTCAGGGTGTTGATAGAGGTCAAGAATGGCAGCGGCGAGATTGTTGACGATATGATCTCTTTCAACAATCGTTGCTACACCTTCGCAGATTTCTGGGATTCCACCACTTCGTGTAGTGATCAAAGGCAGTCCTGCTGCCATTGCTTCAACAACAGTTAGTCCGAATGGTTCTTCCCACATAGATGGAATTACAGCTATATCCGCCATCTTTAAAAATGATAGCACTTGATCATAATTGACAAAGCCTGTAAATACTACGTTA
>Ga0247611_10009146_pt1 | contig 11996 bp, 8 predicted proteins | sample 177DNAGHGhighgp2_FD_192422 | JGI IMG/M metagenome (GOLD analysis project Ga0247611, IMG submission 192422) | Sheep rumen microbial communities from Palmerston North, Manawatu-Wanganui, New Zealand - 1770 DNA GHGhigh gp2 | ecosystem: Host-associated > Mammals > Digestive system > Stomach > Rumen ... | reverse complement strand
TCAAGTTCCCCAATAAACTGTTCAAGGATGTCCCTTCTTATATCCCGGTTTTGATGAGTGACGAGTTGGGGCTGTTAACTAAGAAGAACCCTTCACTTGACCACTGCGACCTGAAGATGTGGATGGCCTACCGAGGCAAAGAAATTGTGGGCCGTGTGGCGGGCATAATCAACTATTCTGTCAATGAACGTTGGGAGAAAAAAGCTGTCCGCTTTGGTTGGTTCGATTTCATTGAGGATTACAATATCTTTAACCTTTTGTTAAACAAAGTTGTGGAGTGGGGTAAAAGCAAAGGAATGGATGAGATAGAGGGTCCATTTGGTTTCACCGATATGGATAAGGAGTGCTGGGTGATTGAAAATTTCGATGCCCGCCAGAATCTTAGCACACTCTATAACCCTAAGTATTATATCGACTTTATTGAGAAAGCGGGTTATGAAATTGGGTGTAAGTGGGCCCAGTACCAGATGCCTGCCTCACAGCCCATTCCCGAGAAGGTGGGCCGTATTAATGAGCTTATTCTCAACAAATATCACCTGAAACTTCTCCGTTTTAAGAAGCGCCAGGAGGTTATGCCCTACGCCCGAAAGTTTTTCCTTACCATCAACGAGGCTTTCAAGGATTTGTATGATTTTGTGCCTCTTACCGATAAGGAAATAGATTGCTATATCAAGCAGTATTTCCCTTTTATCAATTTGGAATATGCCAATTTTGTGGTGGATGAGAACGATAATTTGGTAGCCTTTGGCCTCAGCATTCCCGACCTCAACGAGGGCTTTAAAAAGGCCAATGGCAGCCTCTTCCCCTTTGGATGGTATCATATCCTGCATTCACTCCATCATTACACTGATATAGACCTTTTGCTCAATGGCGTACACCCCGATTGGCAGAAACGTGGTGTTCACTCGATATATTATGCTGAAATGAACCGCAATACGGCAAAAAATCATGTTCGTTGGGCCTATACGAACCCTCAGATTATTGGAAACGAGGCTCAGCGCATTTGGGATACTACCTATGATGCCCACCAGATTATGCAACGCGCTATCTTTAAAAAGAAAATATAGACTTTTTTCAACAGCAATTATATAATCAGGTATAATATAATTTGTAATAATAAAAGTGTCAGTTTGGTTGAAACTGACACTTTCTTTCTGTAAATGTGTTTGTTATGAACTAATTGTATTGTTGGGCTATTGTTTGTTCGGCTTGGTTTTATAGTAATCGACTAAAATATTTACAAACCAGTTGCCCGGAATGAACCGTTTCAAGGCAACTGAAAGCCATTGTTCGAAGTTGGCCACTACGTAGCGCAGTTTGGGGTGCTTGGCATTTACTATTTTTTCTATTTTGTGGGCAAGTACATCGGGTGTGAGACCGCTATTTTCCTCTTTTTCAATCAGTCCCAGAGAACGTTTGAAAATGGGGCCATAGTCGGGGTCGTCCATTGTGGCTTGCGAGTTTTTGCGGCTGGCGGTGAAGTTGGTGGCAAAGTCGCCAGGCTCTACCATAGATACGGATATGCCGAAGCCTTTTACTTCGGCGCTCAAGGCCTCGGAAAAGCCTTCTATGGCGAATTTGGAAGCCGAATAGAAGCCTTGGTAGGGCAGTCCCATAATGCCGCCAATAGAGCTTAAATTAATGATTTTTCCATGCCGCTGACGACGCATGTAAGGTAGTACTTTTTGGCACATGTTCACGCAACCCCTGAAGTTGACGTTCATTTGCGTGTCTATTTCTTCCTCTGAGGCCATCTCAAGTGAACCGCCAATGCCCATACCAGCATTGTTGATAAGCACGTCGATGCTCCCTTCAGTGTCGTATATCTCTCTCACTTTTAAAGCAATAGTTTCTGGGTCGCGCACATCGCATTGAATATAGCTGATTTTGGGATGAGTCATCTCGCGGCGGCAGATGCCGTATACTTTGTGTCCGTGTGAGGCAAGGAGTTCGGCTGTCTGTTTGCCAAATCCTGATGATGCCCCTGTGATTATAATTACCTTATTCATAGTGTTTTATTTCGTTCTTAATTGGATAATATCCTTTTTTTCTTATTGGCTTTTATTTCTTGCAAAAGTACGCTTTTTATTTGAAATAGCATAAACTTCTTTTGTGTCACCTCTCCTACCCTCTTGAATGGGAGTTAAAGGATATTCAGCTTACCTGTTATTTCAGTTGTATATTCAGTATTAAAACCGTTTAATCCAAATTTCTTTTGTATCTTTGCAAGTTAATTTTTGCTCATGCAAAATAGCGATTCAATACTCAGGAGTCTGGATAGATTTATCCGTAAGTACTACAAGAACAGGATGATAAAAGGCATTCTCTATGCCTTGGGTCTATTGCTGTCGCTTTTCTTGATTATTGTCTTCCTTGAATATTTTGGTTATTTTGGCACTACGGTTAGGGCTATTCTTTTCTGGTTCTATCTTTTGGTCAGCATGGCTGTAATAGTTTATTACGTGCTCATCCCCCTTGCTAAAATGTTCCGATTGGGGAAGGTTATTTCCTACGAAGAAGCTGCCCAGATTGTAGGAAATCATTTTCCTGAGGTGAAAGATAAACTGCTCAATCTGCTACAGTTGCAAGAAAAAGGTTGTGCCTCTTCGGACGATTTGCTCAGAGCTGCTATTGCCCAAAAAACTGCCCAACTGAAGCCCATTCCTTTCCAGCAAGCGGTTGACACAAAATCGAACCGTAGGTATATTAAATATGCGGCTATCCCCTTGGGAATAGTTTTGCTGCTCCTGCTAATCTCCCCTGCCCTTCTGACGCAACCGTCTCACCGCATCACCCACTATTCAACTCAGTTTGAGCGCCCTGCCCCATTTACTTTTGTTATTGATAATCCATCCCTTCAAGTTGCTCAGCAAGAAGATTTTGACCTTCGTGTATCTATCCAGGGCGATGCTGTTCCATCAGAGGTTTTTATCAGTATAGATGGTAATCTTTATAAAATGCGCCCGCTTGACAAAAGCCATTTTTCATACCTTTTTAAGACGGTTCAGCGTAGTTGCACTTTTCATTTTGAAGCAGCCGGTGTCGTATCTTCTGAATTTACTTTGCAGGTGTTTCCTAAACCTGCAATTGTTGATTTTCAAGCTGCACTTTCGTATCCTGCCTATACTCATAAGGTGAATGAGACCCTTTCTAATGAGGGAGATATGGTTGTTCCTCAGGGAACATTTGTTAAATGGTATTTCCATACACAAGATGTTGACACATTATATTTCTTTGTAAACGAGGATATTAAGAAACTTGTACCAGATGCTAATGGAAGACTCTCTTTCACTCTTCGAGCGATGCAATCCTTCAGTTATGGATTTACAGTTGCTAATCAGTTTTCGCCTATCACCGACACGCTTACATACGCAGTATCTGCTATAGACGATGCCCTGCCTATGATTGCTGTTATGGAGATGAAAGATTCTACGCTTGACGACCGTCTTTTCTTTTCTGGACGCATAAAGGATGACTATGGCTTTACTAAGTTAGATTTTAAAATGTTGAAAACCAACGTGAAAGATACTTCCCAAAAGGAGGTTTCATCGTTTCCCATTGCACTATCGCATGAGTCTGTTCAGGAGTTTTATTATTCTTATAATATAAATGAGGTAGTGCTGAATCCTGGTGATAAGCTGGTTTATTATTTCGAGGTTTGGGATAATGACGGCATTCACGGCCCAAAGTCTGCAACGTCACAGCATTTCGAGATGTCTATACCAACTGAACAGGAACTGGATAATATATTAGACCGTAACTCAGAAGAGGCGCAGCAACGTGCACAAAAGTCGATGTCGGAACTAAAAAAAATGCAGGAAGATATCAACGAATTGATGCGTAAACTGGTGGATAAAAAGGAGCTTAACTGGCAGGATAAGAAGGATTTGCAAGAACTTGCCAAGAAGCAGGAGCAGGTGAAGAGTATGCTGCAACAGATGCAGCAGCAGCTTAATGAAAATAAGAAGTTAGAAGAGAAATATAAAGACCAGAGCGAGAAGTTGTTGGAGAAACAGCAGGAACTTGACCGCTTGATGAATGAGGTGCTCACGGAGGAGATGAAGGAGATGATGAAACAAATTGATGAGATGATGAAGGAGGTGGATAAGAAAAAGGTTCAGGAGAAACTGGAACAGCTTAAATTGAATAACGAGGATTTGGAGAAGCAGCTCGACCAAAATATTGAGTTAATGAAGCGCTTAGAAATGGAAAAGAAGGTTGAGGATGCTATTCAAAAAACAGAACAACTTGCTGAAAAACAGCGAGAATTGTCAAAAAATGCCGAGGACTCTAAAAATAAAAATGAGAATGAGAATCTTCTTAAAGAGCAGCAAGACTTATCCCAACAGTTCGACCAACTACAGCAGGAACTTAAAGATATTCAGAAAGGCTATCAGGAGATAGATAAAAGTTTGGATTTCAAACTCGACCAGGAGTTGATGAAAAAGATTGAACAAAATCAACAAGGAGCAGAGAATAGTTTAAAGAATAATAAGAAAAAAGGCGCTTCGAAGCATCAGAAAGAGGCTGCCGAACAGTTGGAAGAACTCTCTGAACAGTTGGCCGAGTCCCAACAAGACTTAGAGCAACAGGACTTGGCAGAGGATGCCGAACTAATTAGACAGCTGCTGAAGAATCTTGTTCGCTTGTCTTACGATCAAGAATCACTGATTTCAAAGGTGCGCAGTACTTTTATTCAAGACCCTCAATATCAGTCTATCATTGCTGGTCAGAATAAGATAAAAACTGATTTCAGAGGGGTAGAAGATTCTTTACGGGCAATTGCTAAGCGACAGGTGCAGGTGGCCTCGGTTATTAATAGAAACCTTTCCGAGGTGAATAGCAGTCTCAGTCGTTCTCTTAACGGGTTGTTGAATATGAACCAGGCTTTCTATGGTGCATATAAGAACTCACAAGCCTCGACGTCAATGCAATACGCAATGACTTCTTTTAATAATTTGGCATTGGTCTTGGCTGAATCACTTGACCAGATGCAGAATCAAATGCGTCAAAATAGCCAAAAAAAGAAGAATGGGAGTTGTAAGAATCCTGGGATGAAAAAGCAAGGTAATTGCAGTAATCCTGGTAAAGGAAAGCCCTCTGCTAAATCAATGAAGGAGTTGCAAAAGGAACTGAATAAGCAGATGGAAGCGCTTAAGAAACAGTTAGATAAACAAGGGAAAAACAGTAAGCCGGGTGAACGTAAAAGGTTGGGAGATAAAGGTAGTGCCCAATTGAGCGAAGAGTTTGCCCGCATGGCCGCACAGCAAGAAATGATTCGCAGGATGATGCAAGAATATGGTCAGGAAATTAAGCAGAACAATGCAGGAAATGCAAAGTTAGCCAAAGAAATCGACCAAATGATGAAGCAGATGGAACAAACTGAGACAGACCTTGTTAACCGAGTAATCACTCAGCAAACGATTCGTCGCCAACAACAGATTATGACCCGCATGTTGGAACATGAGAAGGCAGAGATGGAACGCGAAAAAGAAGAGCGACGTCAAAGTCATGAAGGTAAAGATACCTACCATCAGCCCTCCCCCTCCGATCTTGAGAAGTTGAAGAAGTTGCAGGATAAGAACATGGAACTTTTCCGCTCTGTACCCCCTACCCTTTCACCTTACTATAAGGCAAAAGTGGACGATTATTTTTATAAATTTTAATCTATAGTGCATAATAATGAATTTTATTTGTATTTTTGTAAAGATTGATTAATTAGTACCGAATAATGGAAAGAGCTATAATTCAGAATAATACGAGTAGTATTGAGCAGATAGAAAACTTTGTAAGAGCTGTTTGTGATGACAATCATATTCCTAATTATTTTGCTACTATTTCCGTACCAGTGCTTAAGGTTGCTGAATATGCGTTCCATCATAATGCCAATTCTCCCCTTACTATCTTTTTCGAACAGTGTCGTGGTGGCATTAGGTTTATTGTCCAGTCGGACTATCAATGTTTTGAAAAAACTCATTCTTCGGGAATACCACCTACTGGGTCGGATGAGGAATTATTATACTTAGTTAATATCCTTTCTGATGAATTGGAGGTCTTGGATGGCGGATGCGGTCTTCAGTTGACTTTTGATGTTTTAGGTATTGCTCCTCAGGAGGTCTCTCATCGGATTCATATTTTAGAAAATTTCTATGTCAATATTCGTTCGCAGATTGTTGAGGTCATAGAAAGTTAATTTACTTTTTCCTTGTTTAACTCAATGAGGCTTTGACCTACCAGACCAAACCCCTTACTTGTTGAAAATATTCAAAGGAAAATGAGGAATATATTGACGTTTTTTATGATAACTATTTGGAAACATGTCTTTTATCACATAATTCTGCACATTCAATATTCTAATGCTAAAATATAAACTTTGCCTCTCCCCTATTCAGTAAATCATTCATTATTCAAGATTGCAATATGGCTATATATTTTTCGTCTGAAAATATTCATTTTGACCTCAAAGGTAAGATGAGGGTTAAAAGATGGATTACCGATATTATAAAGGCTCAGGGTAAAAAAGTAGGTGATATTAGTTATCTTTTTTGTGATGATGCTTATCTTATCGAAGTGAATCGTTCTTACCTCAATCACGATACTTATACTGATATCATTACTTTTGATTATGTCGAAGATAATCTTATTTCAGGTGATATTATGATAAGTGTTGAACGAGTAAAAGAAAATGCCCAACTGTTCGGTAGCACTTTTGATCAGGAGTTGCATCGCGTGATTATCCATGGAATACTCCATCTTTTAGGTCAAGGTGATAAGACGGCCCCTGAAGCAGCCCAGATGCGGAAGAAAGAGGAGGCTGCTTTAGCAGTGTGGAATTCAATGGCTTAATTGCCTGTTTCCCGTGAAACGTATCAAATAAACTATGATTTACTTTGTCACAATAAAAATACAAAATGACTTCCCCTTTCTATGATGTTATCGTTGTGGGAGCAGGCCATGCGGGTGCAGAAGCAGCAGCAGCTGCAGCTAATATGGGCGCTAGAACACTTCTAATTACTATGAATATTGATACAATCTGTCAGATGTCATGTAATCCTGCAATGGGCGGTGTGGCAAAAGGACAGATTGTGCGAGAGATTGATGCTTTAGGTGGATACTCTGGTATCATTACTGACCATTCTATGATTCAGTTCAGAATGCTCAACCTTTCAAAGGGACCGGCTATGTGGAGTCCACGTGCACAATGTGACAAAACGCAGTTCTCGTTGAATTGGCGTTATCAGTTGGAAAATATTCCACTTCTTTCCATCTGGCAGGATGAGGTAGTTGGGGTTCTTGTCCATGGCGGAGTGGCCTCAGGCGTCAGAACTCGTATGGGTTTGGATATTCAAGCTAGCTCTGTGGTATTAACCAATGGGACTTTCCTAAATGGTACTATCTATGTTGGAGAGATGAGTTGGAGCGGCGGAAGGATAGGAGAGGGGGCAGCTTGCAGTTTGTCTGATCAGCTCCTTGAAATGGGATTCGAGGTCGACAGACTTAAAACAGGAACGCCAGTTCGTGTTGATGGCAGAACAATCCATTTCGAACGATTAGAAGAACAACCTGGAGATGAGAATCCTCAAAAGTTCTCCTATACTGAAACCCTTCCTCTTAAGTATCAGCGCTCTTGCTTTTTGGCCTATACTAATGAGCATACGCATGACATCCTTAGAACCGGGTTTGACCGTTCTCCATTGTATACTGGTCGTATACAAGGTACGGGTCCTCGTTACTGTCCTTCGATTGAAACTAAAATAGTCCGCTTCGCCGATAAACAGCGTCATCAACTATTTGTAGAGCCAGAAGGATGGACAACGCATTCTTATTATCTAAATGGTTTTTCCTCTTCATTACCTTTGGAGGTACAGGTTGATGCTCTACATTCTATTCAAGGTTTTGAAGATGCAGCTATTCTAAAACCTGGATATGCAATTGAATATGATTATTTTCCCCCAACACAACTCAAGTACACCCTAGAAACGAAAAGAATAGAGAATCTGTATTTCGCTGGTCAGATTAATGGTACGACAGGTTATGAGGAGGCTGCTTGTCAAGGGCTTATGGCAGGAATTAATGCTGTTCTAAAAATACGTGGTAAATCCCCATTTGTACTTAACCGAACCCAGGCCTATATTGGAGTGCTAATAGATGATCTTGTCTCTAAAGGGGTAGATGAACCATATCGTATGTTTACTTCCCGAGCTGAGTACCGTATCCTTTTGCGTCAGGATAATGCCGATGTTCGACTGACGGAGTTGTCCCACAATATTGGTCTTGCTTCTGATGAGCGAATGCGTAGGGTAGGAGAGAAGATAAGATATACTCAAGAGCTTTCAGATTTTGTTAATGAAACTTCTGTCTCACCGTCAGCGGTTAATTCTATGTTGGAATCGTTGAATACTCCGGCACTTCAACAGCGTGTGCGTCTAGTTAACCTGCTGTTGAGACCGGAAGTGACGATGCAGAACCTCATGGAGGTCTCTCCTGAACTTAGGTCACAAGTGGATAATGTAACTGTCGGTTTACGCGAAGAGGTACTTAATGCGACAGAGGTACAATTGAAATATAACCGCTATATAGAGAAAGAGCAAGATGTGGCCAGCAGAATACTCAAGTTTGAGGATATCTCACTTCCAGCAGATTTTGACTACTATTCTCTACATTCGCTCTCTTATGAAGCCCGTGAGAAACTAACCAAACTTCACCCAGCTACAATCGGTCAGGCCTCCCGTATCAGTGGCGTTTCCCCAGCTGACATTTCTGTTCTCCTCATAACCCTGAATACTAAGGATGGAAAAGAAGGTGGGTCTTGACTAGTGAATGAAACGCCGAACGCTGCTTCACACAAATAGAGTAGGGGGGGGGGATATTGGTTTCACGAGAAACGAACTATATAAATATCATCATAAGAGGTATTTGAATGATTCTATTCGTAACTATTTCCGTAAGTCATTTATGCGATGAATCACACTGACAACAGGATTCCTATTCAACAGCTCTACACCCTGTTTTTTTATCTCCGATCACGTATCTAAGGCATATTCCTTTTAATAAGTATTATTTCCACGTTGTATCGCCATGCTACTTTTTGTTGTAAATCTCATGTTCTATGATGTTTAATGTGTTTTTCGGTTTAATCTACCACCATTATTCTCAACTATACTGTTTAGCTCTTTATAGCATGATATTTACAGAAGGGTTGGCCTGTGAGTTTGGGCTATTTGTTTTTCATGACCATTTGATATAATATTGAGTCTAGGGTAGTGGTCGATATGGGTTTTGCGTCAGGTCGAAATACTTCAATTCGTCCAGTGTAATAATCTGCCAGGTACTGAGCATAGTCTAGTAATTCCTTATCAATAGATCTTATGCCCATTTCTACCCCACATTTCTTTAACTTGACCAATTCGTTTATTTTTCTTCGGATTTCTTCTTCTTGAATGGTGGCTTCTACCAATTCAGTAAAAAGTACAGGCGGAAGAGTCTGATGCTGCTCAATCCATCGGCAGCCGAGAATACCTCGGAGGTAGTAAAAAAATACCTTAAGACGGCATTTCTCTTGCTTTAAGTATCTTGCATCATGTGTATGGTAAATGCGGTAGTAGTGGTGCATCATTTTTGTTGGATCGAAAAACTTGTCGACAATGCCATCCATAGATTGCATAAAATCATAATTTTTCTTGTATATAATAGGAGAATGGAACCATTCGAGTAAAGATGGATTGCTCGCTTTGAGTAGTGATAAGGCCTTCTTCAGATCCCAGCCGACCAAATCGATGTTATCCTTATACATATACTCTATGACGTCTCGTTTTCGTTCTATACTTATATACCATTGAGGTTTGTTGACGTACACAAAGCGCACGTCCCAGTCGCTGTTTTGAGACTCGAATCCCCATGCTCGGCTGCCCGATTCTACAGCCAGTAGCACTTTCACACAATGGGCTTGTTCCACGTCTCTTAGGTGTTGTAGTATTACTTTTTCTTTTTCCATTTTGTAGTTCGCTTACGCTATTATATTGTGTGCAAAGATAATAATTCTTTTGAAATTGCTCAAATAATAATTCGAAATCCGACTGCCTCACGTTCAATATGGAATGATTGTAATACAATATGTTGTGAAAAATTCTAGTTATCAGGATAGATGTATTTAAGAGAAAGGGCGTTCCTCTCATTGAAATCTCAGGGTATGAAAGCATAGACCAGTTAGCCCAGCTGAACTCGAAAGTGTAATACATAGAACTCACACCAATTTATAAGGAGTGCAAAGATAATTGTGTATCGTCTCAAGCCTCATTTGTGTGGCTTTGGGCGCCTTTGGTGTAGTTGTGCCAGGTTTGCTCACTATTCCGTTTCTCTTGTTGTCTTCTTGGCTATTTTATCGCTTTTCGCCTCGGTTGCAGCAGTGGCTATTGGATTCATAGCTAGGAAAAAATAATCGCAGCTACCATCGCCATGGCGGAAAGGCTGTCTCCCTAAAAAGCAGGTGCGTGGGCATTATGGTATCGACCGTAATCGTCATACTATCCGGCTTAGTAGCCAGAATTACCGTACTTATAGTCAGTATAGTGGGTACGAAACAATATTATCCGCCATAGCCAATGCAAAGCACGACGATTTATATAGAATAAAGTATTGTGCTTTCTCCTGCGACTAGTCGCAGAGTACACATCTCAGATACTCTTTAGATTCGGGACCGAGGTTAAAAAGTAGGTCGAGGGTGGTGAGGTTAGGCTGAAAACCATATCGCATATCAAACACTTGGCTATAGGGGTGCAACGGGATTTCCGGCTGAAAGTGTTTGGAACAGAGATTGTTGCGGTAGTCTATAGTGCTGTCACCGAGTGTTTCAGCTGGTGAATAGTCTTCGGTGAAGCAAACTGAACAGTTGATTTTCAGTTTTATTAAAAGGTATCGTAGTAGGGCATCGTTCAGGTCAGCAAGTCGCTGCCAGGGTTGCAAGAGAATCTTTTCAAGGCCGTCGCGGTAATAGAGGAAAAAGGGTGCTGCGCTATAGGCAGACACGATGGCTCGCCAGTGGCGGATATGCCAAGGCTCCTGATAGCTTATGCCAATCTCTTCTGTGCGAGTGTGATTACCGTTTATGCGAACCACTGGTACGGTCAACACCTGCAGACCGTTGCCCGTGGCAATGACGGCACGGTTACGGCAGGTCTGCTTGGGGAAAGTCTCTTTCGTCTCAATGGCAATGTTGTCGTAGCGCATCAAGCAGGCCATATAATAGACCGAGGGAAGATAAGCCGTGGGGAATAAAGCGGGTACAGAGAGCACTATTTTCCTATGCTAATAGACATCAGTTCATCGTCTTCGAGATAGAAATCGATATTTCCCTCGTTAAACGAAACCCTTCGTTCGCCCCAATCTTCGTCATCCACATCCTGCTCGAAAAACTTATTTTCAACCATGAGGGCGACAATCTCCTTCTCGCCAAGGTCGAAAATCTCCTTTCCGAAGAGCTTGGTATCCTCGTCGGTAATGTCGATGCAAGAAAGCATGGGATTGTCTCCCTCAAAGAAAAGCGTGAGTCCATCGCCGTAGCGAAGCACGGTGGTAGTCTCGCTGGCAGCATTCTCTAAGGCTTCCACTTCATCGGCCTGGCCAAGCAGGGCAACCACCTCCTCGACGGGCATGTCGAAACGGACATCTCCGTATCCTTTTTTGATATGTATTTCCTTGTTCATGTCATTAATTTTAGTTGTCAGGGGTGTCATCAATCACCCCAATTTTTGTTTTTTTTTGAGGAAACAAAGGTACAATTTATTTCTCAATTAGGCAAATTATTTCGGAAAAATGATTTCAATATCTATTTTTATTTATTGAAAAACAACGGATTATGTAGAATGTTAAAAATAAAAACGGAAAAACTTTTTGCTAAAAGAGAAAAAAGTTGTACTTTTGCAAACTCAAATTTGAGGATGACTAAGTAGCTCAGCAGGTAGAGCACATCCCTTTTAAGGATGGGGTCCTGGGTTCGA
>Ga0247611_10009145_pt1 | contig 11996 bp, 17 predicted proteins | sample 177DNAGHGhighgp2_FD_192422 | JGI IMG/M metagenome (GOLD analysis project Ga0247611, IMG submission 192422) | Sheep rumen microbial communities from Palmerston North, Manawatu-Wanganui, New Zealand - 1770 DNA GHGhigh gp2 | ecosystem: Host-associated > Mammals > Digestive system > Stomach > Rumen... | reverse complement strand
TGGATTACTGGAGAAGGAATAAATCTTAAAAGCTATGATAATGAATATTATATCTTGCTAAAGAGAAAAGATGGTGCATATGAAGATGAATTGATTTTTGATTATGATAGTTCAATTCAGCCAACTGGTCATAAATCTAATGTCTTTTTGAAAAGAGGATTTAAATTTAAAATTTGTCAGGTGGATTGAGAGGGTGCTTTGATGTAATAGAAATAGCGAATAAATAAAATTTTTAGTAATATGTCTAAAGGAGGATTGTTGATGAAACGGTTTTGTAAACTTTATCCCTTGTTTTTAACTATAGTTTTGAGCGGATGTGCGGTTTCTGGTAATGGTGAAAGCGGGGCTCCGGTTTCTTCTATACAGACAGATACAGGTATAACCGATGAAGTATTGAATTTATCTGAAACTGTTTCCCCTTCTTCAGAAAGCAGGACAGCAGCTATAGTAACGGATGAAAATACAGATGTAGCAGATAATATTACTGGCGATTTGAATAGTGAATTTTCCAGTTTGGATCAAACGCTTATTCTGCCGGAGGCTGATAGAAATAATCCGGGATTCAGTGAATCAGTAGCTCGTTCGTTAGCATATTCAAGGCTTATATATAATGACGAAGTGTATGTTTCCATACCTTTTTACGATTCTCTGAAAGGGAATAGTCCTTCTCTGGGTGAAAGTTTAGGAAATGTTTACCATGAAGGAGTAGGCTTCTTTATTGATTCACCGTCTGATAAATCTGAGGATGAGCAGCCACCTGTGATTGACTGGGAGCAGGAACTTTACACGGTGGCGGGTGAAGATCCATCTTTCAGGGTTGCAATCCGGCATGCAGTAATTGACCCTGACAGCGGGGGTGAAATAGTAAACATTGTATGTTATGAGAAAATGGGAAAAAGAGAGTTCGTAACCGGCGAGGATTTATACAAAGATCTTCTGCATGTTGATGAATCGGATTCGGTTTTATATACAAGCGCAGCTTCGAATGAAAATGAAGGTGTGAATGCAGATGCTGCCGGGAATGAAGCCGGAGCTGCTTTTTATGAGGAATTAAGTAAGGAGAGTGCGGATGAGCTTATCGCTCTTTTGTTTAAGGGTTCTTTTCTTCTGGATTTAAACAAATCTGAGAAAATGTTTTCGTCCTTCCTGACAGATGACGCTGCCTATTATGTCGAATTTGTGAGGGACGGAGGAATATCAACCCGGATTTATATAGGTGAGGATAAAGATACCGGAATCTGGTATGCCGTTTATTATGACGATTGTTATAAAATTGCCCTGAAGCTTGGGGATAATGTACCGGCTTTGGATAATAATGCAGTCACTTCGTCAGATGAACAGACTGTTGCTGAAGTAACCACAGATGAAGCGGAGAAATAATTCCGCTGATAGCAGTACACAGCTTTATTCGAATTATTACATTGATTCAAATGTAATACCGGGACAGATTATGGTTAATGAAGGGCTTATAGCTTATGATGAGATGTACTCCGGGGGATATCCTGATTACTATTGTGGCAGATATTTTGATGATGATTTTGACGGGCATGTACAGAAAATGGTTGTGCTGCTAAATCTTGACACAGAAGAAAACAGACAGAAGGTGGCGGAGGAAACCAGAAACACGGAGCTTGCTTTTAAGCAGGGGAATTATTCCTATAATCGGCTGATGGAGTTTTATAACGAGTGCATTGAAGAAAGTATAAAAAATGTTGCTGACCAATTGTTGCTATTTACGGTCAAATGAATGAATAAAAAACAGGCATTCGATAGCTTAATCATACCTGTCGATAAGTAACGGGAAAGAGTAAAAATACAAATATTTACAAAGAATGTCGAATTATGCTCGAAAAATGTCGAATTATGCTCGGGATATTGATTTTTAAAACAACAGTGTTAAAATAACTGTACCTGAGAATTTTATCGCAGGATAAATGATAGGTTTCGAAGCAGCAGATTATAACACATCTATGTATTCGGATCCTTCGCAATAGATTATGTATGAGAGGTAATATGTATATGGTGAATAAAAGTAATAGGAATATAATAAAAATTATAGTTTGTTGTTTGGGTATACTGATGTTGGTAGGCTGCGGAAGAGGTGAAGGAATAAATACTGAACCTTCTTCATCTATTGAACACGATGTAGATGGAAAAGAGATTACAGGAAAAATGGCTGAAAGAGGCGGAAATATAAGCTGTAAGATAGATAATCACGAGATTTTTGCTGAATTTGAATATGGAAAAATAAGCGTGGAAAGCACAAATAATGAAGAAAACGGATCTGATGCATCGGTCTTTGAAATTAATGCAGAAGAAGGACATTCTTTTTATATGGATTTCATAAACGGAGGCACAGGATTTATAGTGATATGCGAAAATGTCGCTGCCGGAAGTGAAGATCATACTTTCTATAAATCAGATGATTATGGAGTGACATGGAATAAGCTCGATATTGAGGAACCATCATACAAGATGATTCGTTCTATCGAACTGTTGAATGAATCTAAAATGAAACTTGGTTATAATTCAGTAGAAGGAAATGGTGAAATTGATTATTTTGATATAGGGATTTAAGGAGATGCTGAGAACTCATCGCTACACACCTGGTGACTACTACTTCTACGTCCACAATTATACCAACAAATCATCCACGAGTTAGACGGCAATGTCTACATCTGGCGTTACGGTAAGTATCTATCATGGATTTTCAAACACATTCTACAAACTGGATGATGGTACGATTGCACGTTTTACAATTCCTTCATCTTAGATTGCAACCCTATGGAAGGTTTGCAAGATTAATAATGATTCAGCAGGAAATGTAACGATTACCAAATTGGATACTTACAGTAACCACAGTGATTCGTCTTCCATAGGAGGTGACTGAGCATGAACCGTTTCATTATTATAATATTGCTGATTTCATTTTTGTCTTTGCTGACAAGCTGTAGGAACAGAAATGATATGGTCAAAGAAGAAGATAAGGTCATCGTTCGCAGTCAGACTATGACAACAGAAAACTTTACGCTTTCAGATAGTTACAGCTCCGATGAATTGATAGAGCGCTATAGTTTATCGGTGTTGAAGGACGAAGAAACAGGATATATCACCATGAAAGGAAACTTTGACGATATTCAAATTCAGAATGATTCGGATGCACTAACTGTGTTGTCGCAGTTTCAGAAAATATTGCAAATTGATGACTTAACATTTTCATGTAAAACTAAAATCGGCGAAAACAGTGGAATTGTTTACGATATGATACAGATGTATCAAGATACTCCGGTCTATCAGTACGGCTTTAGACTCCTGACGGATCAAGATGGAAGACTTCTTTCAATTGAGGGTAAATACGCCGGGGATATCTCTTGCAGAGTAGAGAATGCTATTTCACCGAGAGAAGCACGTGAAGTAATAAATGAAGATATTGATATACAATCATATGAATTGATGATTTATCGGAAAGATAGTGGTATTTCGATTCCTATGTGGTATTTGGATGTAAGTATGGGAGGAAAAACAGGTTACATTCTTCTAAATGCTGTAAGTAGAACAATACTTGAATTCTCAGATTTATCATCGTAAGTGCTATAATTCTGTCACATAGCCTACTGGCACACCTGTTTTCTGTTCCACAAGTACGATTAGGCATTGTGGAGCATACCAAAACAGGCACAAACCCTAACGGAACTAAATAAACGGATCCTGCGGGACAAACCTGATGCGGATTCCATCCATAAAGGAAGCAGACGATGAGCGCCTACCAAGCAAACATCATCATCTGCCCCAAGCGGGAATGGCATTACCATACCCTGTGTTCATTCTATCACAGACGAAGATGACGCAGGGATTTTTTATGCCTTCCAACAGGTAACTACAAACAATAATCAAACATTTGGAAGGAGGCTGACGAAAATCAATCGCCGGTCTTTTTTCTTGCAATCATTTTTTACCCCGTTGACTTATACCGCTTTTTAAAATGAAAAAATCACTCACGCCTATCCTTATGCAATTTCTCAGGATTTCGCATTTTATCTGCTAAATTGAACACACGATAAGTTCGTACCTTGACAACTGAATAGCCACACCGATAAAAGTACGCACTTCGATTAAGAGTGAAGTGATGACCACGAACAGGTTTCGTGCGAGCGGGGTAGGCACGCCACTGTGAGAGACCAATGGGAGAACGGGGGCAGGACAGATATTCGGAAGGTGGTGTTTAACCTGTAAATTCCGGTAATCCGGCAATCAGAAGAAAGGAGTTTTATGGATATTCGAAGAAAAATCAAATCGTACATTGTCAGAGAGGGGCTTTCTATGCGCGAGTTACTTAAAAGGCTTGTTATAACACATAAGTGGAGCGGAAGCCTTTCAAATTTTTCCGGGAAGCTTAAAAGGGGAACGCTTCGATGCTCCGAAGCGGAGGATATAGCCGATGTGCTTGGCTATGAGATCTCATGGATTAGGAAAAAGTAGGGAGGTGATGAGCATTATGAAAATGACGATTATAAGCATAGATGATGCGTTAATTATCAGCTGCGTAGTGAATGAACTTAAGCTTGCGGATGCTGGGATAGTTATTTTTACAAGATACGAAAAATTACGTCAATTATCACGAAGGAAAAGACGTTTTGGGCTTAGAAACGCAAGAACTATTGCAGAGGCAAGAGGATGGAGAGTGATCGAGGGAGGTGCTGGTGATGGGAAACGTGTACGGATACATTAGGGTCAGCAGCAGAGAACAGAATGAGGATCGCCAGGTGATTGCGATGAAGGAGATGCAGGTGCCGGAAGAGAACATCTACATTGATAAGCAGTCCGGTAAAGATTTCAACCGTCCGCAGTATAAGAGGCTTATGAAAAAGGTAAAGCCGGATGATCTGATCTATATCAAGAGTATTGACCGACTCGGCAGGAACTATGGTGAGATATTGGAGCAGTGGAAAATGATCACCAAGGAAAAAAGGGTTGATCTATGTGTGATAGATATGCCCATTCTTGATACCTGTCAGGAAAAGAATCTGCTGGGAACCTTCATCAGTGACCTTGTTCTGACTCTTCTGTCCTATGTGGCGGAGAATGAACGAGCCAACATACGCCAGCGCCAGGCAGAAGGGATAGCAGCCGCCAAAGCACGGGGAGTTCATTTCGGGCGTATGCCCAAGCCGTTGCCGGAGAACTTCTATGAGGTATATCAGCGGTGGAAGAAAGGCATAGTATCAATCAAAACAGCTGCGGAGGAGTGTGGGATGCCTTCGTCTACCTTCTATGAAAGGGCAAAAGCATACGAGAAATCCACCTTACCAAACGAGACTTAAAATCCGGAATTGTGTACTTTTCCGAAATCAGCTTATTGCTATAGGACAAACTTATATATACATTATTTTACTCAAGTGCAACGAAAAAGTCAAGCAAAATCGAGCATTATAGATGCATTAGGCGCGTAATATATTCTCAATCAAAATGCTATTCGGAAAAGTACACTTTTCTGAATGCACAGGGCAATCGAAACACGAGCTTTAGAGAGGAGGTTAACAAAGATGGCACTGATAAATTGTCCAGAATGCGGAAAAGAAGGCATATCCAGTTCGGCTGTATCATGTCCAAATTGTGGGTTTGATATAAGAGGCTGGCAACAGAATATTAAAAATGAGAGGATAGCTAAAGAAAAAGAAGAAAAGGCTCAGGAAAATCTTAGAATTCAGGCAGAGAAAGAAGAAGCTGAACGTCAAAGGGTATTAGAAAGCATACCGGATCCTACAATGTATGGGAAAATATCTGTTTATGCCATAGTTGGTGTTGTGGGAATATTGTTTACTATAGCTGGAGGTCCTTTTTGGATTGTTGCTGCACTGGTAGGCTGTGGGGCATATTTTGGCGTTTCATATATGGATTACAAGAAGTTTATAAGTAATCCGGAAACATACAAGATTGAGAAGGCTGCCAAAATTGCAGAAAAGAATACAATGCAAAATGCAGCGCAGGTAGTACAGCCATCAACGACTCGCAATGGAGTATTATATTGTCCGAGATGTGGAAGTGAAGATGTTACCAAGCAAGTATTTCAGGAAAATAAGGGAAGTAAAACAATAACAAACACAACATCAAAGTATAAAGAGCAGGGGCACGGATGTCTGTGGTGGCTCATTATAGGTTGGTGGTGGTGGTTTGTTGATTTGTGCTTGTGGATTTTTGCTTTCTTACCTAGATTGATACTGCGATTGTTCGCTGCGCCTTTCAAGAAAAAGAAATATAAGGGTAAATCGACAAGTGTATCTCAGACGGTTAACGATATATCCTACAGAACCGTATGCACTTGTCAGAAATGTGGTAATACCTGGTCGTATTAAATCGTGACAAGATATTACTATGATCGGCATAAGGCTGTTCATTTGCTTTTAATGTTAAGTGCATTGTTCTTGGGGGCTATATTTTACTATTATTTTTGCCCCGATGTGTATTTTGTAAAGGTTGTCGATGCAGCAACAAAGTGGAATATTCATTATAGAGGGGATGGCAAATGGAATTGCATAATTGAGATTATTAGAAATTATGGGATGGATTTTATTTGGGCGTTTGCTTTTGTGAATGGAATGCTGTTTTTTTCTTCATCCATGAGGTTGGTGGTTATAGTAATAATACCAATTGTAGTAGGCGCTACTCTTGAAGTATTTCAATACACTAAGGTTATATCAGGCACCTTTGATGTAATTGATATTGCAGTAGAAACTGCGGGGGTACTCCTCGCCGTTTATATAAAAACAAAAACAATTGGCTTCACAATCTATAAAAAAACAAATTAAGGAGGCAACACACAATGAGATTTAAGAGAGGGTTTGCATTAATTATTTGCATGATTGTCTTTTCTGCAATGGCATTGGGGAGTGGCTCATCTGGTGGAAGTACATCATCAGAAACCGGGACTACTGTAGGAAGGGCGGAACAAACCGAGACTGGTGCTGATGAAAAAACAGAGAGTACTGAGGCTTCTGAACCAGAAAAAGAGGAGGTTAATGATCCAGGGATAGAAACGGCGGCTTCATTGAATGAGATGGGATTGGGAGATATAGGCGTTAAGGATGGAATATATGTGGGTTTGTCATATGTAAAGAGAATGACATATCTTCCAACTGCATTAGGAACGGAAGAAAAGATTGGTGCAGGGAATGAGGTTATACTGGCCTTCTTTGATTTTTATAATAACGAGAATAAGTCTGTTTCGATTGCGCCTGAAGATATAACCTGTTATGCTGATGGGACACAGGCTGAAGATGTAGAAACATACATAAAAGTTGAATGTGATGGGATAAAACAATTCTATAGAGAGGATGTGGCAGAGCATTCACAGATGATTTCTGTTCAAGACTATGAGGTGCCAACAGGTTGGGAAGAATTGAAATTTTTCTATAAATCTGAGTGTATATGGATTATATCTCAGGACGATGTAAAGACGGAACCGTTCAATTTTGAGTCTATGTATTCAGACCTTGTAATTAGTCGCGATATAACGAATGAAGGGGATGTTATATATAGCGGAGATTATGAGATAATATTCCAAGGTGTTACGGATTATGTATATAATAATGTGGTGTATGGAGATCAACCATATACAGTATTTAAGTTTACTATAAACAATACCGGATCATCTGCGATAGATTACAGTACAGCAGGGCATAAAATGTCAGCGTACCAGAATAATTATTATTTAGGGGATGCTACGATTACATTAGATGATAAGATTGATGGATATAGTAATATTTTCAATATTGACAGTATAGAAGTTGGAATGTCAGCGAATGTGTATGTTGCATTTGATAGTTTTGGCGATGGTGGGAACCTTTATATGATTTATGATGATGGCTATATATCAAGCGATTATAGAGGATTTGTATATGTAGAAAGATAAGGAATACAACATAATTTTATGCAGAGTCCAAAGGGGCATCTCTTTGGGCGGATTGTAAAGGCAGCGCCTTATGCAAGGTGCAGGAGTAAGACTCCTGCTCGGGTCCAGAATGAAATTCCTGGGCAGGTCCAGGGTGGCCACCCGGTCTGGTCAAGGACGAAGTGCCTTGTGGGGTGCAGGGGAAAACCCCGCTCCGGTCAAAGGTGAAACTCTGGGCAGATCCAAGGTGCAACCTTGACCCAGTGATGTGTTGCGTGCGACACATTGTACTGGGTTATTATCTGTCGCGCTTCGCAATCAATCGGCTTCGACGGTGACCCTAAAAATTTAACAGAAAATCAAAAAAACAGTAAAGACTGTGAGAAGAGGAATCGAGTAAAATCGGTTCCTTTTTTCATTAGGTAATTGCGAAACTCGCTAAGCTCGTTCCGCAAACTTGCTAGAAAACAAAGAAGAATTCATATAACACATATCAAGCTGTCTAACGGTTTCTATATCTCTACTCCTGTCGGCAAGTATAATCCTGACTGGGCGATAGCTTTCTATGAGGGAGAGGTAAAGCATATCTATTTCATAGCAGAAACTAAAGGTTCAAGTCCTCTATGCAACTCCGTGATATTGAAAAAGGCAAGATACACTGTGCTAAGGAGCATTTCAAGGCTATCAGCAGTGATAATGTTGTTTATGATGTTATTGACAGTTATCAGTCACTGCTGAATATTGTGATGAAGTAATTCTATTTATATAAGGTATAGCAGTTCAGGGTTTTCTGAGCTGCTATGCTTTTATAATTGTAAGTAGATTACTGTATCTTAAATCATTTGCATACAATTTGAAAGTGTTGATTGTTATATGTTTTGTATATGTAGCCCTCATAAAATCTGCAATTATTTTTATCACAATATGGTAATTACACTTGACAAAACGGTAAGTTTATGGTATACTGTTATTGTAAGTTAAAGCAACTTAGAATACTTTGGCTTAATTCAGGAGGTAATGTACAATGGGAAAGGACTTTGGAGACAGGGTTTCATTGCTTTTGGAACAACAGGGCATCTCCCAGCGAGAAATAGCAGGGGTACTTGGTATCACAGAAGCAACGATGTCACGCTATATAAAGGGAGAACGAGAGCCTAAGCCTAAAACGATTGCTAATATAGCAACGATTCTGAAAACCACATCGGACTATCTGTTAGGAATCGAAGATAGCAGTGAAACTGAAAAAATGGGCTACCCACGTATCAGAAGGCTGATAGCTCGAAATGCTGACGGTATGACCGATGATGAAAAAAAGGCTCTTATTTCAGATATTCTCGGTCATATGGGAAATAAGGGGGTGATGTAAGTTTGACATTATTAAACAGATGATATGAGGAGATCAAAAGAGTTGTCGCAGCACTGTATAAGAAGTATCATATCAAGCAATACCCTATTGATGCGTTTAGTTTATGCAAGAAAATGGGAATAATGCTTGTCCCCTACACTTCTTTACCATTAAAAGAACGTATCCGAGCATATACTGCAAGCCCTGACGGATTTTTTGCCGAGTACGAAGAAAACGGAACGATTAGTTGGATGATATTTTACAATGACACCATGATACCTGAACGTATACGCTTTACAATTCTTCATGAGATCGGTCATATCGTGCTTGAACATATGGAACATAGTGATGTTGCCGAGGCAGAAGCTAACTTCTTTGCGAAGTATGCAATTGCTCCTCTGCCGATAGTTCATCTCTTTAAGCCGGAAGATCCATACGATATAATGGAAACATTTGGTCTTAGCTTTGAATGTGCTTGGTATGTGATGAAGAATTACAAAAAATGGTATCAGTATCATAAGGACGATAAACCTGAGTATGAGCTTATCATCGTTAATCTGTATGTAAGCGCTGTATCGTAAGCCAATTACTCTGAAAGGCGGTGGTCACCTTGAATGTATTAAAAACTGACAAAGGAAAGCGCACGAAGAAGCTGTTACCAGCAGCAACTCCATGCGCTCTCAGAAGCACTGATATAATCAGAACCTCAAACACTCTAATTATACAAAGTTTCTGCTCCTTTGTCAATACGCATATTAAACAAAATTTATGTGTTGAATCCCTTGTATAAAGGGAGAAAGGAGCTTTTGTGGATAAGATCTCACGAAAGATCGTAGCTCCTGACGGAACAGTATCACGCTGTAAGGTTGATTTACGTAACAAGTTAAACTACAATTACCTTAATCTTACGGATAAGACTGTATTAACGGGAGATTACGATATTCCGACTGTGTATTGCAATACGATAACATTTCCAGACTATCTTGCACTCTACTCACAGACCGGATACTATCATCGCACTGCAAACACCGCTGTCTGCTTTTATCAGTATGATCGGGTGTTTGACGGTATTGACGGCATTTATAATGCTATCTACTATAACAATAAAAAACTTTTGAAGAAGTACAAGAAACGCTTTGACGGAGTTAAGTTCTTTATTATGCCTGATTACTCGGTCTTTGGGGACATTGACAAGGCTGAGAACATCAATCGCCTCAAAAAGTCAAGGATCGTAGCCTTATGGCTGTCTTGCGAACTCCGCGCTGTGGTCATTCCGAATTTGATGTATGTATCGGCTGAAGAAATGCCCATATTCTGTTCAGGAATTGAAAATTGCTCTGTTCTTGCATTGAGCTTGAAAAGTCATGTTCGCAGAGCATATGAAAGGAACTTAACTAAGGCTGCTGTAAAATACGCTGTCGATAATATGCCTTTGAAGGCTATTGTCGTGTATTCAGGTTGCGGAAAAGACGAAACAGCTCTTGCTATCTTAAAGTATGCAACTGATAATGGCATCAAGATCATAATCCCCGAAAATTCGCTTAGAGAGCGTAATAGAGGGAGGTGTGCTTAATGGCAAGCGGAGGAAACAGCGGTGTAACCAACGGCAATCAGATGAGTTTTGAACAGCAGGAAGCTGAACAGATTGCCAGGAAGAACGAGAAAAAGGCAGAGCATATTTCAGCAATGCCTACCGGAGTAGCTCAGGTCAAACATATATTTCGCAACGACACTGGTCATTTACCTGAAACAGAAGAGAATAAACACCTTATATTATCTGTATCAAATGATCCTGATTGTTATATTGGGACAGATTCAAAGAACAAGAAATGGTATGCTAAGACTATGAGCGATGGAAGTCAGGTGTGGGTTTCTGTTTATAATTCAATTATCAGCGACGCAGGATTAAACACTTCACCAAGAAAGTTTGATCCTGATAGTGGATTGAACAATAATCCAAAGAAAAACGGTTCATGGAGGAAAAAGAAATGACAAAGAAACTTTTGTTTATTGCTATGTATCGTGCTCTCGACTGCTTATATGATGAAACACAAAGAGAAGATTTGGGAAACTATCTTAGTGAAGCGAATCCCTATCTCTTTACTGACCGTAAGTCTGCCGATCCTGCCGTCTTTGCTGCATTCAGCCACTACTTTGACAGCATATATGCCAATGATGAAGTAACAGTTGAAGAAGCCTATACGTTCGTCAGAAAGTATCTTAATTCTGAGCATTTGTCTTATTACGGGAATTTTGCTCCGATTTTTGATGATATTAGTTTGGAAGAATGGAAGGAATTGTGCGATATAGTCGCAGATGAGGAAGCAGAGTGAAAATGAGTATCTCAGAGTTTATCAACTTAGTTGATGAAGGACATGAAATTGAATTCGTTTATGAGGGCAAAAAGTATTCCGTAACATACGGAGTAATCGACGAAAAGGAAGTAATTTCGTTTTGTGAGTTCTATAAGGATAGTGTTGAAGTTGAGACAGTTAATGAACTACTTGAAATTATTTACAACAAGAAAAAAGTATCAGATATGATAGAAACACTGAAAGAAGATGATGTGTGGGTATTCTGAGTATCATTTCAATAGCCCAAAGTCTAATGACACACTCACTTCCCGTTCCGCTGAGGTTCAAATCAGCATTATGGCGCGCCACACTCACTAATACCCACGGGCAAGCCCGTGGGGTTGCAGTAGCGATACCGTAACCCTTGGTGAGTAGCCTAAGTTCTTTGAGAACTACGTTAAGAGAGAAT
>Ga0247611_10009144_pt1 | contig 11997 bp, 12 predicted proteins | sample 177DNAGHGhighgp2_FD_192422 | JGI IMG/M metagenome (GOLD analysis project Ga0247611, IMG submission 192422) | Sheep rumen microbial communities from Palmerston North, Manawatu-Wanganui, New Zealand - 1770 DNA GHGhigh gp2 | ecosystem: Host-associated > Mammals > Digestive system > Stomach > Rumen... | reverse complement strand
AATGTTAAGTGTGTTAAAAAATAATTTTTTAAAAGGAGTTAAAAAAATGAAAAGAGTTTATAATTTTTCTGCAGGACCTGCAGTACTACCAGAAGAAGTTTTAAAAGAAGCAGCAGATGAAATGCTTGATTACAAAGGATCAGGTATGTCTGTAATGGAGATGAGTCATAGATCTAAAGTTTATGATGAAATCATCAAAGATGCTGAAAAAGACTTGAGAACATTAATGAACATTCCATCAAATTATAAGGTTTTATTCTTACAAGGTGGAGCTCATATGCAATTCGCTCAAGTTCCTATGAACTTAATGCGTAATAGAAAAGCTGGTTACATCGTAACTGGTCAATGGGCAACTCGTGCTTATAAAGAAGCACAAAAATTCGGTGAAGCAGTAGAACTTGCTTCAAGTAAGGATAAGACATTCTCATATATTCCTGATTGTAGTGATCTTCCTATCACTGATGATATGGATTATGTATATATTTGCGAAAACAATACAATTTATGGAACAGTATTCCATGAACTACCTAATACAAAAGGTCATATCTTAGTATCTGACCAATCATCTTGTTTCTTATCAAAACCAGTTGATGTTACAAAATATGGAATTATCTATGCTGGTGCACAAAAGAACGTTGGACCTGCTGGAACAGTAATCGTAATCATTAGAGAAGATTTAATTCCTGATGAAGAAACTACTCATGTACTTCCAGGTACTCCAACAATGTTAATGTATAAGACTCAAGCAGATAATGATTCATTATACAATACACCTCCAACATATGGTATTTATATGTGTGGAAAAGTATTCAAGTGGTTATTAAAGCAAGGTGGACTTGAAGCTATCTATAAGAAGAATGTTGAAAAAGCTAACCTTTTATATGATTATCTAGATAATTCTAAATTATTCACAGGTACAGTAGTTAAGAAAGATAGATCATTAATGAACGTTCCATTCATTGTTGATCCAAAAGTTGTTACTGATGATGAAAAGAGAGCTGAACTTGAAGCTAAGTTCATTAAAGAATCAAAAGCTGCTGGTCTAGAAAACTTAAAGGGACACAGATCAGTAGGTGGTATGCGTGCATCTATTTATAACGCTATGCCAAAAGAAGGAGTTATTGCTTTAATTAACTTCATGAAGAAATTTGAAGAGGAGAATTTATAATTATGAAAATTAATTGCTTAAATAAAATCTCACCTAATGGTTTAAGAGTTTTAACAAATAATTATGATATTACAGAAGATATCAATGAAGCAGATGCTATACTAGTAAGAAGTGCTGTAATGCATGAAATGGAATTACCAAAGAGTGTTTTAGCTGTTGCTAGAGCAGGAGCTGGTGTTAATAATATTCCACTAGATAAGTATGCTGAAAAAGGTGTTGTAGTATTCAACACACCAGGAGCTAACGCTAATGCTGTTAAAGAAATTGTTATTTCAGCATTATTAATCGCTAGCCGTGATATCATTGGTGGAAATGAATGGATCAGAGCAAATGCTACTGATGAAAATATTGCTAAAACAGCTGAAAAAGCTAAATCTCAATTTGCTGGTACAGAAATTAAAGGAAAAGTTATCGCTGTTATCGGTTTAGGTGCTATTGGTGTATTAGTAGCTAATGCATGTTTAAACTTAGGTATGAGCGTAATTGGTTATGACCCATATCTATCACAAATCAATGCTTTAAATCTTGATAGACATGTAACTTATACTTCAAATCTTGAAGAAGCAATTATTAGTGCTGATTTCGTAACTATCCATGTTCCTGCTATGGACTCAACTAAGAAGATGATTAATAAGAATATCATTTCTAAGATGAAACAAGGATCAGTATTATTAAACTTCTCTAGAGACGTAATCGTTGATGAAGAAGCATTAAAGGCTGCACTAGAAGCTGGAGAAATTAGAAAATATGTATCAGACTTCGCTAATCCACTTAGCGTTACTTTGCCAAATACAATCATTTTACCTCACTTAGGTGCTTCAACTGAAGAAGCTGAAGATAACTGTGCTGCTATGGCATGTGAAGAAATTATGGATTACATTGAAAATGGTAATATCAAGAATTCTGTAAACTACCCTGCATGTGATGCTGGTGTATGTAAGAACGAAGGAAGAATTTCTGTTATCCATAAGAATGTTGCTGGTGTAATCAACAAGATTAGTGATGCATTTGCACAAAAGAATATTAATATTGCTAATATGGTAAGCAAAGCTAAAGGTGATTATGCTTACATGGTATTAGATATCGATGCTACTGCAAAAGCTGAATTCGTTAACGAATTAGAAGCTATTGATGGTGTAGTAAGAGCAAGAGTTATTAAATAAAGATAAATAAAATTCATAAAATAAGGGCACATCCCTTATTTTATCTTTTAGGAGGATATTATGGCAGTTGTTAGACCATTTAAATGTGTTAGACCAAATAAGGATGTTGTAAGTAAAGTAGCTGCACTACCTTATGATGTATATAACAGAAAAGAAGCAAAGGAAGAAGTAAAAAAAGAACCTCTATCTTTCTTAAAAATAGATAGAGCAGAATCTCAATTTGATGATTCAGTTGATACTTATGATCCTAGAGTATATCAAAAAGCAAAAGAAATGTTTGAAGAAGAAGTTGAAAAAGGCATCTATGAAGAAATAGATGAAGACTATTATTATATCTATGAACTAACAATGGATGGACGTAGTCAAACAGGTATTGTTGCTACTGCATCAATTGATGATTATCTAAACAATGTAATTAAAAAGCATGAAAATACAAGAGCTGATAAAGAAGTAGATAGAATTAATCACGTAGATGTTATGAGTGCTCAAACAGGTCCTATTTTTCTTGCTTATAGAGAAAATAGTGTTATTACTGAAGAAATCGAAAAAGCAAAGAAAAACGCTCCATTATTTGATTTTACATCTAATGATGGTATAAGGCATACTGTATGGGTAATTGATAATAAAGAATCTATTAATACTATTAAAGATGCTTTCTCTAAGATTAATGCTTTATATATTGCAGATGGGCATCACAGATGTGCATCAGCAGTTAAAGTTGGTTTAAAGAGAAGAGAAGCTCATCCTAATTATACAGGCAATGAAGAATTCAACTATTTCCTATCAGTATTATTCCCTGATGAACAATTAATGATTATGGATTACAATAGAGTAGTTAAGGATTTAAATGGATTAACTTCTAAAGAATTCTTAGATAAGTTATCTACTTTATTTGATATTGAAGAAGAAAAGCAAGCATTTAAACCAAAGAGAAAAGCTACATTTGGTATGTATTTAGATAAGAAATGGTATAAATTAACAGCAAAGATTAATATCGTACCTAATGATCCAGTTGATGGACTTGATGTATCTATTCTTCAAAATAATGTTTTAGGACCAATCTTAGGAATAAAAGATCCTAAAACAGATAAGAGAATTGATTTCGTTGGTGGAATAAGAGGCTTAAAAGAGCTTGAAAGAAGATGCAATAGTGATATGAAATTAGCATTCTCTATGTATCCAACATCTATTCAAGAATTATTTGATGTTGCTGATTTAAAATTATTAATGCCACCTAAGTCAACTTGGTTTGAACCAAAGCTTAGAAGTGGATTATTTATTCATAGAATAGAAAAGTAAGACGTATTCTTACTTTTTTATTTTAAAATAATAATATCTTATGATATAATTGTTTCAAAGGTGGTGAGAAAATGCCTAATAAATCTGTATATTTATATCAGGAAGCTAGAGCTAACTTCTTTAATATAATACTAATGCTTGTTATGTCAGGATTAGGATTAATAGCTTTAGTTTTAAATGAAGTAGGTATATTTACTGCTGAAAAAGATATGCTTAGAACTTCAGTATTACAATTAATCGCATATGCCTTAGTACCTTTCTTAATTTACTTTATTCATGATAAAATTAAAAAGTGCAAAGAACATGAAACTATCTTAGAGATGCCATTTTTTAAGGTTATCATTATCATATTTATATTCTTTTGTGTAACAGATTTATGTGTAACATTGTCTTTCCAAGCAACACTTTTACTTGCTATACCACCTATTGTTGTAGCACAGTACAAAAATGATAGAAAATTATTTATTTGGGTATTAGCCGCAACTATTGTTATGGTACCTATAGTTATATATGGTAATTATTTCTTTGGAATGTATGATGCAAACTTACTTAAACCATTAACAGAAGAACAAGCAGCAGAGATGCAAAATAGAATAAATAATTTAAGTGGTGATAGAATATTAAAAATATTTTTCCACTATGTTATGACAAAATGGTTATGTATTATGGCAATTGATTTTATTGCTATTACAATCACAAGACGTACAGCAAATATGCTTGATATTCAAGATATGTTAAATAATGTTATTGTTGAAGAAAAAGAAGAAAAAACAATTATGCAACAAAATGTTATTGAAGATTTGGCTGATGTAGTTGAAACACGTGATTTAGAAACAGGAGATCACATCAAACGAACTAAATTATATGTTAATATACTTGCAAATGCTTTAAAGAATAATGATAAATTTAAAGATGAATTAACTGATGAAGAAATTGAAATAATAACAAATGCAGCTCCACTACATGATATAGGTAAAATTGCTGTATCTGATTTAATTCTTTGTAAGAAAGGTAGACTTACTGATGAAGAATATGAAAAGATGAAATTACATACTACTAAGGGTGGAGAAATAATTAATCATATATTAAATGATTTAAAGGATGAAAAATATTTAAAGGTAGCTCATGATATAGCTTTACATCATCATGAAAAGTGGAACGGCAAAGGCTATCCTATGGGGCTTAAAGAAGAAGAAATCCCTTTATCAGCCCGTATTATGGCTATTGCAGATGTGTTTGATGCATTGATTTCTAAGAGATGCTACAAAGAAGCAATGCCTATAGATGATGCTATAAATATTATTATTAAAGATGCTGGAAGTCACTTTGATCCAAATATTGTAGAAGTATTTAAAACAATTATTCCTGAGTTCAAAGAAGCTGCAAATAGAAAATTATAAAAGCACGAAATAATCGTGCTTTTTATTTTATAGTAATAAAATATCTATCATAATCTATAATATTATCTTCTTTTAATTTTATTAATTCTCTTGATAAACTAGGACGAGGAACATTTAAATAAAAAGCTAAAGATTCTTTAGATTTAATAGGTATTTTCTTTTTGTTTAATCTTTTAGATTCAGTAATCAAATAGAATAATATTTTTTCTCTTATAGATTTTTGGCTTAATATTTTAACCTTTGATTGAATTTTAAATACTTTATTACTTATTATTTCTAAATAGTTTTTAAGAATAGTTTTATTCTCTAAAAGATTTAGCCAATTATCTTTAGGAATTATACATAACTTAGTATTCTTTAAAGCCATAATGTTTCCTAAATATCTATTATCTTCAATTAATATTAATGAATCACCAAATATTTCATTTTCTTTTAAATTGTTTATTTCTACTAAAGAATCATAATTTGATGTGACTATTGATATTTCACCTTTAACAACAACACATACGTTATTACACGCTTCACCTTCTAAAAAAATAAGGGCATTTTTATTATATTCCTTATAATAAACATATTTTTCATAGTCTTTTGCATTTTCAAATAAACTTTTCATATAAAACGCTCCCTTTGTAACATATGTTACGATATTTAAATTATAACTCATATATAATATGGTTGTAAAGAAAGGAAATGATTATTATGAACAAATTATTAAAATTAACATTAGTAGGAGCTTTATCACTAAGTTTATTTGCTTGTGGAAATAAAAATAAACCTTCTACAGATACAAAAGATGATTCAACAACAGTAACACCAGTTAAGAAGGAAGAAGTTAAGATTTTAACTCCATCAGGAACTCCTTTAATGGCTATTGGCGGATTAATTGGTACTGATGGAGTAAATATAGAAGCTGTAAATGGTCCAGAAAACTTAGTTGCTGGTTTATCAAAAGGAGAATATGATATTATAGTTGCTCCACTAACTGCAGGTGCAAAACTATCTATCGCAGGTAAATCAAAATATAAGTTAGAAGCAGTAGTTACAACAAATAATACATACATTATGGCAAAGGGCACAACAACTTTAACAAATATTTCTGATTTATCAGGAAAAAAGATTATTGCTTATGGTCAAAATAATACACCTGATATTGCTTTAAAAAATGCTTTAAATAACAATCATGTTGAAGATGTTGAAATCACATACGAAAGTGATGTTACAACAGCTGTATCAACTTTTAAAAATGGATCTGAATTTGATTATTGCTTAATCGCTGAACCACAAATTTCAAAGCTAAAGAGCAATGGAGCAAATATTAAAACATTAGATTTATCTAACTATATGTCAACAACAATCTATCAAGCAGGTATATTTGTAAATCCTAATGCAAATCAAACAAGATGCGATGAAGTTATTTCAGATATTAAAACTAATATTACATATTTAAATGCTAACCCAACTGAATATGCAGAAAAAGTAGAATCAAAGAATCAATTCTTTACTACAATGACAAAAGAAGTATTAGCTTTAAGTATTCCAAATGCAAATATAAGCTTTATTAAAGCAAAAGATAATAAAGATAATATAAAAGCCTATTTTACAGAAGTAAATAATTATAATACAGCAATCTTAAACGGAATGGTAACTGATGAATTCTTTAGATAAAAAGAATGATACTATATTCTTTATATTAGGAATTGTATCAATCTTTATTATCTGGTTTGTATTAAGCATAGCAATTAATAATGAATTTGCTATACCTAAAATAGATAAAACATCAAAAGCGTTAGCAAATTTATTCAGTGATGGAAATACTTATGTAATACTTGGAAGAACTATTCTAAAAATAGCTTTAACCATATTAATTGCTTTTGCAACATCAATAATATTAGTTGTTTTATCTACATTATCTAAAAAATTTAGGTCCTTCATTTCACCTATAATAACTTTACTTAAAACAGTTCCTGTTGTAGTAGTAATTTTATTATTCTTATTCTTATTTAGTAGAAATACTACACCAATATATGTCGCATTACTTGTTATAATGCCTATAATGTATGAAGCACTATTAAATGGAATAAATAACATAGATGAATCAATAATTAATGAAACAAAAATGTTATCTAAAACAAATCTATTTGTTATGAGAAAAGTCTATTTACCACTTACTAAACCATATGTTATATTATCTATTTTACAATCAGTAGGCCTAGGCTTAAAAGCAATGGTAATGGCAGAACTAATAGCTCAAACAAAAAATAGTATAGGTAAAGAAATGTCTAATTATAGAGCTTTCTTGGATATGGACTACATTTTTGCTTGGGGATTAATAATGATAACAATAGTTATTATTTCAGAAATATTTATAAGAATGATGAAAAAGAAAATAACAATATAAGAGATATTTCATATATCTCTTTTTTGTTTTTATGATATAATAACTTTTGAGGTGTTATTATGAAGTTATATGAACTTATGGTAAAAGATGATAATCCAACTGGAACAAGAAAATATATAGGTCCATTATTTCCTATTGGAGAAGATTTTTATTATGCTCCTATTTCAAATGGATTTAAATATATAATTGAAAAAAATGGAGAATATAATGTAAGCGAAAATACAAAAGGAGCTGTTATTATTGCTTATAATGATGAATTCTTAGGCGCAATAGAAACAGATGAATTAATTAAATCAAAAGAACCACTTAAAGAAGTAGATTTAAAGAAGATTGAAAATAAAGATTATAGAGAATTATTAGAAAAGATAATGAAATTTGTTGATGAAAATAGAATATTCATCAAACAATATGCTTATGCAAACTATAATAACAAAATGGAAGAAGAAAGAAATAAAGTATCCAATTAAGGATACTTATTTTATTTTATACATAATGTATGATAAAATAAAAACTGGGAGTGATTTACATGAGCTTTTTTACAAAGATTAAAGAATACGTTAAGAAGGAGTGGCTATTTTATTTTACAGGATTCTTTTCAGGAATGTCTGTAATGGCAATAGAACTTGGTGCTCAAAGATTATTATCACCATATTTCTCTTCATCTCAAATAATATGGACTATTGTAATAGGCGTTATTATGATCGCAATGGCTATAGGAAATATTATTGGAGGTAAGATGGCTGATAAATATCAAAAGCCCGATAAGCTTTTTATTATGCTATTTATTGCTGCTACATGGATAATTCTAATTCCTTTAGTAGGAAAGTTCATAATAGCTGGTATAGCTGTAGGTCTTGCTACCTTTATAACCCATGGATATTTAATATGGGCATCCTTGATTAGCTGTTTAGTAGTCTTTGTATTCCCGTTATTAGTACTTGGTATGGTTACACCAAATATAGTTAAATTTGCAACTAAAAACCTTGAATCAAATGGTAATGTAATAGGTAAGATTGAAGCCTTTAATACAATAGGTTCAATCATAGGAACTTTTATTCCAACATTTTTAACAATCCCATTTATAGGCACTGCCGCAACATTTGTTATATTTAGTATTATTCTATATACAATTTGTATGGTTTATTTAATTTTAAGAAAAAAATTTGTAATTAGAACTTCTATAATATCCGTTCTAGCAATTGCTTTAGGAATATTTTCTACACAAATAAGGGTAGCTTTCTGGAATAATTCTATTATGTATGAAGGAGAAAGCCAATATAATTATTTAAGAGTTGAAGATACAGGAGATGAAATAATATTTTCTACAAATGTTTTATTTGGTGTCCAATCAGTTAAAATGAAAGAAAAAGGACTAACAGGATATTATTATGATTACGCAATGGCAAGTGCTGTTATGGCTGATGTATGTGATAAAAAAATAGATGTCTTAATTCTAGGGCTTGGCACAGGAACATTTGCTTATCAATGCATAGATTATTTTGGTGAAGAAAACTTAAATATTGATGGTGTTGAAATAGATGGTAAGATTGTAAAACTTGCTAAAAAATATTTTGATCTACCAGAAAGTGTAAATGTATATGTTGAAGATGGTAGAGCATATTTAAATAACACAAAGAAAAAATATGATTTGATAATGGTAGATGCATATAGAGATATATCTGTACCATTTCAAATGTCTAGTATAGAATTCTTTAAAGAAGTTAAAGAACATCTAAATGAAAATGGTAATATGGTTTTAAATATGAATATGTATGATAATTCTGAAGGTTCAATAAATGATTATTTAAAGAGCACAGTAAAAAAAGTATTTAATAATGTTTATACTTGTGAAGCTGGAAGTAACCAGGAATTATTTGCTGGAGATATAGATTTAAAAGAGAAATTAGAAAACAATATAAATAAAATTGATAAAGAAGATTTAAAAAGTTTTATGGAACATATGAAGGATGATATTGTTACTATAGAAGGTAGTAAACATATTTTAACTGATGATAAAGCACCAGTTGAAAGATTGGGTATGAAAGTCTTAGATAAAATGATTAGTGAAGAATTACTATATTTAAGAGAACAAATGAAAGGAAAAAGTATCCCAGAAATAATAGAACTTTTATGGTAGTATTTATTTTAGAAGAAAAATGAATTATAATTAATTCATAAGAGTGTTATATAAAAATTTATGGTTTTATCAAAGGAAAGTGGGGCGTAATATGATAGATTTTAAAAATCTTAAAAAAGAAAAAATAGAAAATTTTAATAATGGTGATGGACACGTTATTAGATATATGTTTAACGATGGTAGAGTAAAAATTGTTAAAATGACATTAAAAAAAGGAGCATCCATAGGCTTACATCAGCATATAACAAGCTTAGAAGTAATTTATGTGTTAAGTGGAATTGCTACATCTATTGTTGATGGAGTTAAAGAAGAAGTTGAAAAAGGAAATGTTATATATTGCCCTAAAACAAAGATGCATACTATTAAAAACTGTCATGACAAGAATTTAGTAATATTCTGTGTTATACCAGAATTAGAAGAATTAAAATAAATAGGAGGTTTTTTTATGAGATTATTAACAAGAAGTGATTTTGATGGACTAGCATGTGCTGTGCTATTAAATAAGGTAGGAATTATTGATGGATATAAATTTGTTCATCCAAAAGATTTACAAGATGGATTAGTAGAAGTAAATGAAAATGATTGTCTAGCTAATGTTCCTTTTGTAAAAGGATGTGGCTTATGGTTTGACCATCACCTATCAGAAACAGAAAGAAACGCATATGAAGGACAATATCATGGTAGGAGTGAACTAAAACCTAGCTGTGCTAGAGTTATTTATGAATATTATGGTGGAAAAGATACATTCCCTGGTTTAGAAGAATTTATTGAAGCTGTAGATAAGGTTGATAGTGCAAATTTATCAATTGAAGATATCAAAAATCCTAAAGGATATGTTTTATTAGGATTTATAATGGATCCAAGAACAGGTTTAGGAAGATTTAGAGATTTTACTATCAGTAATTACCAATTAATGGAAAAGATGATTGATTGGTGTGCAACTAAATCTATAGATGAAATCTTACATTTACCAGATGTATTAGAAAGAGTAGAATTATATAATGAACAAACAGAAAAGTTTGTTGAAATGGTTAAAGCACATACAATTGTTGAAGGAAAGACTATTGTTACCGATTTAAGAGGAGAAAAGACTATTTATGCAGGAAATAGATTTATGATCTATAGCTTATATCCTAACTGTAATTTATCTGTATGGATTGTATCAGGTAAAGGAGGAGAAGGCTGCAGCTGTGCTGTAGGTTACTCAGTATTAAATAGAACTTGTGAAGTAAATGTAGGTTCTTTAATGCTTAAGTATGGTGGAGGAGGACATAAGGCTGTAGGTACATGTCAATTCTCTAACGAAAATATGGATACTAAGGTTAAAGAATTACTTGATGACATTAAGAAATTAAACAAATAGTAATAAAGGCTTAAACAAGCCTTTATTTAGTTATGAAGGTGATTAAATGGAATATATTGAAGTAGGTAAAATAGTAAACACTCATGCCTTAAAAGGTGAAATAAAAATTAAAAGCTATACTAACAATGATAGATTTAAAGTAGGAAATACTTTATATTTATCTAATGACTATATTGAAGTTAAAATAAAATCTCATAGAGTTAAAGATAACTTTGACTATGTAGTCTTAGAAGGATATGAAGATATTAATCTAATTGAACCATTTAAGAATAAATTCTTATATATTAAAGAAGATCAATTAGAAGTATTAGAAGAAAATGAATATTATATAAAAGACTTATTAAATCTAAAAGTTTATAATGAAGATAAAAAATATATAGGTATAGTTAAAAGAGTGACTGAATATCCTTCTAACTTTATGTTGGAAATAGAAAAAGAGGATAAAAAAATAGCTTTAGTTCCATTTAGAAAAGAATTTGTTTTAAGTGTTAGTGACTCTATTATTATTCATGAAATTGAGGGATTAATATGAAAATAGATATTATCACTTTATTTCCTAATATGTTTACTGGGTTTTTAAATGAATCTATTATAGGTAGAGCAATTAAGGAAAAAAAGGTTGAGATTAATTTAATCAATTTAAGAGATTTTACAAAAGAAAAACATGGTCATGTTGATGATACACCTTTTGGTGGAGGTGCAGGAATGGTTCTAATGTGTCAACCAGTCTTCGACTGTATTAATTCTGTTAGAACAGAAGATTCCTTAGTCGTTATGATGACACCTCAAGGAAAACAATACAGCCAAGGTATTGCAAAAGAATTATCTTTAAAAAAGCACTTAATTCTATTATGCGGTCACTATGAAGGCTTTGATGAAAGAATTAGGAGTATTGTCGATTTAGAATTATCAATAGGTGATTATGTTTTAACAGGTGGAGAAATTCCAGCAATGGCTATAACTGATAGTATTGTTAGATTACTTGATGGAGTTATAGAAGATGAGTCACATGAATATGATTCATATTCTAACTGGATGTTAGAACACCCACAATACACAAAACCTAGAA
>Ga0247611_10009143_pt1 | contig 11999 bp, 1 predicted proteins | sample 177DNAGHGhighgp2_FD_192422 | JGI IMG/M metagenome (GOLD analysis project Ga0247611, IMG submission 192422) | Sheep rumen microbial communities from Palmerston North, Manawatu-Wanganui, New Zealand - 1770 DNA GHGhigh gp2 | ecosystem: Host-associated > Mammals > Digestive system > Stomach > Rumen ... | reverse complement strand
ATTATTTATAATAAAATGATTTAACAATTAAATTAATTTAATATTCAATGATGGATTTAATTTTTATATTTAATTTATATAGAAATAATTTAATAAAATAAACATCATTTTTAACAAAATGTAATTTATATTTTTATTATATTAAAGTTTTGGAAAAGAACTTAAATTTGAAGAGAAGTAGGACTTTTCTTATTTAGGTGAACTTTTAATAAAAGTTAGTAAAAAAATGGAATTGATTTCTATAAAGTAAAATATGACTTGAAAATTTCCATCAAAAAGAAATATAACCCAACAAAGTAATGAAATTTATGAAAATAAAAACAATTTAGAGGAAAAAGAATATAATAAAGCTAAAATTAAAAGATTATTTAATATAAAAAAATGAAGATTAGATCCAATTCCAAATTTCTATGAATAAATATTTAAATATAATATAATGCTTTTTATTTAAAAATTATTAAATAATTTGTTTGAATTTATATATTTAGTATTACTCAGCTCTCTCTTTATGAGAATCAGAATCAGATTCTGAATCAGATTCTCCTGAACTTGAACCATCGTTGGAGCTTTCAGTATCTGAATTGCTTTTGCCATCCACAGGAACATCATCATTAGGAGGATTTGGGGCTGGATCATCATTTTTCATAAGATTGGTTTCCATTTCTTTATATTCATCAATTTCCTTATTTTCAATTAAATAATTATATAGCCATAATGTTTGATTAATTTGGATTTTAATCTGTTTTAAATCATTTAAATTTTCATTGAATTTTTCATTTTTATATATTTTATCATCCCATAAATCTGGAGATTTTAAATAATCTATTAAATTTTTATGATTTGACATAATTTTAGTTTCTTTATCTTTTTCTCTGAATAATACTAATGCTATAAATAATCTAATTGCATTTTCTAAATCATCTTTTCCAATAATAATATCTTCTTTTTCAAAATAAGTCTTTAATTGACTTAAAATTGTTGTATATTCATTTTCAGCTTTTTTTTCTTCTTGCTTTTGTTGTTCTTGATACTTTTTAATATCTTCTTTTATATCTTTAAATATCAATTTTATAAAATAATTTAAGATTCCCCAAATTTTACTTACAGTTAATTCTTTTTTCTTTTCGAAAATTTTTAAGAAATCAGGAGATATGCTACTTTCTATTGCAGTTAAAACTTCATAAATTATTGTATCTGATTTAATATCATTATTATCTTTTTCTTCTGTTTTGATAATATTTAAATGTTCAATTAAAATTATAAGATTATTAATAATAATTTCATAAAAATCAAGATTTACTTTATGGTCTTTAACACAATTAAATAAATGTTCTCTATCATCTTTAGAAATATCTATAATATTATAATTTTTTTTAAATGTTGTAATTAAATCATTGACCTGATTATCAAATATTTCATTATTATAACTAAATTCTATTATTAAATCTTCATTTATTAATTTTTTATTTTTAAGTAATAAATTTGTCATATTTTCTTCAATATCTAAAACATTAATTTCAAAGGAGTTAAAATTTGTTTCATTTTGAGTATCTATTACTTTTCTAAAAGAGGAATTATATATTATATCAATAAAAGAAAATTTTTCTGATGGTTTAAAAGTAAATATTTCATCTTCCTTAATTTGTTGTACATTAATCTTATTTTTGCAATTACTACTAAATATCCCATCTTTAATTTTTATATTCAATATATCTTCTATTTCATTATTTTGCTTTCCTATAAATATTTTATAAATTTTTCTATAAGCTTTTCCAAATTCATTATTATCATCTAGAGCAAAGTCACTTAAATAATTTTTATCTGCTTTTAATTTCAATTCTTTTTTTTTATTACTATCAGTCATTTTTAATTCATTATAAAATTTGATAAATTTATCAATTAATTTAGAATTATCTGCATTCTTGTATATTTCAGTATCTTTTAAAAGTGTTTTTTCAGCATATTCCCTTGTTATTTTATGGGAGTATTTTTCACTAATCATATTTAATACTTTATTAAATAAGTTAAGTTTATCCAATGGATATTTATCATCTTCATTTTTTTTATTCTTTTTGTAATTTAGATATTTATTTAATATTGGATATTTATTTGTATCATTATGACTTAATATTTTTTCCATTATATAATTTTCATCTAAATAATCAGAATAATAAAAATATTCATAATATGGATATTCTTCCTTTTTATATTTATCTTTGCCATATATTTCTTTTAATAAATTTATAGAAGAATTTTTATCACTACTATTTTGATTAATTTTTTCATTATATTTTTTAATTTCTTCAATTGATTTCCTTATTTTTTCTTGAATTAAATTTTCTAAATCTTTTTCAAAATCAATAAGCTCTTTATATTCACTAATACTCTCTTTTTCATTCAATTTATCAAATAATTCTTTGAATATATCATTCATAAATATTTCAATTGAATCAATTCCTTTTTTGGATAACTCATTTTTTAAAAGAATATAGCTTTCATTTATAATTTCTCCCCAGGTCATATCTTTAGGCTTATATCTATCAAATCTTTCATGTTTAGTAAATAATCTTGCAAAAAATAAATTTGAATATAAAATATAATTTAATAATCTATAAGATATTTGGCTTAAATTTCGAATAATTTTATTATCTCTTAAATAATAATTTTTATCAATATTAATTGGTAATCCTTTTTCTTTTTCATATACTTTATTCATATATTTTTCTTCAAATTCATTCACAGTCATATATTTAATTTTATTAAGTTGATCTCTATTATTTTTTTTGCATAATTTAATTTCATTTTCATCTTTAAATATTCTGACATATTTATCTCTATTTACAATTTCATATTCAGTTTTTAATTCTTTTTTTGTCAATATTTCCTTATGAATTGTCCCTATTTCCTTTCCACAATTTAGACAAAGTTTATCTGATTCTTTAATTCCTGGGAATCCTGACGGAACAGAATGATAAAACCCTTTGGGACATAAGCAAACATAACAACCATCATTTGGTTTTTCATTGAAATGATTTTTAATTTTAGAATATAATTCATAATAAGGCTCATCTCTAGTATCACTGCCAGGATAATATTTTTCTGATAAATAGCTAATATTAGCCTTATCATATAAAGATGAATAAATATAATTTTTATTGCTATCATTATTTTCATCATTATCTATTTCATCTGATAATAATTCATTTAGGCAATATCTATATCCAAATAATATTGCTTCAATATTACTTGAATTTATATTATATTTTTCTTTAATTTCTCTATATACTTTTGGATTAAATAAAAATTGTATTAAATCTGAGTATTTATCATTTTCATATAATGGCTTGCATATATTTTCATAAAAGTTTATATAAATTTCTGAAGTTTTAAATTCTTCACTTTTTAAACGTTTTAATATTAAATTACTTGCAGCAATATAAAAATTATCAATATGTAAATTATCGCCAATTTCTTCTTTTTGTATTTTATTCTTATATTTATCATTTTTTTTATTTCCTAATATTTTATATATTCTTTCATAATTATCATTATCTAATGTTTTGAATCCAAAATTATTATAATCCACTATACTATAATGAATTTCTTATTTTAAGTTTATATGTCTTATAAAATCTATTAAACCAAAAAAATCGTTTAGATTACATAAGACTTATAAACTTAAAATTCGAAATTCAGGATAACATTTTGGATTATAGTAATTTGTTCATCATCAATACACTTTAAAAAATCCTTAAAATCTTCATATTCTTCTAATTTATATTTAAGAATATTATTTTTATTTAAAAATGCATCTATTTGATATTTATTAAAAAGTATTTTATAAATATAAAGTCTTATCATTTTATTTATTGCTTTGCTATCATTAATAACTTTTATTATTTTTTCGGGTTCTTTAAATTTGGCATCATCAACGTCAAACATTTTTATAAATATATGGCAAAATATTCTTATATATCCTAAACAAAATAATTTTGCAGTATATATATTAACCTTTTCATATTTTTTCTTTTCTATTAAATCTTGCAAAAAATTAATACACTCTTTAAAAATATCCAATGGCTCTTTTTCCATAAGAACTGATTCTTTTTCCTCTTTCGAATCATAAAATATATTTTTGAAATAAATAAATGAATTTTTTTCAAAAAAGAATAATAATGTTTCTTTTAATGAAAAATAGTTATCTTGTTGACTATCCATTAAATTATTTTCTATAAGTTTTATATATTCATCGCTTCCTCCTAATATACTTTTTTTAGCTTTTTTAAAATCTTTATTTGTTTTCATGTGTTGTTTTAATAATATCTGAAATATATTATTTGATTTTTTTATTATTTCTTTTTCCTTTATTAAATATTCAAGTATTTTAGCACGATAATTTTCATTATTTACTTTAGTTATTTCTTTATAAAATATATATCTTAAAGTATCATAATATTTGTCATAATGCTTACTTTCTTTTTCTTTTTCTTTTATTATTTCCTCATTTGGAATTAATAATTCTCTATAAATATCATCTAAATTACTAATAAGTTCATTAATTTTATCAGGTTGGTTATTCTGAATAATTTCTGCACTTTTTCTTAAATATTCTCTAATTTTTTGTATTTTTTCAATATCATTTGTTTTAATATTTTGTAATTCAATTACTTTTATTAATTCATCAATGATATACATCTCATTTAAATATAATAATAAATCTTTATTTAAATTTTGAAAAATGGTATTTATCTCTTTCAAAATTCCACAATATAATTTAATTTCTACTTTATCTTTTTCTGAAGTTGATTCTGTTAATTTTATTTTATCTGATGTTATACTATAGCATATACTTGCTAATAATATATAATAACATTCATTTACTTCTTTTGTATGCTCTGGATTTCTGTCTTCATTAAATATATATTTTATTTCCTTATTTTCATCATTTATTATTGTTTCAATACTATTAAATAATTTATTTCCATCATCATTGAAAAACACTTTAGCTAAATCAAATATTTTTAAAATATTAGAAATATAATTAATATTAGATTCTATCCACATTATTTTTATTATTATTATTTTAATTGGATCTTTAATATTATTTTTTATAATTTCATTATTCTCACTGAATCTCAATTTTAATAATAAATGAATTATTTTATTATTTGTTTCAATATTTACTCTAGCTCCAATATATTTTTTCAAATAATAAGTTATATAATCTTCTAAAATTAAATCATCTGGAATTTGCTTTATAATGTCAAGCATAAATACCTCATTATTTGCTTTATCATTTATATAATCGTATGCATTGGATAATAAAATTTCTTCATTAGAATGAAAATCTATTTTCGCTTTTTCGCTATTTTTGTCAAAGTATTCTCTTAAATTTTTTTCATTATTAAAGTATTCTACTGTGATATTTTTGCTTATATAATTTGATAAATGTTTATAGAAATTAAATAATCCAGGTATTTTATAATTAAATATAAATTTAGGTTCATAAGATTTGTTATCCATTTCTATTGAATCTAAAAATTTATTTTTTAAAAGGCCAATTATGTTTTCATCTAAACGATTATTTTTATCTTTTTTAATTTCTACTAAAGTTGTTAAGAAATTATTATCTTCTAATACTTTGAATACATATATTAAATATTTGCAGAATATTTGCTCTTTGATATAATCCAATAAGCAGGAAATAATATCAAGATTATTTTTACCCATATTTCTCATTATTTTATCTACTAAGCTTTTGCAATCTCCTTTGGCTTCATTATTTTTATTAATTAATTCTTTTGCTTTATCAATTATTTTTTTTTTAAATTTATCTTCTTCATCCATATATTTTATTATTTCTTCATTATAATTATCTTCATTTAAATAACTATTTTTTATTTTTGAATTTTCAGAACTTTTTTTGTTTTTATCAATTAATTCCCTATAAATAAAACTTGTTAATGCTCTTTTAAATTCCTTATCCAAATTCATTAATTCATCATTTTCATCCAAAATTTCTTTGATAGTTTTTTCAAGCAAATCTTTTAATTTAATTTCATTACCATTCAAATTATCTATAAATAATTGATTTATATCTTTATTAATATTAGGTATAGCATAAATTCTCTCAGCTTTTTTTTCTTCTTTTTTTCTTTTTGATTTTTTATCTTGAGGTGTTTTATCTTCTGTATTTTTATCTTCCTTTTTTTTTTCTTCTTTATTTATATCATCAAAATTTCTTTTTATATGTATTATAAATATATATTTATAGTTATCTTTCTCTTTATAATTTCTAAATATAAAATTTGTTATAAACTGAATTTTATTTGAATTGAATTGTTCAAAATGAATTAATATCTTATAATCTTTTTCATATTTATTATTTTCATTTTTTTTTTTTAGTTCATCAATAGTTATTTTCAATTGATTTTCATTTCTTATTTCAGAAATCATAAATGACATTTCATTATTACATCCATCTATTATATTAGCTAAACCACTAAATGTATATATAATAGAAATCTTATATTTTTTATATTCTTCATCTCTTATATATTGTTTAAAATTATAATATTCTTTTTCATCATAAAATAATTTAATAACATTATCAGAAGGCAAAATAGAGATTATATCCTGAGGCAAAATATTACTAATTTTACTATATATTCTTTCTTTAATTAGTTTTTCATCTATCTTTGTATTATTATTTTTTTTCATATCAATATATAGATTATAGACTAAACCTGGAATTTCTTCTTTTCCACAATTAATTAGTAAATCCATTAGATTATATTTAACTGACTTTTGGAATATTTCTATATATACTTTTAAACCAATTTCATTTATTATTCCCTTTGTTAATATTGTTTGCTCTTCATTTAATAATTTATCAAAAGTTATTTTCATTTTTTCAAGCCTATTTAAAAATGCCATTTCGACTCCATTTAGAAATCTTCTATCTACTAAAATTATTATTCTAAATAAATCATTTACAGGTGTTAATTGCTCATTAAAATTATCCAAACATATTCTAGCATATTTCTGTTCATCTTTTATTGTATAATTCATATTATACAAATCGAATAAAAATGGTTGAATTTGATTTAAATTTTGTAATATAATTAATTTATCATCTTTTGCATCATCTTGAATTTCATTTACTTTTTTGAATTTATATTCATTATTATTATCATCAGAGAATGGACTTCCATCATAAAATTCAATTGTTTTATCCATATTTTGAATCATTATATTTTGATAAATCAAAGATGATAAAGAAGGTTTAATTTCTAGTAATAAATAACGAGGATTATTAATATCATTAATATTATCAATAATGCATTGATTTAAATCATATTTTTTGCAATTTGCATTGCTTATTTGATATTGATTCTCAGTTCCGCACGCTATATTGTATACTTTTTTGAATAAAAATACTGAACTAATTTTTATTTTTTCTTTTTGTTTTTTATTGTTATTTTTCCTATTATTTTCACTACTAGTATTATAATCTTCTAATATTTTTCTAATTTGTCCAATTCTTGTTTTAATATCATCAAATGGCAATTTAAAGTCAATATCAATTTCATAATCTATTCCTCCAAAATTTCTCTCAATATATTTTTCAATAATATTCACAACTACAATATTTTCATAATTATTACTTAATCTTCCTATTTCAATTGCAATTTCTTTAATAAAATTATATAAATCACGATTTCCATGAAAATCTTCTTTTATTTTTTTTTCATTTTTAAATACATTAATAAATTCCTTCATTCTTATAATTTCTCTAAATTCTTTTTTTGTTAAATCTATTTTTTTTGTTAAGTCTATTGATTCATTATTTTGAAGATTGAACTGTTTAAATGCTGTTAATTCTTTAAAAAATTTCAAAATATTTTTATATTCAAAATAAGCCATAGAAAGAATATCAAAAATTTGATTTTGTTTCTTATACAAATCATCTGAAATACTTTCGACAATACTTTTAACAGTAGCTTTTAATTCATCAACTCTATCTTCCAAATTTGGTACTGATAAAACTAAAGCCCTATTAATTTTTGAAGCATCTAGTGAATAATTGCTAATTCCAACAAAGCTTACTCCATCTTTTTTTCCATCATATTCAAGTTTTGAATGCAATACTTTAAGTGGGTTTGTTTTTGATTTTTCTGCTAATCCTAATTCATCAAATAAAATCATTGATATTGGTAAATCTTCTTCTTTAATTTCATTTTTTTTTAATTTTTCTTCAAAAGAATTATATTTACCTTCAGCTATTTCAAATAATTTTATTATATCTTCAGGATTATTTGATTCTGAACCTTGAAAATAAGTTTGAATTATTCGTGGATATTTTGTGAAAAATTTTTCTTTAGAATATTTTCCTCTCATTGATTTATAAATTAATTGAGCACTTAAACTTTTTCCAGTACCTGGCTTACCAATTATAATTAAAGGAATACTTGTTAAAACAGATAAAAATAATAAAAATAAATTTTCTTTTAATAAATTATTTTTGCCTATACCTTTATCTAATTCTATTAAATTTATTAAAAATTCTTCTTCTAACTTTAAAAAATCACTAAATTGACTTATTTTTTGGTCTCTTAAATCCATTTTTAGTTCTTCATAATTTATAATATCTATTAAACTACCTTCTTCATTTTCTTCAATCTTTGTAGTTTCTTTATTATTTTCATCTTCTTTGTCTTTATTTTTTTCATCTTTTTTTTTAGGAATTTTAATTGAATTAACTAATTCCAATAATATTGGTTTTAATCTGATATCAAATTGAGTTCTTTTTGTTTCATCAATTAATCTAATATAATAACACAAATATATAGAGCATATAATACTTTTAATTTTATATAATTTTTCTTTACCTTTTATATCTTTATTTAAATATTCATCTTTTTTAGAGAAATATTTTTTGAAAAAATCTACACATTTAGAAAATCTTGATATTTCTCTTAAAGAAACTACTGAAGGATCAAATGATTCTCTTAAATATTTATGACATTCAAAAATAGCATTTTTAGTTATTTTATGCATTTCCCCTTCATCATCTTTTGAAAATAATTTTTCTATAATACTATAAATATATTTTTTTTCATCTTCTTCATTAATTGAACCAAAACTAAAAACATAATATAATAAAGATTGTGGAAGAGGCTGAACTAAATAAACTAATTCATTTTCATTTTCATCATCCCTACTTAATCCGCATTTTTCAGTTGAAGTTTTTCTTTTTCTATATGGATTACATGCACCAATTAATCTAATATTTTCACTTATTTTATCTCCGTTATAAGTTCTATTAATAAATATTTCAGTTAATAAAGAAAAAGATTGGCATGTATTAATTTCATCAAAGAATATCCATATTTCATTTTCTTCTTTTATAGATTTTTTATCTTTTTTTTGTGAATCTAACAATTTTCTTGCTTCTTTATCATATTTTTTAATTTCTTTGATTATATCTTCATCAGTAATGCCAGGATGTATATTAATTATTTTTACTGTTATTTCTCCATTATTTAATATTTGATTTAATTTTTTTATTAATGCTGTCTTTCCACAACCAGTTTCTCCCATAATAATAACTGGTATATTAGCTTTTATTCTATAAACTAATAAAACCATTTTTCTAAAATTATCATTTGTTATTACATAATCATCTGTTTTATATTTTAAAATTGATTTCAAAGATTTTATTTTTCCTTTGTCTTCCTCTACTTCATTTTCAAGATTCAATGCTATTTTAATATCTCTTAAATATTTATCTGAATTGTTATATGATTCTAAATTATTACTTGGGATTTTTAAAGGAACAAATTCCTTTTTCTCTTTGATTATAAAAATTAAAGGAATATCAAATTTTGTTCCTTTCAAATCATTATCATATATTTCTGATAATAAGTCAATATAATCAATTTTTGAATCCCTATTTTCGTCACAAAGCAATCTTGCAAATCCTCCTGCAGTAAAATATTTTGTGCAATTTGCAAATTCTTGGATGCATTCTTCAGTTACATCCTTTCCATTACTTGTGAATTGTAATTTGCATCCAAGTTTGCTATATTGTGATATAAAAAGTTTAATAAATATTTGAACTTGATGAAAAGAATATTTTTTGAGACCCATTTTTTCTTTGATAAAATCTTCAATTTCTTTGTTTAATTTATATCCTAACATTTGAGAAAAAATATTTATTTTATCTTTAGACAAATCTAATTTTGGTATTTCTGATAAAGATATATTTTGGCATTTAAAAATTTTTAATATTCCAAATTTTGATAAATAATTTTCAAAACAATTAGGAATTTCAATATAAATTTCTATATCTTTTGGAATATAAATTATATTTTCATTATTAATATAAAATTTTGTAATAAGAAAAGAAAATAAGAATTCATTTACTATTGATGTTTCTTCAGATTCTGTCAAATCCAAATGAATAGCAAAATTTTTATAGTCATCTTTTTCATTTCTTAATTTTTTTAATAATTCTGATAATTTTTTATAAATAACTGACTTTGTTAATATACCACCTAAAGGAAAATGATAATATCTCTTATTAGATTCTTTAATCATTTTTATTATTTTATGTGATTTTCCTAGACCACATATATCAGATGTAATAATTTTAATATTTTCATAATTAGTTAAATTTGTATCAATTTTTTCAATATTTCCTATTTCCTTTACTTCAAATTTTTCTAATTCAATTAAAAATGATTTATCTTTAATATTTTGCTCATAAACAAAAACTATGCATGATTTTAAATATTCAAATGTATTAGCTTTATCAACTTTATTTTTTGTTGATTCATTATGCAATTTATTTTTGTATGATAATATTGAGTTAATATAACTATACATAATATTTTGCTGATAATTAGAAAATGAGTTATTAAGCTCAACAACAAATAAAGTATTATAATCACATAAAATAGCTCTATAAAAAAAAGCTTGTATTTCTTCAGGAGAAGTTTCCTTACTAGAAATTAAAACATTTTGAGCTAAAGGTAAATGCGCTATTTTTTCCAAAAATATTTTTAAAATATATTCTTCTACTGACTCATTATTTTCACATTTATGCAAATAAATACCTTTATATGAATTTCGCTTTTTTATTAGCAAATCTTCGTAATGGTCTTGCAATGATGTACTATTTTTTTCAAACATTGTAGTTATATAATTTGAAATATTTTTAAATGAATTACTAATATATAATTTATACTCTCCTACATAATCATCTGCAATTTTTGGATTAGAAAGTATGCCATCATAAATATTTTGTTCATTACCTATCTTATTTAGAATATATCTTATAATTTCAAGAACATTAGCTTCGCCATCTAAATGCCTTATAATTCTTCGAAATAATTTTCCATATAAAAATCTTAAATATTTATTTTCTTTATAAATCATATCTAGTTGAGATATTTGCTCGGTTTTTGCCCTAAATAAATAATCATTTATATAATCAAAATCTACATCTTTTTTATTTAAAGAATAGTTAATATATGGATATTTTATTTCTATAATAATAAGTATTGGCAAACTACTTCCTTTTATTCTTAAAACTTTCATATTATCATATATTAATTCTAAATTAGAAATACTTTCTTTAAAAAAAATTAGTTTATCGCATTTTTCTTTTAAAGGATCATCTCCTACTGTTTTCTTTTGTTTTTCTTTTTTTTGCATTTTAATATGAATTCTATTTTTTAAATGAATTAATTTTTCCATTTCAGTTCTATTATTTTTATCTTCACCGTAGCAAAAATCTTCTTTATCTTGCTTAAAAATAAAACTTGCATTTTGAATAATTTTATCAACTGTTTCGAACATATTAAATGCTAAGCCATCATTTCTATCTAATTCTATAATTGAAGAATAGTTTTTTGAGAAGCTCTCAAAAAATTTAATTTTTTCATTATTATTACCATATTTTTGTGATTTGGGGATTGGGGGTTGGGGATTGG
>Ga0247611_10009142_pt1 | contig 12000 bp, 29 predicted proteins | sample 177DNAGHGhighgp2_FD_192422 | JGI IMG/M metagenome (GOLD analysis project Ga0247611, IMG submission 192422) | Sheep rumen microbial communities from Palmerston North, Manawatu-Wanganui, New Zealand - 1770 DNA GHGhigh gp2 | ecosystem: Host-associated > Mammals > Digestive system > Stomach > Rumen... | reverse complement strand
CTTCCTATTATGTCAGTATGCTATGTTAATGGTGAGTATGTTTGTAGCCAACTTAAGCAATGCTACTGGGCATTACTGGTGGAGCATAGTGGTTGTAATATTCTTGTTACTGAATGAGATATGTTTTCATCGCTATGACCTTGAACTCAATTTCGATGAAGAAGATGATGAGAGTAATGAGTACGATTGGATGGAAGATGATGAATAATGAAATTATCGTACAAGGAAATTCAATGTTTAAGGTCAAAGTATAATAATGGTGAAGTGTTGCATCTGAATAAAGCAAGTATAGTGAAAAAATGCCACTTCTGTGGCAATTACTATACACCAACACATCACAGACAAGTATACTGTTGCAAAGACTGTAGCCAAAAGGCATTGCAAGACCAAAAAAACAAATGGAAAAGAGAAAAATGGAAAAGACCACGAAGAGTAGGCACTAGTTACATTAGTGAAAAAAGAAAAGAAGATTTCAATGCAGAAAGCAGACAAATCAAAAGCGAATTAAGAAGACTAGGATTAAATAAGAAAAGGTGATTAATTGCAGAAAGAATATGCTCTGAAAAGCAAGGAAGTTGTCAATATTGTTGCTATTGGTGACTTCCACATAGGATCACAACAGTTTGACAAGAATTTCTTTAAGCAAATGCTTAAACAGATAAAAGATTTACCTAGGAAACGAATCTATCTTATGGGTGATTGCTTGGAAGTTTCCAGTAAGAATGTCGGTGATAGTGCATTCAAGACTGAATGTTCTGTTGAAGAACAAAGGGAATACTTTATAAACAATATGAAACCTTTTGCAGAAGATATCGTAGGTTACTGTATGGGAAACCACGAATACAGACTCAACAAGGATTATGGCTACAACATTGTGAAAGATATGTGCAGAGAATTGGGAATCGAATACTTTAATCAAAATTTAGATACATTTAGAATCAATAATTTTGATTTTAGTGTATATACAAGACACGGTAAGGGCAGTTCTCAACGAAAACATCTTGCAATTGGTAAGATGGAAAAAGAGATGCAAGATATTGTTGCAGACCTTTACATACAAGGACATTCTCATAGGCTATTGTTTTGGAATCAACTAAAAAGATTCCCAACTGGATATAAAAGGGTTTATTATGCTCATAGTGGTGCTTTCTTGTCTTATGGTGGTTATGCAGACCAAATGTATCTTCAAAAGGAAGTTCCAAGTTGGCAATTGATAACCATCAATCAGAATCGGCTTGTTAAATGTCATCAGTATTTCGCAGAGATAGATTAAAATGAAAATTGGATTGTATAATCTTGAACCGAAGATTGTCAATACTGCGATGATGCAAGTAAGCCAATATCATAAAGAGCAAGGGGATCAAGTAGAAACATATTATCCCCTTTACCATAATAACTATGATAAAGTGTATGCCTTTAGCATTTTTGACTTTACCGATAAGGGTTATGTTCGTGATGATATGATAGTGGGTGGAACTGGTTTTGATATAACTTCAAGATTGCCTAAAGAAATAGAAGATTGCGATTATGATTGGAGTCTTTATCCTAATTGTGATTATTCGATTGTTTGGTTCAGTAGGGGTTGCATTAGGAACTGTCCTTTCTGTGTGGTTCGTGAAAAGGAAGGATACATTCATCCAGTAAAACCTAAAAACTTGAACCCAAATGGCAAATGGATAAGAGTTCAAGACAACAATTTCTTCGCAAACCCAAAGTGGAGAGAAGCCATTGACCAACTTGTTGAATGGGATCAACCAGTAGATATGCAAGGGATAGATGTAAGGATATTCGATGATGAACAAGGAGAAGCCTTGCAGAAACTACGATTTAAATATCCTATCAAAATTGGTTGGGATAATCCTAAAGAGAATATTGATGATAAAGTTGAACATCTGCTTGAGTATGTGAAACCAAATAATATTACTTGTTATATTCTCATAGGTTACAATACTAAAGAAAAAGATGACCTTTATCGTATTTATCATATTTGGGATAACTATGGGATCTTGCCTTATGTGATGCCTTACAATAAGAAAAGTGCTTATCAAAGGGGCATTGCAAGGTGGTGTAATAATCGTTTTGTTTTCAAGTCAGTAAGGTGGGAAGTGTATAAGAATACTCCTTATTCTGCGACTGGGTATTCAAACAAGGAGAGTAAAAAAGATGATAAAGTGTGAGTGTTGTTATTATAGTGAGATGATTGATGGCACTTTGTATTGTCATCATAATGAAGAAGATGTTTGTTTTGATGATTGTTGTGATTCTTTTGTGAATAATAATCGTTTGAAAGATATTTTTGAGAGTATTAAGGAATTTTTAAAGATTGGTGGAATTTATGGTTAAGCCTATTTTTGAAAATTTTGGGGAGTGAATTTCGATTGTTCGTATGGAGTGAAACAATATGAGTGAATTTTTATTGTTATGTAATTTTTTTGTTGGTTTAATAATTTTGATTGTTGAACTTGCTATCATTAGCGATTTGCAAGATTTAAGAGCAGATTTATATTATTATAGTGAGCAAAAAAGTGATTTTGATGAATGAAAATGAAAGGATTGTTAAGTTGCCACCACGATGTACTTGGTGTGAGCATTTTCGTTATAAGAAAGGTGCAGAGAAGATTTATCGTTGTAAGCATAATTGTGAATGCAGTAATGATATTTTTGAACTGTTTGAAAATTGCCATAGACTTGATTGGAAGTATGGTGTTATAGATGTTAGTGAGCGAAGTGATTGAGTGGTTGGAGAAGATCAAGGCAGAGAATGGTGATGTGAATGTTTGTGTGCATAATACTTGTCACGATATGCCTTGTGAATCTTTTCTTTTTCAGATGAAAACTGATGAGCCTTATATTCCTTTCTGCGAAGATAGGATATGTGTTGGTGATTTTTTAATGATAGAATAGGTGATAAAATGAGTGATGGTGAGCATTTAAGTGCAGATTCTTGGGAAGAGATGTATAAGTTGATTGTTGAGAAGATGCCAAAGAATTGTATAAGTTGCAAATGGGGTAACAATGGAAAAATTGATGATAAAGCAAGTAAATTCATCTTTTGTACTCATCCTAATGTGGTGTGTATGGTGGATTTGACCTTTATGCAAGGTTGTGGGAAATTTGAAAAGGAAGATGATGTGGAACTGGATCTTGGTGAAACTTTAGGGGGTGGCTACTGACTACACTAAAAGTTTATTGATTGGAATTTTCATTGTGATTGTATTGTTGGTCTGTTGTATGGCGATTGATAGTGCAGATGAAAATATTACTGTTACTGCAAATCATACTAATTTAAGTGTGTCTAACTGTACTGAAATAGATGGTGTGCATTATGATACGAAAGTGGTTAATGGTACTGGCATTGCAAAAGTGCATAAGATTGTACATATCAAACCGAAATATCCTACTATTACTATGACTGGTAAACCAAGTTGCAGTTGTGGTCGGAAGTATAGTTATCGTTGGTATACAAGGACTTATGTTAATTACTGTCCTTATTGCCACCGATATGGTACATTGTATAATGCTCATAAATTTCAAGCAAGGTTTGAAAAGGAAATCACTTGCAAAAAGTGTGGGAGCGATTGGTGTATTGTGTGTGGCAAAGAAAAGTACAGTTGGTCGAAGAGATATTTAAGGAGAGCATAAAATTGGATAAGGAATGTTACAAGTGTGGGATGGTTAAGGTCATTCCACCTAATCTTTTGGAATGTCTTGTTGATGAGCATTGTGTTAGGATTTTTGATTTGGATGTGGAGTCTGCGATGGATAGATTGTATGAGAGTTGTGGTAAAACAAGATTGGTTAAACTTGATGTGTTAGGTGGTGATTATTAAATGAATGAGAAATTTGTTTTATTAGTGATTGTATGTGCTTGTATTCTATGGTATTGGGATTGGAAATATCCGAACATTATGGTGATTGATGTATGACACCTAATGATGATTTAATGAAAGGATTGGAGCAATTACGAAAAGGATTAGACTCTTTCAAACAGAATTTAGAAGTGGTAGTTGAGCAATGCAATGAAACTTTGAAAAGATTAAAGGAAGGGGGAGGATAAATTATGAGTGAAGATATTCATAAGTGGACTAATGGCAGGTACACTCTTATGTTTGATGAGCATACCTTTTTTGTGTGGGATAATGAAAAGGATGAGAGAATGACTGCTTTAAATGTAACTAAAAAGTTGAATGAGCAACAAGTCACTATCTGCAAGTTGCAGGACTTGTGTGGCGAATCCGATTACGAAAATGCGAAATTAAGACTGAAGAGCAAAGAACTGCAAGAAGAGATAAAATTACTCAAACCGACTAATGTTGAACAGTATGAGCAAATTGTTCAATTGCAAGAAGAGAATGAGCAGTTAAAAAATAAATTGAATAAGCATATATAAAGGAGTGTTCAATAAAATGAATAGAATATCATTAAAATCACAATATAATTTTAAAACAGATTTCTGTAGACAATGTATATCGAATTTTTATTCATTTAATGGAATTGTAAGTTTCATTGACTTGTTGAATGGTGAATTTTATAATTCTGATAAGATGAGTTGGGACAGTTGGTATTATATGTGTAGCGATGATGATATTGATAAGGTTTATATTTCAACTAACCAAATGATGATAAAGTGATAGTGATGAGTGAGCATCTGATTATGCTTGTTGTAGGTTTGTTATATTGTTTAAGGATTATTGGTTTGGTGATGAGTGATGAATGAGAAAACGATTATACAGTTATTGAGATATTTATTGTTAATTATTGGTTCTTTATGTATTTGTGGTTATGATATGAATTTTTTAGGGGAATATAATAGTATGTGTTTATTGATGGGCATTATTTTAATTGCTCATTCTGTTAGTTTAACTGTGGTGATATGAATGAGTGAGAAACGATTTGTTCTCTGCAAAAAGGGAGATGTGGAGTATATTGAAGATAATGGTTGTGTTCAATTGTATGGTTTTGATGTGCTTTGTGAGATGTTGAATGAGCAACAAGAATTGATAGAAGAGTTATATGATTTTAGATTAACATATAATGCCTTATTATTCAACGAATGGGTAGAAAACCAAAAATATGAAGTGTATAAAAGCCGAAGACACAATGATGGTGAATTATGCTTTGATGGTGAGTATTTCATTGTAGTTGCACAGTTGCCGACTGGACAAGTGACAAACCATTATCATATAAGGCATTGGGATATGTTCAAGATAAATGAATATGAAAAAGTCAAGGAAGATTTTGATGGTCATACTCCATCTGATGTTATAGAAAGATTACAACAGGTGATTGGTGATGAATGAATATTGTTGTATTGATTGCAGATACCTTAAATATCCATTTGAAGTAGATGAAACAGAAGTTCCGAAACCAACAAACCCTTACTGCAAAAAAGGGAACGATAAGGATTTCCCTAAAATACAAAGCAAATTTTTCGACTGGATTAATTGTCCTGATTATGATAAGCATATTTGTGAAGAGTTTAGGTTAAGTTGGTGGATTAGATTAGGTTTAAGGGAAACTTATAAAGAGCATCGAAAAAGGTGGGATGATGACTGTAAATGATATTGGTGAATTTAAAATTAATTTTATCTTAAAATGGAAATGTTCCGAAGAGGAACTTTTAGCAGATTTGAAGGCTTGTGAAACCTATTCCGAAGTGATGGAAGTTTTGTATTCTAATATGCTAATTAGTGTAGGTGGTTAAATGAGTGATATTACAAAAACTCCGAAAGAAGACTTGGAATGCAAAAATAAGTATTTATATGAATATTCAATGTTTTGGGAATGTAAAGAACATTCTAAAAATCAAATATTAGAAGAAGATGTGTGCGATTTGCTAAACAAGTTTTCAAGTGAAATTGAAGAGTTGAATATTAGCATTTCATTGTTTGAAGATGATGTAGCAAGAATGAGTAAGAAGATTGTTGAGCAACAAGCCACCATTCGTAAACTTCAAGATTTGTGTGGAGAAAGCGATAGTGAAAATGCAAAATTAAGAATAGAGAATGAGCAGTTGCGAAAGGATAAGGAACAATTAAAAGAAAGATTAAGGGAATGTGGTATGCGATTAGATAGGTTCAATTGTAGGTGATTGATGATGAGTGAACAACGATTTGAAGTTTTTCAAGAGTGTGAATATTTGGAAGAGTGGAGTAGTTGTCCTTATTGTATAAAATATGATGGAGAAACTGTTTTTGAAACATTACCATTAGGTATAGCGAAAGAAGTTTGCAAGAAGTTGAATGAGCAACAAGCCACCATCACAGAGTTGAAAGAAGAGAATGAGAAGTTGCAAAAGGATTTGTACATTGTGCAGACAGATTGCAAAAATGCGAAAGAAAGCAAGGAGCATTGGAGAAACAAGGCAAGGGAATTAGAAGAGAAAAACAAGCAGATAGGTTTCTTGAAAAGAGATTTATATACAATCATAAGGGATACAAAAGAAACCCCTTTTGGAAATAGCATTACGATGACAAAGATAAGGGAGAGATGGGAATGAGTGAGAAACGATTTGAAGTCCTTTTTTATGGTGATGTCATAAACTGTGTCAAAGATGAAACTGGCAAGGAATACAATCTCCAAGAACTCATAAACCTACTGATGGATCAACAAGCCACCATCAAAGATTTGAAGCGAAAGTTACAAATCTGCTCTGCACATCTTTTAAGTGATGAATGTTGCTTGACAGATGGGCAAATAAAGAAAATAATCAAGGAGATGACAAATGAATAATACAATAGGATTAATCATAATCGGATTAATGTTAATCGGATTATTATATTACATTCAAGGATGGTTAGAATGACTGATGAAAAAGACAAGGAGATAAGGAAACTGGAACTGGAAATAAGAAGATTGCAAATGATACTCCGATTGCAAGAAGATATTATAGACAGTTATAGAGAATTATCAAGACTAAAAGGTAGCAAGTTGGTGGTAGAATAGGAGCATTACCAAGTCAAAAGTATGATAGTGTACTATTAGCATTTGCAGAATGGTACAACGAACAACAAGGATATATCATCCTTAAAGAAGATATACAAGACTTTCTACAAAAATGTGATAATTTGGAGATAGATATACGATGAAAAAGTACAAGATCCGATGCCCCTATTGTGGAGCAACAACACAAAAATGGGAATGGTGGTTGAAATTCAAACTGATTTTCAAAAATACCATTTACCATCATTGCCCAATTTGTCATCATAAATCAAGTTGGTTATATATTTTTCATTTAAGACACGAATCAACCGACCCAAGCGAAAAACAATTCAATCGTAGCAAACTATGGGAGAGTAGAATACAATGAAAGACATAACGAATAAAGCAAGATTCATTGCAAATGTGCAAGGAGTGGAATTAGACATAAAAGGTTGGATTAGTTCGATGGAGATGGAAACAGACCTTACATATTCACCTATGCTAAAAGAACCAAGAAGAATCCACCATATAACATTAGTTGAAGATGATGAATTAGATAATTTAAGAACAAGTTTTGATACAATAAATGCAAGATGCAGTACAATACCTAACAAGGAGCAAAAGAATATGGCAGTAAAGATAAAGAAACAACCAGTAACAATCACATTAGAAGAATTAAAGAAAGGCGAAGAGTACGAAAAAGTAACAATACACATTGATGAAGATAAGAAACACGAAATCGAAAACAAATATGGTATCCACTATGGTTTCTTACCAGTTATGAACTTCAACGATGCAGAATTTGACTTCAAGGAACACTACTTGATGGTGGATAGCAATAGCAACAAGAAAATACCTTACGAAATCATTGAAAAGATAGAAGTTGTGGAAAAATGAATATTACATAATACAAGCAAAACTAAAGGAGATAAAATTAGATGACCGATAAGGGATTAGTAATCATTGATCCTATTGAATCTTTGATTGAATCTCAAAACAATGAATTGAAAAAAACAATCAGAGAATGTAGGAACAATCTAACAAGGTTAATGACTGAAATGAATAATAATTTAACAATGTCTGATTTGTTATTGATTCAAAAGGAAAAATCATTCCTTGATGCAATGGATTATGCAATTGATAACAAGGAGAATATGGAATGACAGAATACTTAATAAGTGAAGAACTTCGTGATAGCATAATCGGATTACTGATATTATTGCAAAAACATAGCGAAAAAGACTATCAGAAATTTAGTGGCAGTTACACAAACAGATTACTACTGGATAATGGTAAGGAATTGAAACTGCCCTATCTCTCTGATTTGCAAACCGATTTAGAAAACTTGGATGAAGTCATCGAAACTGGCGAATACAATGCCAAAGCAGAAGAGTTTATAATGATTGCAAAGGAGATGGGGATCTTATAAACTCTTATTTTTTTTTACACTATTTTTTACAAAACCTTTATATACTATGATAACCAAAATATTACTAAAGACTACTTTATCGTAGTTAGTATTAGATTGGAGTTGAAAAAATGGATTTCAATGAATTGAAAAAAAATGTACAAGAACAATACAGAAACAAGGAAATCACCGATGAATTCGGTTTGCCTATAACTGTCAAAAGTTGGAAGAATACAAATGCTCATTTTCGTGATGAATTGAGAGCAAAGGGTGTAAAATTCAGAAGTGTGTTTTTTAACCCTAATGACAATAGGGTTTACATCAAACAAACTTTTAGAAATGTTAAAGTTGATGGATTGCCACAAATTGAAAACACTTATGAAGATGTTCTTTTCTTCATTTGCGATGGCAATGAAAAACATCTCAATGGTTATTGGGATGATGAATACATAACCATCCATTTTATTCAAATTTTGAAAAAGGTGAGAAAATGAAAATTGAATCTTGTGAACATCAAGTCTTATTGACTTTAAACCACGAAGCCTACGAATCATTTCGTAGAATATTATATTGCGAATACAATGAACCTTATGGGTTCTGCCCACAAGAGTTCTACGATGAGAACACAATCAACGAATTTGTAGCCAAAATGTACTATGAAGAACACTTTGGTGGCGAAGACAATGAAGAAGTGTGGGAACTCATTCGTGAAACAAGAGAAAAATATTACCAAGAATTTGGTATGGAATATGCTTATGGATCAGAAACCAACCAAATCAATCGCCTAACTGATGAAGCGATGGTTAAAGAGTTCCAAGAACGATTGGAACAATGCAAAGTTCTTGGTGAAGTTAATATTGCAAAACTTTACCTTAAAGCACTTAAAATTATGGAATGTTAAATTTTCATTCCAATTTCTTTATTTTTTTATATTTTCATATGGGTTTCATAGTAGGGTTTGAATCCCACGAAACCCCAAAAAACTCAATTGGTGAAAAAATGGTACTTATTAATTTCAAACAACAATGCAACATCCCTACCTTTTCAAGAGCAAGAAAAGGATGGGCAAAGAAAATTAGTGGACTTGACAAGGAACATCCAAATGGATACTCCTTACAAGGTGAATTTATAACACTTGGAAACTTCGACACCAACTTGACTGATGGAATCTACCTTGACTGCAGTAAAAAAGCAAATGAAGATGGTGAAGTCGAAAAGACCTACCACCTTTTCACAGTAACCGATGGCAACATTGAACTGATCCAAACTGAATCTGACTGCAAAGGTTGGGCAGTTAAATTTTGGGATAACATTGAATATTATCTCAACAAAGATGGTTTAACTGCACAAGCATTAATCAATATGCTCAAGGAAAGAACCACCGACAAGGAACTCCTAAAAGAAGTGGCTCAAACCTTACTTGAAAAAGAGCAAGAAAAATGCTATACCTACTACTGGAACACAACCTACTGGGATGGCATCGCTCAAGAGATGGACTTAATCTCATTAGATTGTGGTCATTTCTTTGATAATGATGACAAAGGTGAAATCTACGAAAAAGGTAGGAAACTCCTTGATGAACACAAAGGATTCTACCCTTACGAAGACAAATTCTACAAAACCCCAAGCATCGTAAGACACATCGCAAAAATCACAGATGTGCTTAATACTCTTTATGGTGACTTATGGGATGAATCTCTTCCTAAAATCAAACTTGAATACCACAATGAGTTTGAAAATGTGAACGATTTCAACAATCGTTCTACTGTCAGAAAATGGAAGAAAATCTTCAAGGAAACTGCAGATATTGGTTTTTATACCTTGGCTCAACAATGGACTAACACTTGGTCTGTTCGTGGAATTATGATATTCCATTACGATAAGGAAAATCGTGTCCTTGTCGCTCATAAATTTGGGGCTTATTTCCCATAAAACTTTTTCTTTTTTACTTTTTGGAATCCATTTGGAATCTTCAGATGGATTGCAAAAACTAAAAGAGAATCCTTTTAGTTTAGAATTTTCGTAAGGAGATGTGAAAAAATGATGACTGATAAAGAATTAAATATTATAGGTCAAGGGTATCAATTAACCTTTGATGAGAGAGTTGAAAATTTAAGTTGGATCAATAAATCTAAAATGGATACAATAACTATCGCTAACACTTGGCAATGGTTTAAAATTGAAAAACTTGATGGTTGTATGCCAAATGGAGAAACCTTTGACTTGTTATTGGCTCTTGCAAAAGACATTGACAGATTAGATAATATGTCAAGAGAATTCCCTTTCATCAACGAAAGGGAAAGACTTTACTGTTTAATGAAACAGAACCCAAAACTCCATAAGCAAATAGACTTAAGTGCTTTCGCAACCTATATGGAAAACTATGGTGAAAATATGATTACCTATATCATTAACTGGATACTTGAAGAAGAAATCAAGTATTTCAATTATGTGATTAAGGAAATCAACAACAAAACATTCAATTACATTTCAAAAGAAGATTGGATGGAATCCCCATACACTTCCTTTAATGGACTTTACTGGATTGAAATGAGAAAATGAAAATTCAAACCGATTTCTATTTATAATATTCCAAACCAATATTATAATTGAAAGTTCCGAATTTTCAAATCAATTGAAGGTTTGAATTTTCAAACCGATTGCAAGTTCCCAACTTGACAAGGGTGCAAGTTCCGAATTTTCAAACCGATTGCACCTTGAATTTTCAAACCGATTTCAAAAACTGAAGGAGACATAATAATGATAAACAACATAAAGATGAACATCAGATTCAAAGATTATCAATTTAAAAGAGTGAAGACTATGGGTAATAACCCAGTAATATACTTGCCTAAAACTTGGGTGGGTAAATATGTATCAATCATACCAATGCCCATCAACATAAGTGATAGATTAATAGACAAATGCTATGATCCACAGTTAGAATGGTATGAGTTAACTGTAGAGTCAAAATGCATAATCAACAAGACTGTCACCGAAGGTGGCAAAATAGGTAGAGTATATGTGCCTAAAGAATGGATAGGATTAGACTGCCTTATCATAGAATCACCAAAACTTGAAAACTTCTAATAGGCAACCTATATGTGGTTGCCCATAAACCACCTTTTTTTAACATCTCTTCATAATCATACATCATTGCTTTAATTAAACAACTACTTTTACCAATAACTATTATTTTAAAGCAAGGGTACTCTTATAATTCATTTATGGTAAAGCAAGGGTACAAACACACTTGGTAGAGCAAGGGTACAAACCTTCGCTTTCGCAGAAAAATTTGCATCCTTACTGGTAGGGCTAGGGTATCCGAAAAATTTTTTTGGGGTCGCCCAAGGGTAGGGCTAGGGTATCACTTTTCGATTTTTCTGTTGGATCTTGAGCATCAACATCACTTCTGCAACAATCATCAATATTTTTTTATCTTCTGCATCAAAAATTTTTACAGTAGAAATAGTGAAATTGCAAGTGTAAAATTTTTTCGGAAATTCTGCAAGATAGATCCACCGAAAAGCCGAATTTTTTCAGAAATTTTCTGCCGAACCTTCCCAAGTTTCCGAAGTTTCCGAAGTTAGCCAACCTTCCCAAGTTTCCGAAGTTTCCGAAGTTAGCCAACCTTCCCAAGTTTCCGAAGTTTCCCAAGTTAGCCAACCTTC
>Ga0247611_10009141_pt1 | contig 12000 bp, 7 predicted proteins | sample 177DNAGHGhighgp2_FD_192422 | JGI IMG/M metagenome (GOLD analysis project Ga0247611, IMG submission 192422) | Sheep rumen microbial communities from Palmerston North, Manawatu-Wanganui, New Zealand - 1770 DNA GHGhigh gp2 | ecosystem: Host-associated > Mammals > Digestive system > Stomach > Rumen ... | reverse complement strand
CTGGAGCACGTCGTCCTCAATGGCATAGTCACGGGTGCCACCCAATTGGGGCACGAGACGTGATATCATGTCAGCGACCTGGGTGGGCGCCAGTTTGCCGCTGTAGCTGATGTCGCAGCGGCACGCATACAGCTGCTTGAAGGAATCGATGAGCGTGGCTGGTTTCACCTTCTTCAGCTCCTTGGTGGTCAAGCGGTTGAGGTAGGGTGAGCGCGCGCCCTTCATCACCTTGGCGGCAAGGGCGACAAACACATCGGTGTTTTCTTCCCAGAAGGATTTCTCCTCAGGACCGGCAGCATCCTTCAACGTTTCCAGTTTGTCCTCATCGGCCTTCATGTCAGCGAGGAAGTGGCCCAGCAGTTGCAATGTGGCTTCCAGATTCTTGTCCTCACCACTCAACACCATCGTCGTGCTCTTCTCGTCAACGGCAATGTCCATCGTCGCACCCAGCTGCTGCATGGCGGCGCCAAAGGCCTTGACATCGAGCGAATCGGTCCCCAGCTCACCCACATATCCGGCAGCGGCCTCGAGCAGCCTGTCCTGCTTGGTGCCCTTGTGGAAATTGATGATCAGGCTGAAGTAGTCATTGACGGGGTTGGTCGTGGCATAGAGCGTGCTGCCGGCGGCCGTCTTCACCCTGTTCACATCGTGCTCAAAGTCGATCAACTTGGGCGCCACATCCTGCACGGGAATCTCCTCCAGACGGCAGGCAAAGGCCGACTTCTCGCCCGCATGCTGCGGCTTGACTGGCGTGTACTCGGGCTTGGCGATCTGCTCCACTGGCAGGCGACCGTTTTTCTTGTGGAAGCGATAGAAGTTGTCGGTAAAATACTTGCGGGCCACGCGGGTGACATCGTCGCGGGTGATGCCATTGATGCTCATCGACAATCTCATGTAATCCTCCCAGCTGATGCCTGCCGCCATAGCGGCAACCATGACATCGCTGCGCTTGGTGATGGACTCCAACTGCTTCTCCACCTCACTGGCAATCACCTTCTTGACAGCGGTCAACTGCTCGTCGGTGAATTCGCCGCTTTTCAACTTCTCGATCTGCTCGAGGCACAGGTTCTCGGCCGTCTTGACCTTACAGAAGATCTTGGGCACCACCATCACGGCAAGGGCCGATGCCTGGTTCATGCCCGTGTTCATGGCCATCGACATGTAGACGCGGTTCTTGTTGGTCAATTCATCCAGCAGGCCCGTCTTGTTATCGTTGCTGAGCAGGGCCAGCGCCACCTTCATCGCCGGAGCGTCGGCATCATAGTCGGTCGGACCCCTGAAGACCATCGCGCTCATGCCGATGATCGGCATCGGGAAGAGGAACTTCTCCTCGGGCTGCCCCACGATGGCGGGCGCGCTGATGACGGGCCGCTCGGGCTTCACGCCACGTTCCAGCCTGCCGAAGGTGCGCTCCAGCACGGGCATCAACGTCTCGGGATTGATGTCGCCGGTGAGCACGAGGCCCATATTGGAGGCCACATAATACTTCTTGTAGAAGGCTTCCATGTCGGACTGACGCGGATTCTTCAGGCTCTCGGTGCTGCCGATGATGGGATAGGCGTAAGGGGTGCCGGCAAAGAACTTGCCGGAGATCTGCTCCAGCATCATGGCGCCAGGATTATCGGTGTACATGTTCTTCTCCTCGTAAACCGTCTCCAGCTCGCCCTGGAACAGGCGGAACACGGGGTGGATGAGGCGGTGGCTGTTCAACTCGCACCATTGCTCGATGAACTGCGACGAGAAGGTGTTGTGATAATAGGTGAAGTCGTAGGAGGTGCCGGCATTGAGGTCAGACCCGCCATAACGCGTGATCAGGCGGTTAAACTCGTTGGGGATGGCAAATCGTGAGGCCTTGATGTTCAACTCGTTGATCTCGTGCTGAATCGCCTTGCGGGCTCGGGCATCGGTCGTGCGGGACAACTCGTCATACTTCATCGAGATGGAGTCGAGATAGACCTTCTCAGCCGCATAATCGACTGTGCCCAGTTCATCGGTGCCCTTGAACATGATGTGCTCAAAGTAGTGGGCGATGCCCGTGTCTGGGCAATCCACCGAGCCGGCGCCCACAACCACGGCGCCGAAGACCTTGGGCTGGCTGTGGTCCACATTGAGCCACACCTTCATGCCATTACTCAACTCCATTTCCTGCACCTGCAGGGCGGTGTTCACCTGAGCCATGGCCACGAGGGCAGCCAGGACACACAACATGTTCAATAGTGAGAATCTTTTCATATCCATCGGGTATATTGATTATTTTCGATTTGCAAATATACAAAAATATTGTGTAAGCCGGATGCAATGACGCTTGCTTCAATTGTTGAAGCGCCATCAGATTTATCCCAATGTTCCCATTATCGCCACATTCTCATGCGGCCAACAAGACGTCCCCACGAGTGCAATGAACTGCCTCGCGGGGACGTCCTGTCTTTATCGCAGCCTGAGGCTGTCGTTTATTTCACTTGCTTGAGCACTTTCTTGTTGATCTTGGCAGGATACTTGGCCTCCAATTCCTCTTTCCAGCGCTGCTCGAGCACGTCTTGATAGTCGCTGGTGACGGCACCACGCACGTCGGACATCTCCTCGGGCTGGTTGATGATGCCACCCTCGAGAATCATGAAGGAGTCAAAGTTGGCACGCTTGGGCCTTTCGCCCTTGTGGAAAGCGAGGTAGTCGGCAAACGTGTTCTCGCCCTCCTTCACCACCATGCGCTCCATGCGGATGTTCGTGCCATACTTCTGGTGCAACGCGTCGATGAGGGCCTCGCCAGACATCGTCTTCATGTCGGCCTTGACCAAGTCGAGGACAGAGTCGTTCTTGGCGCTGAGGATGATACCCTTGAAGTGGGGCTCGTCCCAGGTGTACTTGTCACGGTTGGCGGCATAGTACTGCTCGAGGCCCACGGTGTCCTTGCCGGCAGCCTTCCACACGCGGCGGTTGCTGATTTCAAACAGCAGCATGCCGTCACGATACTCGTTGAGGATGTTCTGGTATTCGGGATTGTTCTTGACCAGTTCGCGGCCATTGTGCTCGGTGAGCACATTGTCGGCAATAGTATTCACCTTGGAGAGGATGTATTTCTTGGCGCCCTCGGCGTCGGCGAAGCGGGTCTTGGTGTTGAGCAGGGGCAGGAGGTTGGCAACGGGCACCGACTTCTTGTCAGCATAGGTGAACAGCGGCATGGTGATGCCCTTGATGTTCTGGGCAACAAAGGTTGAGTCAAGCTTGCCACCGTTGGCGGTAAGGGCCTTGGTCAGATACGTATCCAGGGCCGGATTCAGCTTGTAGTTATACTTGGTCTTGAGTTCCTCGATGCGGCGCTCGTTGATCAACGTGTTGCGCTCGTCACGGCTGATGGCGGTCTCGATGTGGGGACGCAACTCGCCAATAGGCATCACGCCATGTGCCACCTTCTTGACGATGTGATAGCCATATTGGGTAGCAAAAGGCTTGCTGATCTCGCCATCGGCAAGACTGAAGGCGACGTCCTCGAAGGGCTGCACCATGCGGCCGCGACCAAACCATCCCAGCTCGCCGCCATTGCGGGCGCTTCCATCCTGAGACTCGGCCTTGGCCAGTTCCTCGAAGTTGGCACCTGCCTTGAGCAAGTCATAGATGGAATCCATCTGCTGCTTGCAGACGGCCTTCTGCTCTTCGGTGGCTCCCTGAGGGAAGAGCTTGAGGATGTGCTTGGCATGAACGTCGTTGCGGTCACGGACGCCGTTGACGCGGATCATGTGGATGCCATAGGGCGTCTTGAACGGGGCCGACACGCTGCCGACGGGGGTGTTGTACAGCACATTCTCAAACGAGTAGGGGAACATGCAGGCGCTCACGTAGCCATAGTGCCCCTTATTGCGGTCCTTGGAGGGGTCGCTGGAATATTTCATCGCCAGGTCTTCCCAATTCTCGCCGGCAAGGATGCAGTTGCGCAGGCTGTCCATCAGGTTCATGCCATGCTCGGTGGCCTCGGCGTAATTGCCCAGCGGCAGCATGAAGTGGTCGATGTCTATTTCCTTCTTGTAACGTTCGTAGGCTTCAGCGACCATCTGCCAGTGGTAGGTCGTGTCCTCTGTCATATAGGGGCCGGCAAGATCCTTCTGGTAGCCTTCAAATTCCTTTTTGAACACCTCGGTGGTATCGATTCCGGCAGCCTCGGCATCGGCGACCTTCTGCTTGTAAAGCACAAAGCGGTCAACATACTGCTCGAGGGTTTCCTTCTCGACCTGCTGCTGATTGTTCTTGTGATAGAGGTACTCAAACTCCGAGAGTTTGATGTCTTTGCCGTTGATGGTCATGAGGACAGGATCCCCCTTTGCTATGGCGAGGATCGCAGTTCCCAACAGCAACGAAGAAATCAAGAGTTTTACTTTCATCTTTGTTGGTTTGAAATCTATATTTTACGTTTTTTCATTCTCTTTTACTAATGTATAACGCACGCACACGCGAAAAATTATATCACACCCCGTTTTTTTAATGTTTTTCCTCGGCTTACCCCTTCCTCAAAAAAAACGAGCAGCAACCGATGTCTTCACATCACTGTTGCTGCTCGCGTTTCATTTCTTCTCGCTTCTAAAATGGCAATGGTGTCTCCTCGATCACTGAACCATCAGGATAAATCGTGGTTATCTTGCCGTAAGGATTGACCTTCACAATACGACCATCAGGATAATACGTTGAAATTGCGCCATCTTTATAGCGAACCTCTTTGCTCCCATCAGGACAATAACTGGTGGTTGTTTCTTGCTTTTCATCGACATAGACCCGGGTACCATCGGGATAAACCTTGGTGGGGTTTTTATAGCCCTCCTCGTTGATCCACAGGTCCTTATTCAGCGAGTTGTTATCATCATCGATGGGAATATCGAGAGGCTCGATGAGCGAACATGAATCCTCCTGGGGGCTCGCTTTCTGTGCTTTATCCTTTTGAGCGGCAGCCTGCTGACGTTGCTCGGTGCGGGCTTTACGGTTCTTGGACGTTTTGCCTTTTCTGGTCTGCCCCATTGCAGCACCTCCCGACAGCAGAGTTGCCACCAAAACCAACAGCAAAAATCTCTTCATAATACTTAAATTACTCGTTATCAGCCAATTGATAATAGCCAGTTCAATCAGTCTTCATTCAACTTGAAGGTGATGGGCAACGTGTACCACACGCGCACGGGCTTTCCATCCACCATGCCGGGCTTGAACTTGGGTAGAATCTTGCACAGGCGAATGGCCTCATAGTCAAGATTCACTTCCACCGAACGGAGGATTTTAATCTCGCCGACACTGCCGTCTTTCTCCACAACAAACTGGACCAGGACTCTTCCCTCGACGTTATTGTCGTAGGCCACAGGCGGGTAAACGATGTTTTCGCTCAGGAATTGTGACAGTCCTTCAAGCCCTCCAGGGAATTCGGGCATCTGATCAACCTGCTTAAAGACGACGTCGCCATCGAGCCTGGGCTGGGGTCGTTCTCCATTCATGTCACCGACTACCGGCGCCAGAGCTGCATCCGAGTCGAGGGTCTGGTTGACCAGCGGTGCGTCCTGTGACACCCTGGGGGCGTCAACCTTTTGGGACTCAACACCTTTCACCTTTTCACTCTTGACTTTGGAGACTTGTTTCTTGCTGACGCTCTCGGTGCGCTGTTTAGCCTTTGCGGCACTTTTGTGCCGAGTCCTGGTTTGCCCCATGACGGTCGCACCAGCCAGCAGGGTCACCATCAGGAATAATGCAACAATTCTTTTCATCATGTAAAGCTGTTTAATGTGAGTAAGGGGACTTCTATAAATATCAGTTGCCCATCTCGCTGAGGAACTTGATGCGCACGAGGCGGATTTCCTCCTCGGTGTAGTCGTCGCCCAGCTCTTCCATCGCGGTCTCGATGTCGTCGCTCTCGCTCTCCTTGAAGTACTCAAAGATGTCCTGCTCGATGTCGTTGTCGATGGCTTCCTCGATGAAGTAGGAGACGTTGATCTTGGTGCCGCTATAGACGATGGCCTCCAGCTCGTCGAGCAGCTCGTCAAAGTCGAGGTCCTTGCTCTCGGCGAGGGCATCGAGAGGCACCTTGCGGTCGATAGCGGTGATAATTTCCACTTTGAGCTTGCTCTTGTTGGCCACGGTGCGCACGCGCATGTCCTCGGGACGTTCAATCTCGTTCTCATCGACATATTTCTTGATGAGCTCGACAAACTCCTGGCCATAACGCTTGGCCTTGCCGGGACCCACACCGGGGATGTTCTGCAACTCGTCGATGGTGATGGGATAGGTCGTGGCCATGGCGTCGAGCGAGGGCTCCTGGAAGATGACATAGGTGGGCAGGCCATGCTGCTTAGCGATTTTACGTCTCAGGTCCTTGAGGATGCTAAACAACTGTGAATCAACAGCGCCACTGCCACCGCCACGGATCTCCTCGTCGAGCATCTCGGTGTACTCGTTGTCCTCGACAATCCAGAATTTCTCACGGCTGTTGAGAAAGGCTTTGCCCGCGGGGGTCACCTTGATGTCACCATAGTTCTCGATATCCTTGGCCATGTAATCGGCAAAGATGCCCTGACGGATGACGGCCAGCAGGAATTTCTCGTCGCGCTCCTCGGCGCAGCCAAACACTTCGAGCTCATTGTGCTTGTAGCCCAGTATCTCGTTAGTGGCATCGCCCATCATCATGTGGGCAATATACTCGGGCTTGAAGCGCTCGCGCAGGGCGATAATGGTCTCGATGGCGGCGCGCAGCTCCTCGCTGGCCTCGACACGCTTCTTGGGCTTGAGGCAGTTGTCGCAGTTGCCGCAGTTGTCCTTGTCGTAGGTCTCGCCGAAGTAATGCAGCAAGGAGCGGCGACGGCACACCGACGACTCGGCATAGTCGCGCGTCTCGAGCAGCAGCTGCTTGCCGATTTCCTGCTCCGAGATGGGCTTGCCCTGCATGAATTTCTCCAGCTTATCCAGGTCCTTGCGAGAGTAGAACGTGATGCACTTGCCCTCGCCACCGTCACGACCGGCACGCCCCGTCTCCTGGTAGTAACCCTCCAGGCTCTTGGGGATGTCATAGTGGATGACGAAGCGCACGTCGGGCTTGTCGATGCCCATGCCGAAGGCTATCGTGGCTACAATCACGTCGACATCCTCGCTCAGGAAGGCGTCCTGATTGGCGCTGCGCACGGCGCTCTCCATACCGGCATGGTAGGGCAAGGCCTTGATATCGTTGAGCCTGAGGACCTCGGCCAGTTCCTCCACCTTCTTGCGGCTCAGGCAGTAGATGATGCCCGACTTGCCCTCGTTGGCCTTGATGAACTTGATGATTTCCCGATCCACATCCTTGCTCTTGGGACGCACCTCATAGTAGAGGTTGGGACGGTTGAACGAGGACTTGAACACGGCGGCCGACGTCATGCCCAGGTTCTTCTGGATATCGTGCTGTACCTTGGGCGTCGCCGTTGCCGTCAGGGCGATGATGGGACGCTCGCCGATGCGGTTGATGATGGGGCGGATATTGCGGTACTCAGGGCGGAAATCGTGTCCCCACTCCGAGATACAATGCGCCTCGTCGACGGCATAGAATGAGATGGGCACATCCTTGAGGAAGGCGACATTCTCCTCCTTGGTCAACGACTCGGGGGCAACATACAGCAACTTGGTGCGGCCGCTGCGCACGTCTTTCTTCACCTCCTCGATGGCCTGCTTGGTCAACGAGGAGTTCATGAAGTGGGCGATGCCGTCTTCCTCGCTATAGCTGCGCATGGCATCGACCTGGTTTTTCATCAGTGCGATAAGGGGTGAGATGACGATGGCCGTGCCTTCCATCAATCGGGCCGGCAACTGGTAGCACAGGGATTTACCGCCCCCCGTGGGCATGAGCACAAAGGTGTCACGCTCGGCAAGGAGGTTCTCGATGATCGCTTCCTGGTTGCCTTTAAACGTCTCAAAACCGAAGTATTCCTTCAGTGCCGCCGTCAACTTACTGTTCTTCGCCATAATAATTAGGTTTAGGGTTACAATGATTTCACAAATATACGGCTATTTTGTGAACCGCACAATTAATTTTGCAAAAAATATTTTTCGCCCCGGGCAAGGGGGGCTCCAAAACCCAGGCTGTGCCCTTATCGATTCTTGTTGAAAAGACGATATTGACACAGCCCGGGGTGAGCATGCTATCTGCTGGAAGCCAGCAGGTCAAAATTGGACTTCTCCAGCTGCTGTTGAGCAAATTCCCGCGTGAGGACATAACGTTTCTTCTTGAGCGACGGTGCCTGATACATCACATCGATCATGATTGTCTCGAACAGGCTGCGCAGGCCGCGCGCTCCAAGTTTGTACTCGATGGCCTTGTCCACGATATATCCCAGCACGTCGTCCTCGATGACCAGCTCCACGCCATCCATCTCGAGCAGCTTCTTGTACTGGCGCACGATAGCGTTCTTGGGCTCGGTGAGGATGCGCAGCAGGGCATCGCGGTCGAGCGGCTCCAGATTGGTGAGGATGGGCAGGCGGCCGATGATCTCGGGGATGAGTCCGTAGCTGCGCAGGTCCTGCGGGGCGACAAAGTGCAGGAGCTTGTCGCGCTCGGCCTTGCTCACGTGGTTCTCGGCGCCGAAGCCCACGACGTGGGTGTTCAAGCGCTGGGCAATCTTGCGCTCGATGCCCTCAAAGGCGCCACCGCAGATGAACAGGATATTCTTGGTATCGACAGCTATCATCTTCTGCTCGGGATGCTTGCGACCGCCTTGTGGCGGCACGTTGACCACCGAGCCCTCGAGGAGTTTCAAGAGTCCCTGCTGGACGCCCTCGCCGCTCACGTCTCGCGTGATGGACGGGTTGTCGCCCTTGCGGGCAATCTTGTCGATCTCGTCGATGAAGACAATGCCGCGCTCGGCCTCGGCCACATTGTAGTCACAGGCGGCCAGCAGCCTCGTCAACAGGCTCTCGATATCCTCGCCGACATAGCCGGCCTCGGTGAGCACCGTGGCATCGACAATGGCAAAGGGGACCTTCAACATGCGGGCGATGGTCTTGGCCAGGAGCGTCTTTCCGGTTCCCGTGGGTCCCACGATGATGATGTTGCTCTTCTCGATGTCGATGTCATCGTCACGCTTCTGGTTCAAGCGCTTGTAGTGGTTATAGACAGCGACCGAGAGGTAACGCTTGGCGGTCTCCTGGCCGATGACATACTGGTCCAGATAGGCCTTGATCTCGGCAGGCTTGGGCAAGGAGTCCATGTCAAGGTCGGTCAAGGTGGACTGGGACAGCTTCTTGAGATACTCGTGGGACAGTTCCACGGCACGCTCGGCGCAGTCGTTGCAGATGCAGCCGTTCATGCCGGGCAGCAGCAGCTCCACCTCACGGTCGCTGCGCCCACAGAAACTGCAATACAGGCTGTTGGAATCTTTCTTCTTAGCCATGATTGAACTTTACTCTGTCGCTGATTGGGCCTTCTCGCGGATGAGCACCTTGTCGATCATGCCATAATCCTTGGCCTCGGCAGCTGTCATCCAGTAGTCACGGTCGCTGTCGGCATACACCTTGTCGTAGGGCTGACCCGAGTGGTCGCTGATGATGGTGTACAACTCCTTCTTGAGCTTGAGAATCTCGCGGGAGGTGATCTCGATGTCCGATGCCTGGCCACTGATGCCGCCCATCGGCTGATGAATCATCACGCGGCTGTGCTTCAGCGCGAAGCGCTTGTCCTTCTGGCCGGCAACCAGGAGCACGGCGGCCATCGAAGCGGCCATGCCGGTGCAGATGGTCGACACGTCGCTCTGGATGAACTGCATCGTGTCGTAGATGCCCAGGCCGGCATAGACCGACCCACCGGGCGAGTTGATGTACAGCGAGATATCCTTGCCAGGGTCAGAGCTGTCGAGATAGAGCAGCTGGGCCTGGATGACATTGGCGGTGTAGTCGTCGACCTGGGTGCCCAGGAAGATGATGCGGTCCATCATCAGGCGCGAGAACACGTCGAGCTGGGTGACGTTGAGCTTGCGCTCCTCCATGATGGTCGGGGAAATGTAGTTGTTGGACACGCCGGCAGCAAACTGGTCAAGAGCCAGCCCGTTCATACCGAGATGATGAACGGCAAATTTTCTGAAATCGTTTTCCATAAATCAAATAGGTTATAAAAATTATTTTTCTTCAAAGATACTATCTTTTTTTCAATCGGCCACACAGGATTGGCCGTTTTTTTTAGATAAAGGGATTCTTTCTACTCCTGCCCAGCAAAAAGCGAGCCAAACGACTTTTTGTCATGCCTTGTGCTCCATGGCACCCGCAGCAGACAAAAAAAAGCGAGGCAGGACCGGCCCGTGGCCTCCCTGCCTCACATGACTTTCAGGATCTTGTGTTACTTGGCGTCGTTCTCGTAGAGCTTGCGGAAGTCCTCGACGCTGATGGTCTTCTCGTTGACCTTGACAGACTCCTTGACAGCGGCATAGAACTTGTTGTCGATGGCATGCTCCTGGATGGCCTCACGGGCGCGGTCGTCCTGCATGAAGCGCTCGGCCTGCTGCTTGACGAGGTCCTCGGGGGCATTGTAGATGCCATACTGTGACAGCTGCTGCTGGGCGAAGACAAATGCGGCATTGTCGATGTCTTCCTTCTCGACCTGGATGCCCAGCTCGGTGGCGATGTGATCCTTGACAATCTGCCAACGCAACTGCTTGAACATCTCCTGGGCCTCCTCATCGGTGACCTCGGTGTTCTCCTTGCCCTCCTGAGCGCGGCGCTGCTTGAGGAAGCGCTTGAGGAACTCCTCGGGCAGCTGCAGCTCGCCAGCCTTGTCGGTGAGCACGCGCTGGGCGTCAACGGTGAAGCGGTAGTTGCTCTCGGGCACGTTGGCACGCTGGATCAGCTCGCGAACGGCCTCGCGGAAGGCGGCCTCGTCCTTGACCTCGGTCTCGGTGCCAAGCACGCCCTTGAAGAACTCCTCGTTCATCTCGGCCTCCTTGTTGACCTTGATCTCCTCGATGGTCACGCGGAAGTCGCTCTTCACGTCGGCCTCGCTGCGGTCCAAGTTGAGCATGGCAGCCAGTTCGGCGATGTTGCCGCCATTGGCCTTGTGGGGATTGAAGGTGAAGGTGTCACCCACCTTGACGCCGACAAACTTGGCAGCCTCGTCGTCATCGACCATGTAGCGCGGCGAGATCACGGTGCGCTCCACGCTGATGCCGCCCTCCTTGTCGTTGCCCTGCTCGTCGAGCTCGATCATCGAGCCACGCAGCATCGACTCCTTGTCGCTCACCTCGCCATCGACGAGGGTGCCCAGGCGCTTGCGGTCATGGGCGATGGCGTCATCCACCATCTGGTCGGTCACCTCAATATTGTAATAGGGCACGTTGATGCGCTTGTTGAGCTTGAGCTCCACAGCGGGAGCCAGACCCAGGTCAAACTTGAATGCCATCTCCTCGTCCTTCATCAGGTCCACCTTGGTCTCCTCGTTGGGCAGGGGCTCACCCAGGACAGCGAGCTTGTTCTCGCGGATATAGTCATACAATGCACGACCCACCTTGCGGTCAACGACATCGGCCGTCACGCTCGGTCCGTAAAACTTCATCAGCAACGACTTGGGGGCCTTACCGGGGCGGAAACCCTTCAACGGGTGGCGCACGCCCATCTGTGCCACTTCCTTAGCCACATCGGCTGCAAAATCTTCTCTCTTGATGTCAACGGTGACAATCGCGTTCACCGCATCGATTTGTTCAAAACTTACGTTCATTACTTGGTTTGTATTGTCTGTTAAAGATATAATTCTCAAAAAGCGGCTGCAAAGGTACTACATTTTAATAAGATACGAAAATATCATCACCAAAAAAATGTAAACGACTTGAGTTTGGCGACCTGTTGACTTGATCACTGCCTAATCAACAAGAAGCACAATAAATGCTACTGCGCCCCATTGAGCAGCAATGGCATTTATTGTGTCTCGTGTTTTTACCCCCCTGACGGAAAAGCGGCTACAGGGTCAGGGCGATGTTGTGCTCCACGGCCAGGCGGCGCATGTTCAGGATGGCATAGCGCATGCGCCCCAGG
>Ga0247611_10009140_pt1 | contig 12000 bp, 4 predicted proteins | sample 177DNAGHGhighgp2_FD_192422 | JGI IMG/M metagenome (GOLD analysis project Ga0247611, IMG submission 192422) | Sheep rumen microbial communities from Palmerston North, Manawatu-Wanganui, New Zealand - 1770 DNA GHGhigh gp2 | ecosystem: Host-associated > Mammals > Digestive system > Stomach > Rumen ... | reverse complement strand
TTCGAGTTGCTTGGATCCCATTTTACGAATAATTCGTATTCGCCATCACCATCTACATCGCCCACAGAGCAGTCGTTAGGTGAATAGGTACCGCCTAATGCGCCTTTGGCTGGGCGGTCGAGCTTCAGTTTCTTGTAGACCTCGCCCCAGGCCTTCACGGGGTTAGAGGTGCTGATAACTTCGCCGTTGACTTTTGTAATTACCTGATATTCAGAACTGCTATCACCACTAGTGTCTTTGTAGTTGCTTATTTCTAAATCGGTAGCTATCGTCAGACCATTGCGAACAAGGTCGAAACGGGTATTATTATCGTCGGTACCTAAGAATCTCCAACTGACAAAGTTGCCGTTGCCGCTATTTGCGGGTAATGCTACGACGCCGCGATCGAGTTTCTCCATCTGACTGATGGGGGTAATCTGTGCCTTGCTACACAGCAGCATGGCTGAGAGAAAAAAAGTGGTGTAAAGTCTTGTCTTATTCATCATTTTATTGTTATCCGGGTGCAAAGGTATGAAAAAGACGCGGTATAAGGATAGGTTGAAATGATAAAAAAACTAAAAATATTGGAGTTATTTGTCAAAAAGCATGGTTATTTGAAAAAATTAACCTAATTTTGCCCCGATTTATGAGCATATTATTCAATCATTATTAATAAACTTATTTAAAAACGTATGAAAAAGAATCTTTTGTGGATGGCTGCTGCCATCATGACATGTGGACTCGCTTTTACGGCTTGTTCAGTAGAGGACCTTCCACTGACCCTCGATGAGTTTACTTTGGTAGATTATGATTTCGAGAAAGGTGAAGTTGCTGACTATTTTGCCTTGGTTAAGGCTGAAGCAGCTTTGGTAACACCAGAGGCTGAAGGAAGTACAGGTCGTGCAGCATCTATCGTTTCTGGATCTGATAGAGGTGATTATGTGAAACTCGATGCAGATTACGAAGGCACTATTTCTTATACAGTAGATATGGATCTGCTGTTGCAGAATACCCCAAAGACAACTCAGTTTGCTGTTGTTGCTGAGGGTACCTGGGAAGGTGAAGGCTGGAATACATGGTTGAGTAACTGGGGTATTTTCTGGAAGAACAATAAGGAGCAGGCTCATACAAGTATTCTTTTCAGTATGGAATATACCAATAGCAATACTGCAGACATGTTGGTTGATATTGATGCAGAAGGTGCTGGCGTAAATTCAGGTGTTCAGTGGGATTTCGAGAATAACGTTTGGTATCATCTGAATATTGCTGTTGACGTGAAAGCTCGTACAGCAAATTATGTGATTACGTCAAAGGCTGATGGTGCTGAGCTGGTTTCTGGTACATACAACGTTCCTGAAGAGGACGGTATTTTCCCAAAAGGTATTTATTGGCGTAACGGCCGTTACAATTATCAGCCCGGTGGCGTTGCAATTGACAACGTAAAGGTTGTTGCTAATAAGTGGCACTAATTATTTGAACTTTTAAATAGAAAACATCCCTGCCAGCATCCCTGCTGACAGGGAATGTTTCTTAAATATCATTTAGAAAACTAATTAAACTAAAATAAATGCTTATGAAAAGAATTTCTACACTTGCTATAGTGGCATTCTTTTTTTGCCTCAGCACAATGGCTCAGGTTGTATTGGGTGACATAAACTTCAGTCTTAAAGAAGGACAGAAGATTAGTCCCAAAACAGGTAAGATTACAGTAACGTTTCCCAATGTTTCTGGTGTAGCTGATCCGACAGCCACAAATTTTGCAATCGCCGGCGCTTTCAACGATATCGACTTCGACGGTCTTGAGGGTTCGTTTGCCTCTGGTGTTACTCTTGATCTGGCAGAGTTTGAGTTGCAGCCTGCTACAGCCTATGTGCTGAAGATTACCTCTGTAAAGGTTAGCGATACTGAACTGGCTCCAGCCGAAGGTTATACTCTCAACTTCAAGACTCGCGGCGCTGAGCGCAAGATGGAGTGGACATTTACAATTGACGAGGCTTCTGTAGCCAAGATTTTGGAGGATGAGAACGCTGAAGGTAACGAGACAGCAGGTATCGGTACTTATTGGTCTGTTATCACAGCCAATCAGCGTCACTATATTCACCAGAAGTTGGATCATAGTGAGGTGATGCTAGATGCCAACACACCTCTGCCGATGACAGAGGATCTGCTTTTCACTATCAATGCTGATAAGGTATATGTAGGTGATGTTACAGATACCAAGTATACGAATAGTTTGGTCTTTAATGCCAACGCTCAGCAGATTACCATTCCTGACTGTCAGGAGGGTGATGTTATTACGTTTAATAGTTGTAAGTATGCCACAAAACCAAGCACATCCAAGTTCCCTGTCATTGTGGCTTTGAATGGTGGTGCCATTGCTCCTGATGGACTGGTTTCTTCTTCTGGACTTCAGGACTCTATTGATGTTCCCAAGAATGCTACCAATTTGAGATTTGAGGTTGTGGTTGCTGGTGATGTTTCATTTACAATCGGTCAGTGCAACTTGACAGGAATCACAATCTCTGAAGCTCAGCCGAAACTTCCTCGTAACTACAATGTCGTTGCTGCATATGTTGATGAGGACAATATGACAGTGCTTAAGGAACTTGTTAGCAAGACCGAAGGTATAACGGGTTCAACATACAAGGTGAATTACCCTTACTGGCTCACCGACACTGAAGGTAAAGCCTATACACATGGTGCGAAGGGTTCAGAATTTATTGAGGCATTCGAACTGAAGAATGGCGAAGGTGACACAACGTTTGTGATCAACTATGCTAAGACCGAATATGAGGGTGTTGTCTTCCTTTCTGAAGGTGAAGATCTCGAGGGGGCTGTCCTTTGTACGAGTAATAACGCTGCTGTTCGTTCTTCTATGGGTAAGGCAGGTTATGTGACTGAGGACCTGAAGCTCGTTACCTTGCAGCCCGGTACTTATAAGATCCGTGCTATCCTCTTTGATGCTGACAAGGAACCTGCTTACATTTGCACATTGACCAAAGGTGCTGGCGAAGAGAATGAGATCTACCTCTCTGCTGTTTCTACCAACTGGACCGAGGCTGAGTCAGACCTGCTGACCATTACCGAGGCTACCGACATTACATTGAAAGCAGGCGGTGGTGATAATCATGGTGTTGACGTCATTATGATCTACGCTGCTACCGAGGATCCTGATGGTATTTTGGAGGTGAAGTCTGCTAAGAATGCTGCTGTCCGTAAGGTGGTTAAGAATGGACAGGTTCTCATTGAGACCGAAGCTGGTATCTTTAACGCTCTCGGCGTACAGATGAAGTAATTACAAATCTTTTAACTACGAATTGCACGGACACGTGCAATTCGTAGTCTTCAAATTAGACTTATGAACAAACTACTTATACTATTATCTATCCTGCTGTCAATGGCTTTGAATGCCAAAGCACAGCGTATTATTGACAAATTGGATCGTGGCTTGGTGGCAGTGAAGACCACAAATGGCATCTTTGTTAGCTGGCGCATCCAGAGTGATGAATACTATGATGTTACATACAACTTATATCGTGATGGTTCGCTGGTAGCAGAGAATCTGACGACTTCCAATTATCGCGATGCTGCGGGTAATACTTCCAGCGGCTACTCAGTTGAGGCTGTGAAACGTGGCGTGAAGCTGCCCAAGAGTGCTGTTGCTACACCTTGGACCAACAGCTATCTGGAGATAGCACCCAAACATGATCAATCACTTACTTCAACTCTTATCCCCAACGATGCCTGCTGCGCAGATGTCGACGGTGACGGTCAGGTGGAGATATTGTTGAAGTACGACAATATGGAGGAAATCAATGGTGGTTTCCCTAAGAACGGCCACAATGGTGAATACACAATTCTGGAGGTGTTGAAATTGGATGGCACCGTGTTGTGGTGGGTGAACTGCGGTCCGAATATGGGCGACTTCCAAAATAATGAACAGAACATCGTGGGCTACGACTGGGATATGGATGGCAAGGCTGAGGTGCTGATGCGTCTGGAGGAAGGTTCCACGATTCATCTGGCCGACGGTACCACCTATAGGTTGGGTGCCGATGGCAAGAACGGCACCTCATGGACTAACTATCGTTCGCCGAAGACGGGTGGGACAGAGTGGTTCACTTTCTATGGTAAAGAGTTCTTGGTCTATTGTAACGGTCAGACGGGTGTACCCTATCAAGTCATTGACTTCCCTTGTGCCCGCTTCGAGAGCGGTGAATCTGATCTTAATAAGGCCTGGGGTGACGGCTATGGTCATCGCGCTAGTAAGTTTTTCTTCGGTGCTCCCTATCTCGACGGTCGCAAACCCAGTATCTTCGTTGGACGCGGCATCTATACCCGTCATAAGTTCGTGGCACTCGATGTTGATCCCAAGACTCACCAGTTGACGGAACGCTGGCGTTGGATGAACAATCAGGCGGGCTCTCCCTGGTATGGTCAGGGGTATCACAATTACGCCATTGTGGATGTAGATTGGGACGGCCGAGATGAGATTGTATGGGGCTCTATGGTGATTGACGATAACGGGAAGGGCCTTTCCACAACCGGATTGGGACACGGCGATGCTGAGCATCATGGTGACTTCAATCCGTATGTGCACGGTCAGGAGGGCTTTTTCTGTAATGAGTCGCAACCATCCAATAACTACCGTGACCTGACCACTTCGAAGCTCTATTATCGTGCGGTTGCTGATAATGACGATGGACGGTCGATAGCTGGTAATTTTCTGAATAATGTTCCTGGAGCCGTGGGGTTCTCTGCCCACGATACCCCTGTCAGTCTGGTGGAGAATAAACATCTTGACATCCTCAATACTAAAGCCGGTATGGCGGATAATTTCCGTTGCTATTGGGATGGAGACTTGCAGGAAGAGACCTTTAACTACCGTAACGGAAAGAATACGGAGGGTAGAGTGTTAAAACCTGGTACTGACACAGGTTGGCTGCTGGAAGGCTCGATGACCAACAACGACACCAAGGGTACGCCTTGTTTCATGGGTGATATCCTGGGTGATTGGCGTGAGGAGTTTATCATGCGCACCGCCAACAACTGGATTCGTATCTATACCACCACTATCGAGACCCCGTGGCGTAACTACTCACTATGGTACGACCATCAGTATCGTAACGGTATGGTATGGGAGATGTGCGGTTATAACCAACCCCCTCACGTTTCTTATTTCCTGGGTGAACTGGAGAATATCACCGTTGTACCGCCAGCTCTTACGATGGAAGGGCGTACGGAGATTTTCAATGACGGTACCATCACCCACAACGGTGAGGAGGTGATTGCCTGTGAGACCAATGATATGACTATCAATATCACCGATGGCGCTACACCTTATTTATTTATAGATAACGCTCCGTCGTGGGTGCAGGGCTCTGCCCCTTCGGAGGCGACGGCTGCATCTTATGCTATCAAGTACGAATACTATACCCATACTCTGAAAGGTGGTAGTTTCGGTGGCAGTACCCACGTGGTGAAGCAGGGCGATGGTATCTTGGTCTATCCCGATGTGGATATGACCTATAGCGGCAACACTGATGTTTGGGCTGGGACCCTGAAGTTGAACGGATCGCTCGTGAATTCCCCCTTGTGGCTGAACCGTCTGACCACGCTTAATACACCCGCAAAGGCCATCACGCTGAAATCACTTACCGCAGATTATGGTGCTACTGTCAATGTGGGAGGTGATGACGCAATCAGTAGTCTTACCGTAAACGATTCCTACAAGATGGGTTTTGGCTCCCGTGTGAAGATGGATCTTTATAGCGACGGCCTGAAAGCTGACCAAGTGAATACGACTAAGTTGATCATTGAGAAAAAAGAATGGCAATATGGTCCGCAATACAAACAGCCGGTCATTGAGTTCAACTGTCATCTTGCCGATGGGGCCACAACACTTGCCTCGGGCAGATACATCCTTGGAAAGATTGATAACGTTGAGGGCGATGTGTCACATATTAAGATAGAGGGTATTGCTAAGGTGAAGAAAAGTTTGGCGATTGAAGACGGCCATCTCGTTTTGGTCGTTGAAGATACGCGTGATCCGGCCGATGTGGAATGGAATGCCACACAGTCGAATGTGTGGAATCTGGCCAATACCGAGAACTTCGTTACCCATGACCCCGCTCGTGCTGCTGAGATATTCATTGAGGGTGATAATGTTTGGTTTACCGACCAGTCGCAGAACAAGGACGTGGTGATTGCCGATGGTGAGGAATTAAAACCCACTAATATTTACTATACTGGCTCTGAACCCTATACCATCAGTGGTGGTGGTAATATTGCTGCAGGCACCTTCTATAACAATGGTTTGGGCCAGATTACGATGGCTACTGAGAATAGCTATACGGGTGGTAACCATTTGACAGGCGGTACGACAATTGTCTCCTCACTTTCCAACAATACACAGCCCACTGGTAATCTGGGTGGTGTGACAAAGTCTGTTGCCAACTTCACCATCGAGAATGGTGCTGTGCTGCGCAATACCGCTGCCGTCACCAACGGCTCGCCTATCAAGATGGTGGGCAATGGCGTCATCAGGACTGATGCTTCCTTCACCCAGCAGGCTATCATCACGGGCGACACCCTTGTCAAGACTGGTTCCAATACCCTGACTATGACGGGTAACCTCTCAGCTGCGAGGACCATCATCCGTGATGGTAAGATGGACTATAGTGGCAGCAACTATACCAAGACGGTAGAGCTTCAAGGAAATACGGCTATCTCAGGTGCAGGCTTCATAGGGTCTGCCCTATATCTTTCCAATGGTGCTAAGTCCACGGTGACGACGGTGAACCGCACTACTGTGACAAGTACACTTACCGGCAAAGGTCAGGTAACGATTCTTTGTGCAACTGAGAAAGGCTCCAACTGGTATGCTACGCGTACCCCTTTGAATTTGAAAATGTCAGATTTCGCTGGTACCCTTGTGGCTGGTGCAACCTATCCTGCTGACGGACGCTTCACGCTGAGCACGAACTCTGGTTCTGATAAGTTTACGTTAAACATCCCGGCGGGAATCATTGTCCAGAACAGCGGAAAGACGCTGTCGATTGGTAAACTGACGGGTTCAGGCACGCTGGGCGGCTATTGCACATTCAGCCAAGGCGGTTCTTCCGGTACGAATACGTGGAATGTGGGTAATGACGATAACTTTACATTTGACGGAAAGGTGACCTCCGGTGATCTGTTTAATAAGGTGGGTAGTGGCACTATGACTGTCACCAATTCTTGGGAGAATACCGGAGCAGTCAAGATAAACGGTGGTACGCTCGTCCTCAGTTCTGGTAAAACGCTTGGCACTGGTGCGCTTACTGTGGCTGCTGGAGCTACGCTGATGGGCTTAAGTTCTACAATCAAAGCATCATCCAAGACGCATGGCTTTACTAACAGCAGTGTGACCATCAACGGTTCTCTGCGTGTAGGTAATGACGGGATGTCTACCTCTGGTTATTGGTATTTAGGTGCCAAGTCGCTTACTATCGGTGCTACTGGCACCCTCTACGTAGGAGTGGCCAAGTGTTCTACCTCAGACGCTGTGCCGGGCTGTTCACATATCTGGAGTGAAGAGGCTAACGGTTCTATCACTTTCAAAGATGGGGCTACGGTCAGTGTTTACCTGGCTTCCACTTACGACCCCATTGCCAGTATCGGTACTGATGAGGCTAAAGCTGACTCTTTCATGGTGTTTAACTTCAAGAAAGCTACAATAGGTGATGTGAAGTTTGAATTGCCCGAGTTGCCTGAGCATTATGTGTGGGATGTCAGCAAATTCAAGAACGGCTATCTGTATGTTCGTTATACGGCAGCTTCAGGTATTCGCGGTATCGCGACTAATGAGCAGGTTAGGGTAGAGGTCTTTGCATCAAACGGTGTGATGGTGACCAGTTTCGATACCACGCTCGCTGAGGTGAGGACAGCCTTCTATCATCAACTGTTGCCAAAGGGCGTCTACATCTTACGCTTCAAAAACGCGCAGAATGTAATTGCCTCTACCACGATGAGAAAGTAACCGATTGAGCCCGCCTTAGTGTGGGCTCAATCAGTTATAAAAGCAAAAAAAAGTAAAATGTTTGGGCGGGAAGAAAAAAATGATTATCTTTGCACCCAATTAGAACAAATCTTTTTATTTTATTAATTAACTTTTAAAAACAAACCGTATGAAAAAACGTTTACTTTTTGCCTTAATGGCATTGTGCGTTACTGTTTCTGGTTTTGCTCTCTCGAAGAATGAGTTCGTCTACACTCCGCAGGGCCGCTTCCAGATTACAGGTGACAACGTAGCAAGCAGTACTTTTGCCGATTGGACAGGTTGGACAGTAAAGGGTGAAGGAAAAACCTTCGACGACAAGTTCAATATTAATGCCAGCGGTTATGGTCCTGGCGTGAATTCTATTATCAGCATGGATGCTGTTGTTTATGATGCTACTAATGAAGAATCGAAGTATGAAGGTATTTACTTCAAGTTCGAGCCGACAAGTGCTGATGCAGCTTATGTTATCAGCTTCAAGATGAAGGGTGCTGCTTTGGACAATGTCCGTTGCTGGGAAGTTGGTGATGGATACAAAAAGACTGAAAACCTAGTTCAGGTTACTGGTAATTTGATTGATGACCCTGATAGTATTGCTGACGGGATTATGGCCAATACTGCTGAGGAGCTGACTGAGCAGTGGCAGACCTTCACCTATGCTATCGTTGGTGACGGCCAACCTCGTACTTGGTTCATCAAGTTCTACTGTATGAATCCCACCATTGAGATAGCTGATATGCAGATTGCTCCAGCTATGCAGTTTGCTGATCTCCGCCAGCGTGATGCTATGGTTACTAAGCTGGAGGTCTATAAGAATGCTTATGAGTGGCCTGCAGAAGTGCTTGCAGATTGTGGCTATGATGAGATTATTGCAAACCTTAAGGCTATTGGTGATAAAAATGGTCAAGCAGAACTCGAGGAGCAGTTGGGAACTGCACAGGAGATTCTTGATGAATTCATCAAAGCAAACATGGATGACTATTTTGCAGGTAATGTTGATAACTATCTTGGGTTAAATACTGGTGAGAAGAATTTAAATAAGATAAAGGTTGGTGACTGGACTGAAATACCTGGAGGTCGTGCTCACTGGAATGTGGGTGACCATCCTGACATGGGTCACTATGCTGGTAACACTGCATGGAACTTTGGTTCTCCGGACGATCCTATGGGTATTTACATGCAGAAAGAGCTCGATCCCGGTTCATATGTGTTTGCTATTGAGAGTAAGGCTGCTCTCCGTAATGATCCTACATCTTCTTCTTGGTCTTACAATGAGGCATGGGATCCTGCATACGCCGTGGCTTATCTTGTAAAGATTAATGAGGGTGCTGATCCTGATACTATCGCTTCTCAATGGCAGGATTTGAAAGCAATCGACTTCACTCCGTTTGCCATTTCTGCAACGATTTCCGAGTCTGCTACCTACGAGTTTGGCTTAAAGGCCTATTGTAAAGATGCTTATAAAGAGTTGAAGAATGGTTCTGCTGTATACGTTGCAAACGCTTCTCTTTGGGGAAAGAACGCAAATAAGTACAATCAGAAGCAGTTAGGTTATGAAGAGAATGTTCGCACACAGATTACTGCTGGTCGTGACGCTCTTACTAAGGCTGCTGAATACCAGGCAGATGAGACTTACATTTGGGGTAAGGCTGCCCTGAAGGCTGTAGCTGAACAAGTCGAGCCTTTGATTGCTGGCTACGAGGCCATGGATCAGGATGCCATCATTGCTACATTTGAAGAAGATTATGTTTCTTCAACTACTGAAGAGACTGGATATCTGGAGCGTGAAGTTTATCAGCAGGCAACGAAACTCATTCTCGATGCTAATCGTGAGTTCTTGGCAGAGAACGACACGCTGACCTCTATTCAGACTGCCATCGACAATGCTGAGGCAACACTGGCTCTGCGCATCTACTCTGTTGCTACTGGTAAGGCTGATCTTCAGACTGCTATCGACAAGGCTAAGGCAACACAGACAGCTATGAAGGCTGTTGATTATAGCGAGGAAAATGCTGCTGCTATTGTGGCTGCCAATGAGGAACTGGCTGCTGCTGTTGATGCATTCAAGGCTTCTATTCCTGCAAGTGCAATTGCAACCATTGCTGACATTGACTTTGAGAATGATGCTATCCAGAACGAGGAAACACAACTCTATAGCATTGCTGGTGCAGTAGGTTCGATGGAATTCTCTCACTTCTCTACAACAGCTCCCGTAGGTGAAGATGCACCATATGAGAAGGGATTCTGGTCTAATGGTGAGCAGAAGTGGAAGGGCTACATCCGCGTTGGTAATGGTACCGGTACAGTAAACTTCGATGCTACAGATAATGGCTCTATGGGTAATAGCATTTTGAAGATTTCTTGTGATTTCTTCATTCAGGGTCTTAACAACAGATCTGTTGGCTTCTATCTTAAGGATGCTGAGGACAACAACATCAGCGGTGTTGATCACAATTACTATCAGGGATCTGTTACCTATAACCCCTTCGTAGAGACTAACGAAGAGATAAATGCTCTGATGGGCAAGGTATGGGCTAAGTCAGGTGGTAGTTATAACGATGCCTCTCCTGCCGGTGTCGAGGAAGAGACTGCTAATCCTCTGCAGAAGACCAATTTCGAGGTGATTATGGACTATGGCACTAATAAGATGTATTGCACTATCACCAGTATCAATGGAACCGCTACATCTAAGGAGGTTGAATTTACAGGTATTCCTACAAAGTATGTCCTGCAGTGCAACTACGATGATAAGTTCAATACTCGTCGTCCTTGGTACGATAACCTGAAGATTGTCCGCATTTCTACTGATGCTACAGGTATTTCGTTCGTAAATGCTGATGCTAAGGCTCAGAATGGTGCTATCTACAACCTTGCTGGTCAGAAGGTCAACAAGAACTTCAAGGGTGTTGTGATTAAGAATGGTAAGAAGGCCATCCAGAAGTAATCTTACATACCCCAATTATAATTAGCCGCAGAGGGAAAACTCTGCGGCTTTTTTTATGGTTCAATAACCTGCCCTTATTTGACGATAAGGGTGGGTTATTTTGCAATAACCCTTGGTTATTTGATAATAAGGCTTAGATATTTGGCGAAACGCCACCTATTTATAAAAATACATTGTTAAATAGTTGCAAGATTCGATAATTTTTTGTTATTTTGCAGCTCAAATCCCTAGCAAATCAATAAAATCATTAATATAACAAACCATTTATGAAAAAACTCTTTTTGTATGCATCCCTTTTGTGCATAGGCCTGGTGTCCTGTAAGAAGGACTACTTGGTGCCAGAGGGAGAATTGCCATCTTGGCTTGGCGAGAGTATCTACAAAGAGCTTCAGCAGTCTTCACAGCTTGAAGGCACGTTCAACACGTACTGTAAGCTGATAGATGACTTAGGTTACACGGAGGTGCTGAGCAAGACTGGTAGTAAGACGATCTTCCCAGCCAACGATGAGGCCTTTGCAAGATTCTTTGCAGGGGGAAACAACAAGTTTGGAGTTAGCAGCTATGAACAGCTAACCCACTCACAGAAGGCAGAGCTGTTGTTCTCGACTATGATCGACAACGCTATCCTCGTGGGAACACTCTCTAACAAGCAGAACGCAGCCGGTAACATGCTGCAGGGCCAGTTGGTAAAGCACGCCACAAACATGCGTCTTACATACGCTGTGGCACCGTTCTCGGCTCAGGATATGCCTGCGAATAACAAGTATTTTGATAGGTTCCGTGGATCTAACGGATCAATCCTGGCAGTGTTCGACAATACTGTAGCGCCGATGGTGCATCTGACGGGCGAGTATATGCTGAACAATAACATGACCGTGACTGGTGATAACAGCGACTTCAAGGTGCTGACAGGTCAGGACTATGTTGATGGCGATGCCTACGTCTTCGATCGTAAAGTTATTAAGGGCGATGTGGTCTGTCAGAATGGATATATTCATCAGCTCAACGAGGTACTCGTGAATCCGGGTAACATGGCAGAGAT
>Ga0247611_10009138_pt1 | contig 12004 bp, 4 predicted proteins | sample 177DNAGHGhighgp2_FD_192422 | JGI IMG/M metagenome (GOLD analysis project Ga0247611, IMG submission 192422) | Sheep rumen microbial communities from Palmerston North, Manawatu-Wanganui, New Zealand - 1770 DNA GHGhigh gp2 | ecosystem: Host-associated > Mammals > Digestive system > Stomach > Rumen ... | reverse complement strand
GTAGCCTGGACGGCAGCGCCCGCCCCCTCTTTGTCCGCGGCTACAACGACCTGATTCTCCGCAGCTACGAGGAGTACCAGCGATGGAAGCACTACTTGGAGGACAACCCGCGGCGATTGCTGATGAAGCGCGCTCGCCCAGAATGGCTGCGCCCCTTTTTCGGCTTCCGTTTCGGAGGGCTCACGCTGAGCTGCCTCGGCAATCGCGAGCTGCTGGAGAGGACACGGCTGGTAGTGCGCATCTCGCGCCGCGTCACAGGCCCGATGTTAGAAACAACGGTGGCTCAATACTTAGCGGCTGCTGAACGTGGCGCCGTTTTGATTTCTCCTGCTATCTCTCCTGGCGAAAAGCTTGTGATGCGCACAGCCTTCGACCGCCGTTATCCCACCATCGTAGTGCTCCCCAAGGGATTCTCGCCGCTTTCGAAGCCAAAGGGCGAACAGTTCGATGCCTGTTCGGAAGGCCGGCTGCTCCTTGTTTCTACCGAGCCCTTCAGCAACGAAAAAGTGGTGCTGACGAAAGCCATCTGTGAGAGACTGAACTTAACAGCCCTGACACTGGCTGAAAGTGTTTGAGAGTGCTCCATTAGCACTCCATCCTTATTCTGACGTGTTAAAAAGCAAACCATTCTTTTTATCCTCCACAATGTTCATTTCCCGAACTTTTCCAACCCTTTTCTTATTCCATTAGAATTAGCTCCTTATTCCATTAGTTTAACATTGTTAAACCAATAGAATTGTTTCCTTATTTCAACGGAGTTGTTTTCGCTATTCCATTGGACTGCTGAAAGTGTTCCATTGGAACGCTGAGAGTAATCCCTTGGAACGCTGAGAGTAATCCCTTGGAACGCTAACAGTAATCCCTTGAAACGCTCGGAGCGTTTCAAGGGATTACTGTTTAAGAATCATTTTGTCTCCCTGACGGAGGCAGACCGCAGAGGGTCTGCCACACATCAGAAGTCACTGTCGAGATCGTCGTCGTCAGACCAAATATCGATTTGGCGACGTGAGAGAACACCCGCTTCACCGCTGGCAGCATTATCATAGACAGAGGTACCAATGATGCTACCCGTCAGCAGATATTCCTCCGCTTCCATACCAGAATAGGAAGTTTCTGGGGTGACATATAACTTTTTCATGTTTCCTTTTTATTTGAGGATGACCTTCTTGTTATTTACGATATAGAGACCCTTTGCAGGTTTCATAACGCGCTGTCCGTTGAGGTTGAAGTAGCGGTTATTGGCCTTTACCTCATTGTTGACAAGGCTGATTCCCGTCGTTCCACCCTCGTCGAACTTAATGCTCAGGCTGCGAGCCTCAGAAGTAGCTGTAAGGTAGGCACGGAAAGGAGCGGCCTCGATAGAGTTAGCTTCTTCGACCTTGAAGAAGCCAATCTTCTCCTCCTGCTTCTGCAGCACGTAGCTGTTCTCAGGAACGAAGGTCGTAGCGAAGACACCTGTCAGAGCACCGTCGACATTCTCTGCATCGGCTGCGATGGCTGCACTTGAACCAGTGAAGGTGGCATCACCAGTGCCATTGAGCAGCACAGGAGTGTTGGCGGGGATAGTTTCCTCAACTTCAGTAGCGTTCACTTCGTTACCACCTGTATAAGCCAGCGTATAAGCTTTCACACCCTCAGGAATGGCAGCGGCGAATGGCAAGCAGAGCGTACCAGCCTTGACATCAGCATCGATGGTAGTGGTGTAGGAGGCAGAGGTAGCTGTGAAGTTGGCAGGAGCCTTAAAGGGATAGCCATCGGTGAGCTGGAGGTTAGCACAAGTACCATTGACAATTACGTTATTGGTGTTTGTCAGCTGTCCATCTTTAGCAATGAAGAGTGCATTGGGATTGGCAGTATTGTAAGTAAGACCAGAACCGGAAAGGCCTGTAACGTCAAAGCAAGTGGAATACTTGTCATTAATAGCGTTAATTCCGGAAAGAACTGGTGTTTCTACAGGACCAGCAGGAGTGCCGCTTCCAACGTAGGCCATCGATATGGTGATAGTTCCTTTACTACCCTGCCAGTAAGCCTTGTTTTTGATACCTCTCAAGAGCGGGTAGTCAGAAATCTTTACTGCGTAAATACCAGAACCAGTAATAGCATTTTCAGCAGTCCAATCAACAACTGACGCATAATCAGCTATTGGATGAGGATATAAAATGACACGAGGACCGTTGTCATTGGAACTTTCTGTAGAAACAAATACGCGAAGATAGGTTTCTGCATCATTAGAAGCATCAGTCACAGCAAAGACGATATAATCAGCCGATGATATATCTACGGACTTATTGTCGCCATCAATGTTACCTCCAAACTGAGTTCCATTACCGACAACTAGCGGGAAAGCTATACTCCATTTGTTGCTATCAGCACCCGTCATGCCATTGAGGTCTGTGGCTCCTTCAGGGGCCTCTTGTACTGTTGATTCCTCAATAAATGTCACCAGCGGGCCTTCAAGCGAGAAGCTGTTCAGGGTTACATCGCCAGATGCAGTGCTGGCACCTGAAAACTTGATAGCGCTAACATGAGCAAGGTTCTCTTCCGTTACGCCCATAGATTCAAAGGTCACGCTCTTGCTTCCGACACCTGCAACATAGGTAGTCTGGGCCGCACCGTTATTATAATACATGAGAATACGGAATTGCTCTGAAGAGCCTGCTGCTGTCTCATAATTAATTTTTGTGAAAGAAGACAGGTTGCCAGAAAGACCAGGAAGCGTGATGGCATTGCTATAGTTTAGCGTCCATGCGAAAGTCTTGGTGGAGAAATTCCATGTTGCATTATCTTCGCTCGCAGCCATCTTGCTTAAGTTGACATTCAAGGTTCTTGTAGGCTCTGTAAGATAGACATCGCTGATAACAGCCGATGCGGGATGGTCAGCATCGATGGTATGATTCTCACCATTCTGCCACGCACTGCCAAGCACTCTTATCCATTCTACTCTGCAAATATCAGAAGTGGTAAAACCAAAATCATCAGTCAAATACTTTGTGAAGGTACCATTGCCATTGAGTGCAACCAGTTTCTCTTGTCCGTTAGCCTTAATTTGCAGACGGATACCTACAGCATTATCCAAACCAGAAACCGTGATGGAAATGGTTGAATAAGCCCTGTAGCTTCCTGCAGCGAAGTCGAAATTGGAAATCATGTTGTTACTGGTAGCCGTCCAAGTCATGGTATTAGTGGAACCATCCCATGTTGACACAGGGCCATTACTCAGTTTGCTGAGGTCAGCATAGAGCTTTGCTGCACTTGCTCCCATTGCTACAACGAGCAGGGTGAGCATAAGAAGTAATTTTTGTTTCATACGTTTTTGTTTTAAGTTATTTGAGTGAATTGAAATTTCGCGGCAAAGATAAATAAAACAACGCGCGACACACATTATCGTATGTCGCACGTTGTTTTGTTTTTGTCTCGCAATGGCCGGAAAGCCGAAAAATCACTCTTTAGCCGCATATTCCGACGGGGCCACGCCGAAATGCTTGCGGAAGACGGTGGAGAAGTGAGCCAGATTGGAGAAGCCTACGGAATAGGCCACCTGGGTGATGTTGACCTTCTGCTCCTTCAGCAGGCGGGCAGCCTGCTCGAGGCGTATGTTGCGGATGAAGTCGGAAGTAGAGAGGCCTGTCATCTCCTTCATCTTGCGATGGAGCTGGGCTCGGCTGATGCCCACTTCCTGGCAGAGCATCTCGACATTGAAGTCGCTGTCGCCGAGGTTCTTGTTCACGGCTTTCATGATGCGCTCCATAAGCTGCTCGTCGTTGCCCTTCAGCTCTATCTGCTCAACCTTGTCGGCCTGCTGCTGTGCGCCACTGAACTTGCCCTTCAGGTGGCGACGGCTCTGAATGAGGTTGTCGAGCTGCAGATGGAGTTCGGCCATGTCGAAGGGCTTGGCCATGAAGGCGTCGGCACCATGCTCCAGTCCCTCCAAACGGTTCTGCACATCGGCCATCGACGTGAGCATGATGACAGGCAGGTGGCTGAGATTCATGTTCGACTTGATCATGCGCAGCATGGTGAAGCCGTCCATCTCGGGCATCATCACGTCGCTGATCACGGCATCGTAGTCGCCCATGAGGAGCTCCTTCAGTCCCTCGCGACCGTTAGAGGCAAAGCCGAACTTATAGTAGTGGTGCAGCTCCTGGGCCACGAACTGACCAATCTCAGGATCGTCATCGACAATGAGCACCTGTTTGCGCAAAGACGAAGAGGATGCGCCTGAAGAGGCTGAGGCATTTTCTTTCGCCTGATGCGTATGAGCCACGTCAATGACATCGGTAACAGAAGAAGAGCTTATTTCCTCCTCTTTCAGATGGCTCTTGCCCAGTGGCAGGGTTACGGTGAAGATTGCTCCGCTCTGCCCGTCGTCGCGGTTGGCGGCAGTGATGGTGCCGTGATGCATGTCGACAATCATCTTGCAGAGGTTCAGACCAATACCCGTGCCTTGCTGCTCGCCGGAGTTGCTGCCCTGATAGAAGCGGTCGAAGAGGTGGTTCAGGCTTGAGGCATCGAGCCCTTTGCCTGTGTCGATGACGGTGATGCTGAACGAACCCTTTTGGAACATATTGTCGGAAGGCTTCTGCTTTGACGAGTGGCCAAATGCTATATTGCCGCTGGTAGACTGCAGGACAACGCTGATAGTGCCACCGTCGGGTGTATAATTAAAGGCATTGGAAAGCAGGTTGCTCACCACCTTGTCGAACTGCGATCGGTCTATCCATGCCTCGACATCGGCCGACTCGCCGTGCTCGTAGTTCAAGGTTATGTTGCGTTCCTTGGCGTTGAACTCGTACATCTTACAGATGCCGGCCACGAAAGGCACTAAGTTGGTCTGACGACAGTGCAGGTGCATCTGCTGCTTATCAATCTTGCGCACGTCGAGAATCTGGTTCACAAGGTTGAGAATGCGCTGCGAGTTGCGCTCTATAGTGTCTAAGGTGGCATCGTTATCCGTTGAAGAAGCCTCATTCAGGGCTCCCTTCAGTTTCTTCAGCGCTGCAAGGATAATGGTCAGCGGCGAGCGTATGTCGTGGGTGGCGTTGATGAGGAATTTCATCTTCTCCTCATCAAGACGACGGTGAGCGCGACGTCGGTACATCAGGAACAGGTAGATGACAATAGCCAGAACGATGAGGAAGTAGACGAAATAGGCCACTGCAGAGGCATACCATGGCGAACGCACCGTGACGATGACCACCCTTGAGGGCGAGCACTCGCCACGCTGGCAGGCACGTACCTCGATGCGATAGGTGCCTGGCTGCAGATGGGCAAAGGTAATCTCGTTCTGCCCCTCGCTGCCGCGAATCCAACGGTCGTTGTCGATGCGATACTCGAGCGATGCGTTCATCGCGCCCTCGAAATCGAACTGCGAGAATGCCATCGAAACGGTATTGTCGAGATAGCTCAGCGTGAAATAGTTACAGTCGGAGACTGCCTTACCGTCAGTAATGCTGACACCATTGATGACAGTAGAAGCATCAACATATTCTTCACCCACACGGAAAGCAGTGAGATACAGCGAATCGAGAACGACAGAGGTCCCTTCCTCGGCTTGAGGCGTAAACTTGGTCAGACCGTCGCTATGGCCAAAGAAGATGCAGTCACCGTCGGTGTGCATGCCCACGTTGGCCGTATATTCTTTCTTTACGAGACCGCCGCCCGCCAGATGACCGATGAACGTACCTAAAGTGACATCATACTGCCAAATGCCCTGTGACGAAGAGCACCACAAATCGCCGTTGTTGGCCTCGACGATGTAGTAGATAATCTTATCTTTCAGTCCGTCACTCTCACGGAAAAGCACGGCATCCTTGTCGCCAGGCGTATAGATATAGAGACCGTCGCCTGTACCGATGAGTATATCGCCACGGCTCGTCTCGCAGAGCGAATAGCAAATCTTGCCGTCGAGCAACACCTGCCAGCCGAAGGGACGGAATGTTCCTGTCTTGGCATCGTAGCACCCTACACCACTCGACGTGGCCATCCACAGACGGCCCTTCTTGTCGGGCATCATAGCCAGAATCCAGTTGTTGCACAACCGGCCACGAACGGGGTCTTCGGCATCATTCATAGAGAAATTGCGCACGCTTCCCGTCTGCAGGCTGTAGGTACAGAAACCACGGCCAAAAGCAGAGAAATAGATATTGTCATTGTCGAAGGCCGTCATGTCGTTGATACGGTCGCAGTCGAACGTAAGGCACTGCCGCGAGCGCCCTGTGAGCGGGTCGTAGCTGAACAGGGCATCATCGGTGCCTAGCCAGTAGCGGTGCTGACGGTCGCGGAAGATGAACTCAGTGGCATCGGGACACTGCGGATGAGCCACCACACGTCCCTGAGCGTTAAAACCATAGACACCTACGCCCTGGACAGTGGCCCATACCATACCGTCGTCGCCCTCACAGACACTGCTTACGGTACTGCCCAGACGAATGCCCTGCCCCTCGAAACTCCAGTTCTGGAAACGCATAGGACGCAGTAGCACCATGACCAGACCCTTGCGATGACAGCCGAGCCAGAGATTACCATGCTTGTCGAAGAGGATGGAACTGATCTTCGACGTGGCCATATCAACGCTCGAGCTACTGATATTGACGTTCTCGAGCCGTTTCGGCTCGCCGGCGGCCATTCTGAACAAGCCATTGCCTCGCGTACCTATATATACATTACCCGATGCATCTACAGCTGCCCTAGAAAACACAACATCTCGCCCACGGGCTGTACCCATGTCAACATCGGCCTTTTTCAGTTGGCCGTCGGCATAGACCATGAACCCGTGGAGGCACACCACGTAAAGGCGGCCTTCCTGTTCGACAAAAGCCTGAGGATTGCCCTCGGTGGTACGGAAGGTCTGAACGCGCCCGTCGGCCTCCATAACCACACTTTCGTCGAAAGCGCTGTGCCACAGCCGGCCCTGACTGTCGAGATAGACGCGACTAAAATAATGGGCACCATTTTCAGAACCATAACGGCTCAAACGGAGTTCGGTATCAACGGTGAAGGCACCGTAGCCCGCCGTTCCCACAAATAGGCTCCCGTCTGGCATTTCTATCAACGAGGAAATACGGGGCTTGACACTGTCGGGAAAGGCAATGTGACGGAATGTCTCGTCGGCGGGATTGAAAAGGTCCAAGCCTATGCGCGTGCCTACCCACAGACGGCCACGGCTATCGTTGAGCAACGACACGATAGTGTTGTCGCAAAGCGTCGTCGAGTCGACACTTGCATGAAGGAAGGTCTGGAACTTATAGCCGTCAAAGCGGTTCAGTCCATAGTCGGTAGCCACCCAAAGACTGCCCTGCCTATCCTGGCAGATGTCGTTGATAAGGCTGCTTGAGAACTGCTCGGCAGGGAAAAACTGGCCGTTCTGCGCAAAAGAATTTGCAACAGACAGCAGGGAGATAACGAATAAGCGTAGTAATAGTCTCATAGTAATAGTTAGTACCGTTCTCGTCATGTTTCTGTCGAAACAAATCAGAAGAACATGACAAAGATACAGCTCTTACTATAACTATGAGACTTTCTTATTCTTTATTTAATGTTTTTTAACGTAAAGGCAGATACCAGTTAGCAGTATCGAGGAGTCGCTGGCGCAATGTTTCGTCGGTAGTACCATTGCGACTGCTGACGCGGTCGGCCAGATAAGATGGGTCGTTGCGACGGAGGGCTATACGCATAAGGTCGTAGTAGCGGTAGCCTTCGAAAGCACCCTCGAGTGCCATCTCGTCGATAATCATCTGCTCTACGCGAGGTATCTGATACTCGATGCTGTCCTGACGGCTCATTGCAATGTTGGGCTTCGGAAGCGCATAGAGGGTGTCGCACTCAGTGTCGCCTGAACCACGCGAGTGAATGCCGCAGACATCAGTCTTCGTGAAATTTGTCTTGTCGAAGTCAATATACTGTTTCGCCTCTGCATACTCCTTGCTGTCGACATAGAGCTTGACATTATCGTCGCACAGTCCGTACTTCAGGATAAGCATGGCCGACTGGGGATAGCCGCAGCGGTTGAGGGCCTCGGCGAAGCGCAGGTAGACCATCGGCGAACGGTAGGTGATGACGTATGAATCCACAATCTTACTGAGACTCTGATACTTCATAGAATAATCTGAATAGGGATCCTGGTCGCCTAAAGACTGATAGCTGTAGACAGATGAGAGTCGCAGGTCACCGACATACAAATCATTGCTAAAGCCCGTACGCGGAACGTAGATGGTATCGACAGAAGTCGTTGTTCTCTCTGTCATGCAATAAATCTGATCGCTCGATATCTTACGCATGGCGCGAGAGGGCTCCATCTGATAGTAATAGTAGTTGTCGCGCGTCGACTCCATCACATTGTCGAGGTCGCTGGTGGTTCCCTCGTAGATCGTAGTCTCCATCGGGATGTAGCTCAGCACCTCAGTGGAGTTATAGACACTGAGATAGCCCGATGGTCTGTTGAACACCGTAGAGCTGGTCCATCTTACTTTGTTGCCAGTACTGATATACACAGGATTGGTCTTGTCGTTGAGATAGTCAGAGTACCACTTTGCAGCCTCAGAATAGCGTCCTGCCCAGAGGCAGAGGTCGCCAAGCAAAGCCCGTGTGGGAATAAAGAAGTCGGACGACGAGAATCCGCCCACCTGTCCGTAACTGGGCATGATGGTGGTGGCATAGGGTGTAAGGTCGTCGATGAAATAGTCACAGATATCCTTCAGCGACTTAAGCTCGCCGGCAGCAGCTTCGGCTGCCTGGCGCTCGGTGACGACAGGCTCGGTCACCAAGGGGACGTTTCCGTACACCTTTGCCAGCTCGAGATAAGCCCAGGCACGGAAGCCCTTGACAGCAGCATATTCGCTGGTGAACAGTTTTCGGCCACGACGCTGCATGGCTGTATCGGCATGGGCGAGGAAATAGTTGCAGTTGTTGATAACGGCATAGTAGTCGCTCACCTGGTTGTACTTGTTCTTCACTGAGAAGTCGAAGGCTGCAAGGCGCTTGAGGTCGCTCGAAGCGGCATCGGTAGTCTGCATCAGGTCGGAACGGGCCTCACCAAGGAGCACCGTGCGGTCGGCAATAATCTGTATCTTATTGACGATACCCATTATGCTGTAGAGCGAGTCGGAGGGATGGTCCAGAGTATTGTCTTTCTCGTACTCCACCAGTTCAGACTCTGTGTCGAGAAGGTCGGAGCAAGACGTAGCTCCCACCCAGCATCCCCCAAGGGGTAGGAGGAAATACATGGCGAAGCTGAAACTCCTGCGTATCTTTTTTAATAATGTTTGTGTCATAGTCTTCTTGATGTTATTGGTTTTGCCTGCCATTCCTCCCCAAGAGGGGAGGTTTGGAGGAGGCAGTTTATAAGTTGATATTCACACCCAGTGAGAACGAGCGTCCTGCAGCGAGGTGGCCTACGTCGATGCCCTGTGAGAGCACAGAGCCGGAGAGGGCTACATTGGGATCGCTGCCCAGATACCTCGTCAGCGTGAAGAGGTTCTGTGCCGAGCCCCAGATGGTGATGCCTTGCAGGTAGGTGCTCTGGATAGGCAGGTAGTAGCTCAGCGTGACATTGGCCAGACGCAGGTATGAGCCATCCTCTATCCAGCGGTCGCTGAAACGTGAGTTGCCCATGGGGTCGAGATAGCTCACACGCGGAATTTCGGTATGCTGACCCTCTGTGGTCCAGCGACTCTGCATAGCCGTCGTCTGATTCATGAAATAAGTACCGCTCTCGAGCAGCGAGCGCTGGTAGTTGTAGACATCGTTGCCAATCGAGTAGTTGAACGTGGCCTGAAGGCGCAGATTCTTATACTGGAACGTGGTGAAGATGTTTCCGTAGAAATCGGGATTAGGATCGCCAATGGCGGTACGGTCGTTCTCGTTGATTTCACCATTGCTGTCGAGATCGGCAAAGTTCATGTCACCACCCTCGAAGTAGACCTTGTCGCCATTCTGCTTGACAATGAACTTTCCATCGGTAGCGGCATCGGCCGTTGACGCATAGACGCCATTGGTCTTGTAACCATAGAAAAGTCCTACGGGCTGACCTACGGCTGTCTGAACGGTAGCTCCATAGATAGAGGTTTCGATGGCAGCGTCGTTATCGGGCAGGGATGTCACCTTATTCTTATAATGTCCAACCGATGCGCCTACCTCCCAAGTGAAGTCCTTCAATGCCAAAGCCTTTACGACAGCACTGACATCGAAGCCTCTGTTCTCGAGTTTTCCTTCGTTGCTCCAGTTGCGGTCCAATCCGCTGGTGAAGGCCAGTTGGCGCAGTGACAGCAGGTTCGACGTCCAGCTCTTGAAGATATTAAACGAGAGATGCAGGCGATTGTCGAAGAAGTTACCGTCGATGCCGGCAGTGACACGGCGTGTGGTTTCCCACTGCAGTTCGGTATTGCCGATATTGCCTATCACCTTGCCTGTGACACCGGTCTCAGTGAGCATACGCTTGGCAATGAAATAGGTGCGCGAGGCGGTGTAGTCGATGTCGTCGTTGCCGGTGACATCGAAGCCGGCATTGAGTCGCAGGTAGTTGATGCCATCGATACCAGCGAGCCATCGCTCATTGGAGAGCACCCATGCAGCACTTACGCTGGGGAAGAGTCCCCATACGGTGTCGAAGAGCTTCAGTCCGGAGGCATCGTCGCCGAAACGTGACGAGGCCTGTGCCGACATTCCTGCAGAGAAATAGTAGCGGTCGCCATAGCTATAGTTAGCCAGTGCATACCAGGCAATCTCGCGTGTCTGGTCATCGGCACCGCTGGTGCTCTTATAACGAAGCGAAGAAGCCATATTTGGTGACTTGTCGCTGCCGGAGTTGTATCCAAGCTGCGAGGTATTGTTGAAGTCGTTGCTGAGGTAGCGCACGCCGACGGCGAGGTCCAGACGGTCGTTGACGGTCTTTCCACGCAGCAGCTTCGTATTCCAGTTCAGACGTGTATCGCTCTGGATGGAGGTCTCACGCATTGCCTGGCTCTTTACCACATTCTGCAACTGTGTGTACTCCGACAGGCCTTCGACAACGAAAGTAGGCACGCCTTGGATAGGCAGGTAGTAGTTCTCGTTGGTATTGACGAGACCCAGTGTGAAGTGCTCCTGCAGCGAGAGGTGCTTGTTGAACTGATACTTCGGTGTGATAGAGAACATCACCAGACGGTTGCCGAAGGAGTTGCGGTTCTTGCCTTCGCCATGCTCCAGGATGCTAGACGGGTTGGCCAGTCGGCCGCGACCTTGGAACATGCCCATGAGATAGTCATCAGCCTCAGACAGGTAGTGGCTGATCTTACCATGCTTGTCATAGGCATAGGGCGAGAGGAACGGTGCCTTTGTCAATCCCAGGAATCCAGGCGAGGTGATGACGGTGCCGAGGGGACTCTCAGGTGCACCATCGTCGAAGAGCGAGCGGTCGACATCGCTATAGCTGGCATCGAAACGCACGTCAAGCTTGTTGGTGATGAGGATGTCACTGTTCAGTCGCATGTTGAAGCGCGTGTAGTCGTTAAGCTTCAGCGTACTGTTGCCCAGAGAGTAGCCTACTGAGAGGTTGTATGACGCAACATCGTCACCACCCTGAACGTTGATGCCGTAGTTCTGTGAGAAAGCGTTCTCATAAACCTCGTCAGTCCAATCAGTATTATTGTGGTATTGATTATAATAGAAATAGGTGGGCTCGCTGTTGAGGTAGCGCATGGTTCCCATAGACGAGGGATCCAAGTGGCCGGCAAGCAGCTCTGTGGTGTATAGACGATAGTCCTCAGCACCCATCATCGAGGGGAGCTTGGGCGTAAGTTCAAAGCGACCGTTGATGTTTACGTCAATCTTAGTGGCCATCGACTTGTTGCGTTTGGTGTTGATGAGCAGCACGCCATTGGCACCCTTGGCACCGTAAAGGGCTGTTCCGTTCTTCAGCACCTGCACGCTCTCGATGTCGTTGATGTTGAGGTTGGTGAGAATATTGTTGAAATAACCCTGATGGAGCATCTCACGCGAGTACTGCATGTCCATCAGCACTCCGTCGATG
>Ga0247611_10009137_pt1 | contig 12004 bp, 11 predicted proteins | sample 177DNAGHGhighgp2_FD_192422 | JGI IMG/M metagenome (GOLD analysis project Ga0247611, IMG submission 192422) | Sheep rumen microbial communities from Palmerston North, Manawatu-Wanganui, New Zealand - 1770 DNA GHGhigh gp2 | ecosystem: Host-associated > Mammals > Digestive system > Stomach > Rumen... | reverse complement strand
CCTGTTCGGCATCCGCAAGCTTCTGCTCTGCTTCAAGCACCTTCTCAGGGTCCGCCACCCACTGCCAGCGACCGCCGATCAGCATCATGACCGTCTGCTCATTCTTGACGTTTTCGAGTTCTTGCTGTGCGCGAGCCACACCAAGCTCCGCCTTTGCGATCTCGTATTCCTTCATTTTAAGGTCGTACTGCCGCTTGAACTCGTCAGTGATGTGTTCGATCATGTAGGTCTCGTCTTCGCTGACCGCTGCGATCTGTTCGCGGTAATCGCGGTATAGCTTCATCGCATCGCCTTCGATACCGGCGAGCTTGTCCATCAGCGTCGCAAAATCTTCGGCGGAAAACAGCGCGTCGAGCTCTTCCGGCGTCATAACTTCGCTGTACGCGTCGCGTGCGGCCTTTAGCTCGTCCTCAAGTTCGCGCCGTTCGTTGCGGATTGAGATCAGTAGGTCGTGGTGCGTTTTCTCTAACTCGATTGCTGCGTCATTTTGGTCTTTCGTGTGCTTTATCGCGTCGATCTGGTTCTGCCTCACAGCCTCCCACAGCTTCTTGGATTCTTCGAAAATATCGCCTTGGTACTCCAGAATGGTGTCTACGATCTTCTTCACGTCGTCGTCTGTCTGCTTGAGACCCTTCTTGATCAGGCGATCGTATTCCGCCATCGCGATCTCAACACCGGCTTTGTACTTGTCGATGATCTGGCGCTGACGTGCGATCCACTGTTCAGAGCCCTCGTCGTAGTAGTTGAGCAGTTCCTTGAACAGTTTGATCAGCCGCTCGACGTTTTCGATGTCGTCGGAGATTTGCGAGTGATGTCCGCCACCGCCACCACCGCGAGGCTTGGTTGTGGTCGTGTCACTCGCCGTGCCGCCGCTAAACTCGGTGACATAGCCGAGCCCGTCTTCCGTGAGCCTTGCGCGGATAGAAGCGCCGCCAACCGTTTGCAGGTTGGATAGGTAGGACATCGACGCGTTAGCACCAGCCGCGCCAGCCGCGTTTTCTACGCCGCTGTTTTGGAACGCGGCAATGATGCCAGAGAAGTCGATATTGCCATCCGTGTCGATGTAATCTGCGAGGTTGAAACCCTCGACGTTTTCTTGCATCCATTCTATTGCATTATTTGCCAAACCTTCAATGCTTGTGCTGATCTCGTCGCGTGATTCACCAAGCGTTTCGTCGATAGACGCAATCACGTCTTCGTCGATTTCGTCGAATGTGTCGCCAACGTACTCCTTGATCGCATCGATGTCTTCCTGTGCAACTTCTGCACCACTATCAAATGCTTCTTTAATGCGGTCGCGTGTTGCTTCTGCGTCAAATAGTTTGTCTGATGCGGACTTAACTTTAGACACGCTCTCGGTAGCACCGAGCACAGATTCGTTTGTGAACGGGTCTTCGACATCGAGCCCAGAGCCGGGGTTATTGTGGAAGGTGGAGAATGACATGTCTGGGGCCAGCTCGTCAAAACCAGACGGAAGATTATAGAGCATTGTTAGATAATTCAAGACCTCATCTAACGTCATTCCATAATACTTAGCCACAGAAGATAGTTTCTGGAAGAGGAAATACTCCTCCCACATTCCGTCTAATGCGGCGGTATTTGCATCTTCGTATTGACCAGCACGTTTTATGAGATCGGCAGTTGTGTTTGAAAAATCTCTCGCGCCGAAGGCATTTTTAAGTACATAAACACTATCGTTCGCGTCAAATAATACACCGTCGGCAAGGTGTTTGAGAAATTCAGCATTTGTGAACCCTCCGTCAAGAGCATTCATAAGCCCGCTTGTGAACGACTCACCCCACTCATATCCTTTTTCTTCGGCTATGCTGTTAAACTGGTTAACAGCATTTAACATCTCGCCAAGGTAGAATTGTGCACCAGAAGCATCGCCGGTGGCAACGGATTGTAAATACGCATCTCGATTTAGAACGATATTATTATATGGATTGAGGAGGTCTCCGGACGCAGTACCATACTTAATTTGTCCGGTCGCCCATGTTTGAAAGATTTCTTCCGCGCTTTGATACCCGGTCTGTTCTTTGAATGCCGAGATAAGACCGGACAAATAACGAGCTTGCTCTTGATATTCATCATTCCAAGCGGCGTATGACGGATCGGCCATTCTATCTCTGATGTCTTGCAAACGGGTATTAAGCAGCCTAAGTATTTCTCTTGCATCTCCGCTTAATGTTATAGATGAAAGATCGTAAGTTTCATACACGTCACCCATACGAGAAGAACTGCCGTTTAGCGACAGCGCTCTATATGCGCGCCTTGAATTGTCACGATAATCCATCCCGTACTGCGTAACATAATTCATTAGGTCTTCCCCTAACAAACTTGCTACGGCGTTCTTAATGCCAGCACGCTGAGCGTCCTGATAATTAAAAATCGCGCCAAGGTTCTTATCATAGACGGCTTGATAACGTACTTGCAGCGTGATGTTGTCAAGTGCAATTCTGCCGGAGCTTTGCGTTGAACCTCCCTCCGGAGTTACGCCAAACCATTGCAAGGCATTCAATGTCCCCGCATAGTTCTCGCCTTCAAATAGCGATAAGTACTTCTTTTTTTCTTCGATTTCATCAAGGCGATTCGCGTAATCGCGCAAATCTTCAGATACACCTCTTATTGCGCCGCTCTCAATGCCAAATTGATTTATAATATCTTGTTGAACTTCGTACAACTCAAGTTTGGCATCTTTATAATCATTGGAGCCGACAACAGCCGCTTCTAATCTATCTGCAAGTTCTGATAACCTATCTCTATAATCAGATGCCGATTGCCCACTCTGGTTCAATGTATCGAGAGCTGATTTAGTAGCGTCAACCGAGTCTCTTGCTGCTTCTTGCGCCTCTTGAGCACGACGCTTTGCTTCTTCTGCCGCTTGCGCTTGTGCCTGCTCCCATTGGCGGTATTTGTTAATCCCGAATGTGAAAAGCATAATAAGAGCTTGGATGATCATTATCCAAAGGTTGCCGCTTTGAACAAATGCCGTCATTTTAGCTTTAAGACCATCCATGCTCGCAGCCAGAGTGGAGGTCGCTCCGGAAGCTCCAAGTGCAGCCGTAGACATTCCTTGATATTCAAGAACTTGCTTTTGCGCTGCTACAGACATCCCAGCTTGCGACATTATAACCCGTTGTTGTGCGTTGGTGTAGCCTGATAGGGCTGTAACAGCGGTTTGTATCTGGCCTGAATCTAGCAACACGTTATGCAAACCATGATTCCCGCTCAACGTGGTAATGACAGACTGCATTTGCGGATAGATCTGACCAAATTGACGGAATTTGCTAAATAGAGTGATTAGTGATAGTACGCCTGTTATCAGCGTTCCTCCGCCAAAGACTTTTGTTAAACCGGTTAGCGCTTTTACCATACCGGTTATCATCTTTACGAACGCTGTTATATCACCGGAATTCACCAGCGTATTGCTGAACTTGCTCCACGCGTTGCTCAGTCCACTCAGCGCACCGCTAATCGAACCTTCAACAGCCTTAAACTTTTCATCCATCAGCCCAGCCGCATCATCCATGCCACTCATAGCATCTTCCGCCGATGGGAAATTCTTCATTAGGCTTGCGAAGATATCTTGGTTGCGCGTGCCAGCAAGCATTGTCGTAACAGCCGCCTGCTGTGCCGATGAGAGCGTGCTCCAAACGCCAGCGAGATCCTTCAAAATGTCATACGTCGCACGGAAGTTCTTGCCTGTAGCGTCCAGAATGTCCACGCCGGTTAATCCGAGCAGTTCCTTCTGATACTTTGCAACGGTGTCATACTTCTCGTCCAACTCTTCACCGAGCTCGTCAAGCTCCGCCTTCGTATTGCGGATACGAGCCGTAATGGTACGCATCGCAGTACTTGACTTCGACGGGTTCTGGACGGTTGCGTTTGCCGCCATCAGTAATGCAAGCGTCTGTTCGAGAGAATTGCCAGCAGACGACAGCGCTGACGCCGCGTTGTTCAGACCCTCACCGAGACCTGCGGCAGAGATGGGGAAGTTGTTGCCAACATAAATCATCTTGTCAAGCGCTAACTCTATCTCATCAGCATCCTTAAGATCAAACGCCTTCATCAGAGCGGTGATCGCGTCAGTAGCATCCGACGTGTCTACATCGCCGAGCTTGCTGTACATAGACGTCAACTGCGCGAGCTGTACGGAAAGTTCGGAATCATAACCAAGCCTCCCGTATGCGGTCGATTCCGATAAAATATTTGTAATCTTGTCCCTGGACTTTTCCGCCGCCGCATACGCCTTGTCAGTATATGCCTCGAGCGCCGCGCCGGACAAACCCGTGACGATCTGCGTCTGTACAAGCGCTTCGTTAACTTCTTTAATGTCTTGCCAGAGTTGTCGCAGAGCCATGCGCAGTCCGCGGATCGCAAGCATGATCAGCGCGGTGTTGAAGTGCTGACCAAACAGACGGTTCATTCGCTGGCGAACCGTTTCAACCTCAACGCCGGACTTTTTAGCTTCCTCTCGCAATGCGGCAAACTGTTGCCGAGCCTCTTTTTCACCCATACCGCTTGACAGATCTTCCCCGAGTTTACGGAATTTCTGCATTAGCGGAATGTTGCGCGAAAGGTTTTGACCGTACTTGGACATGTAGTCCTCGTACTGCGCTTTAAGGTTGGCAATAGCAGTCGCCTGCTCCTGCGCTGACTTTGTGAAAGTATTATTTGCGCCAGCTTCCGCGACTTTCTGGTTGTATTGCTCAAGTGCAGCCGCGCAACTCTTAATCTGGTCATCTGATAGGCTCGCAACATCTCTAAACTCACGTAATTTATCAAGTGCCGCCTGGACATTTGCCACCATCGCCGGATCAGCATTCGCAAACTGGGTATTCAATCTACCTTGCTGATTAGAAAACCATTCTGGAGTTAATTTGCTGGTTAAGTCTTGCCGTAACCTTGCAAGATTCTGAGCCTCTCGAAGCTCCTTATTTAGGTTTTGAATGGAATGTTGCGCATCGATACTTGCGCTCGCAAGTTGTTCAAATCCCTTACCGCCATTTTTGCGAACTTGATCAAGTAACGATACAAAACGCTCATATTCGGCAGTTGTTTTACCGTCACCAAGATCGCCGAGACGTAAACGCATTCTCTGAGCCGCGTTGTCAAACGATTGTAATCGCTTGGCGAGTACTTCTTCTGGGGATGCGGATACGCGCACAGGCTGTTTGGTTTCTTTCGGGGGTCTATTCGCAGCTTCTCTTGCACGTTTCGCAGCGGAGGCTTCATTCCGCAATGCTGTACTTAAGGCATCAGACGCGACCTTTAATGCGTTCGCGCCCTCTCCGGTTTCCTGATACTGTTCAAGGAGGCGCTGTAAATTATTAATCGCATCCTGTACGCCTGGGATTGTGAAACCTTGTGCCAGCTTTTGTCGAGCAATGTCTATGGCTGCTTCGTATTTCTCGACATTTTGCGTATAAGGAGACGAGATCATCCGATCGCGCTGACGCATCAACGCAGTGTATCGGAATGCGACATTATCCTCCTCTCCGTTATTCCGAGATGTACCTCTACTCCTGACGGAACTACCACTTCGACCAATAGAATCCTGTAAGGCCTGAAGCCGGTTCAACGCTGACTCAACAGCTTCTGTATTAATCGTGAGTGTTAGTCTGCACTTCTTTTGCAAATCAGCGATAAGCGCTTCGATCTTTGCGGATGCGTTATCCGCACCAAGCACCAGGTTAACTGGTATTTGAACGCCCTGAGACGATGTAATTGTAAATCCCTGAAAACCGTCCATAATTAACCTCCAAATGATGCATCCGGGGTAATTACAAACTTATTACCGTATTTAGATGCGTTAAACTGGTCAATGGCGGCTTCTATAAACCCCATTGCGTCTCTGTGGCGACGTGCATATATGCGATGCCCCTTCGCCACTGTCTTTCCAAAAACCGTTGTCTTTTCTTCGGCAATTTTATATGGCGTGACTTTAGATGTCAGTGTGTACCCCGTATTGAGCAACGCCATAATGTTGGTTACGCCATCCGGGTAATTGGGGCTCCACGAGTCTCTGTGCAAAGCATCTGACCGGTATTCGACGCGAATAGACAAAGCTTCTCCGTCCTTGTTTAACCCACGAATAGTTGGATACGGTATATTGGTCGTACTCAATCCTTCTTTACGATAAGCCGCCTGTTGTGCGCTGTATAAAAGTTGAGAAAAATAGCCAGCCGCATCAAGTATGTCGCTTTCGGATGATTTTCCCGCATAACTCGACAACGGCACGTTTGACTTCTTGATTGCGTTGCTGACTTGTTCGCTGCTCAGATGCTTCAATACAAAATCGCGAAGAATAGACTCTAAACCAGCCATGCGACACCCCTTACGGTACTTCGGTATTAACTGCCGCCTCGACAATCTCTTTCCCGCTCATCTGAGAAATTGCGCGGGCGGTCTCAAGCACATCACCAATATCAATACCCTCAAGTCCCTTTGCTACACCATCAAATATGGAGGCTTCGTTGATCGGCGTAACCTCTTTGGCTTTCGCCGCAATACGCTCCATCGCAATGTGGTACAGCTCATCGATATAATTACGATAAAAGACCGCGAGCTTCTCCGTAAGCTTCGTTGCATGGATGTCTGCCCACACGTCCCTGTCGCCGAATTCATAGTTAGTTGCGAAAGACAACAGCGCTACCCAAAAGCCGAAGATCGCGTGTTCCGGTACATAAACCTTCTTGCCAGTCGGATTGCCGTCATCACCGATTTCATCAATGATGGGGAAGCTCTCCGCAATATCACAAATCTGTCGAACGTCCGTCAGCGAAAGTTCGGGCTTACAGGTCAGTTTTCCAATGCCACGTACCCAGATAGATTTCTTCTTAAACATTTTCCTTTGACTCCTTTGAATCCAAAATTCTCTTCCAAACGGCGCTTGCAATGCAGATCGCTTCTGCCTCATCATCGCCGCAAAGAACGCCATACTCTCTGGCAACACAATTGATTGCCTGTTGCTTGAGATCCTCGCGTTTGACGCCGCGCCCCATCTCAAAACCAAGCGTATGACGCCACGTCGCCACATCGATGGTCGTTGCGACGCGACCGTGATGCCGCGCACTCATCAGGCACATTCCTTGCAGGTTTGCCAGATAGATCATTGTGCGTTCATTTTTCACACCCTCAACGCCCTCAAATATCACGATGTCCGGCGCCTCACGTTCTACAATTTCGCCAGAAGCGTCTGCGATGCGGTACATCCGTGATATGATGTCAAGCGACGCATCTGCTTTGATCACGCCGTGGTTCACGAGTGCGCCGTCAACGATAATGGCGAACCCCGTGATCTTGGTCGCCTGATCAAATGCTAAAATTTTCATAGATAGAAAAAGGAGGGCGTTATTCGCCCTCCTCGATGTTTGTTTGCTCCTTCTTTTTCGGCTTAAAAACAGGCGACAGGATCCCCTCAATAGACGGCACGCACCATTCCAGGTCGCTCTTCTTAAACCCGAGATTTCCAAGACGAGACTTTGCTTCCGCCACATCAATCTGCCCATCACGCAGATCTAACGCTGTGATAAATATCTGAAAATGCTGCGGGTTACAGCAGTTCATCTTCCAGTGAAATTTATCATCATTATGGTGGCAGTTGCAAAAATAATATGCTTTACCGCATGTCTGGCACTCTCGATTTGGAGCCTGTTCTGACTTACGCATTAGTCAGCGTCCGCCTCTCCCTCGGGAATATACCAAGTGCACAGGTTCTGCTTTCTTGCGCAGTATTCCTTGTATGCCTTGATCGTAAACGGATGGTTGCCGTCCGGGGAAAGATCGATGTCGACATTACCGTCGAATTTCGCTCTCGGCATTTCAACGTAGCCAAAGGATTTCATGGTGTCATCGCAAACATCACGGAACAGAACCTCGAGCAGAACATTAACCATTTCGGGGAACTTGTTACCCTGATTTTCAATCTTATGTACGACATCATCTGCGTTTGCAGTGTAATCGTATACAACGAGGATTGTGCCACCAGCGTTCGCGGAAAGACCCTCCGGAAGCGTGACAGTTGTTCCACTAAACGTGAACTTATCAGCAGCCGCAGAAGCCGCATACGCAAACGACTGATCCGTTGCTCCATCAACAAGTGTATAGATGTACGGGATGCCTTCGGCTCCGGTGCCCGCCGGTGTGTGTGACAGTGTCACGGTCGTAGCGCCCTTCTCGTAGTCAAGTTCGTCTGCGCACGGAGCAAGGAACGTATTCGATGCATCGGAAGACTCCACCTTGGTGCCGTACTGCTCTGCCTGCATGTCCATATTGTACAGTGCATTATTGCCGGAGATTTCGAACGCCTTCGAACGGGCGATCTCGCTGATAGGCGCGTCAAGTGCGTCCTTGACCTCCTGCGTTTCCATCGTCGCCTTCGCGGTAACGTCCTTCATCTGGTCAACAGTAAATTTAACCTTCTTTGTGCTGACGTTACGAACGTAGGCACGAATAACGCGATCGATAATTTTCTCTTTACGCATGTAAGGATTCTCCTAATTATTTTTTTAGTGGACGAGTCCAATCCCAAAGATGCTTCGGGACCTTACTCGTATCGCAGAAGCCCGACATCGAGCCCTGCATGAGAGATTGCGCAGTCTGTATAATTTGAAGCCTTTGAATAGCATCCATGATTTGACCGAACGTCAGTTTGAGCACGCCATCGAAATCATACTTGAAGCCCGGATGGTTAACCAGAGACGAAATGAGTGGTTGTAGTGTTGATTCTCGTGCCTTCTTTGATGCGGATTCTTTATCCATGCGGTCAATCTCAATAAGTTTCATCTTTGTGATTTTATTTGCTGCTTTCTCCGGCTTTTTTTCAATGCCGTACGCATCTTTGAAATACTCCTTGATGCGCCTATGCAGATTAAAATCTATGGTTATATCTTGATCAGGATCATAGAGAATTGTCTGTCCATCTTCTCTGACAACCGGCTTAAGTTTCGTAAAGTCAAGATCACCGAATAAGATCTTAGTTGTATTGACATCCTGTCTGCACATCATCCAACTAAACATGCAGAAGTCGTCGATTTGTTCATAGTCGATTCCAGCGTCCCACAATAAAGATTTGTATTCGGACGAAATTGCAGTCGCACACGAAATAAGACTAAAGAAATTAGCCTCTCCATACTCAACAATTTCGCCAAGCGTAGGCTGTCGAATTGAGATCTTGCTGTTGATTTGAAATGGTTTACCAAAGAAGACGCCGAGTTTATCTTTATCGGACTGGTTCACATGCGTTTGCCTATACGGTTATAGTCGGAGTTACCGTAAACAAGCTCGCGACCACGCCATTTGTTGACCGCGAGGAAGTTGCCGTTACCGACCATCCGCTCGAGTTTTCCAAACCCGAAGTCTGTACGTCCGTTTAATACGTTATCAATGGCAGCCGCAAGAGCATCTCGTCTGATTTGACCGTACATAACCATCATGTTTTCCGGGATGATAATGTAAATATGGATTTCAAAGTTCCCGACTGCGCAGTTGAGAACTTTTGCTTCTTCTACCTCCACACATACATGGACCTGGCCAATTTCTTCTGTACCAGGTAAATAATCATATAGATGTACCTGCCCACGCTGACGGTTGCCCGCCTCGTTAACGCTTTCAATGAGCTGATAAGCGGGGAGTGTGGGGTTGTTTTTATTTGTAATTAGTGAAACACACTCTGCATCATTGCAAATGGCTTCAGCGATTAACCTTTTATACTTTGTTAGCTCGGATAAAAACGGCATTAGACCCATCCACCTCCAGACGGATACGGATCCTCACCGGACTCATAATTGCAAATCATGAGCTCGACGTTATCGTTATCCGCAACGTAGTTGTCGCTGACAACATTCCATATAACAAATCCGCAGCGAATGTCGTCATAGTAACGAGTCGTAAGATCATGCGACGTCAGCCGGTAGCACTGCGGAACACCGCCAACGACATCGAGCATAAAGCGTTTATCAACGCCAACCTGAGATGTCTCTGAATCATATGGCAACTGGATCTTGTACTCCCGCTTGCTCGTATCAATTTGCTTTCCATCGGCCAAATTGCTATAATAAGGTTTAGTCGCTGTGCACCAACGAGACACGATTTCTTTTGTTTGCGGATTCTGCCATCTGATCTGACGGTTACACTGTTGGATTCTTCCAACACGCGTAACGGGATCTGTAAAGTCCATATCGATAACGAGCCAATGCATCCCGCCAAATAGCATTACATCGCCAAGGTTGATATCCGATCCGCGTTTAGCATGAAAAGACTTCAAATATCCTTCGTCACCAGACTTCAATAGCACACCATACGTTTGCCCGCGCACCTCTACCTGCTGATACCCTGGATGATCGGGACCATATTCACTAAAATCGTACTGCGCGTTAAAGATTTCATTGTCTCTACGCGTTTCGCCACGAAACTTAATCTCGCGATCATACAAAGCCCAGTTCGTCATACGGCATCCTCCAACATCCCGATCAAACGATCAACATCATTGATGGAGTTTAGGATATGTGTGCGAACATACTGTAATGATATATCGTTCTGAGCACAGAATGACACGGCATTTATGGCGTCATCAAACCCATCATAATCCTTAAGAACTGGGTATCTTGATAGTGCCCCAACCATCCGTTGCGCCATCTGCGTTGCGTGCTCTGCAAAGTGAACATCTTCGCCGCTGACTTCGCGCTCCTTCAGAATGAGAAGAAAATAGATACGATCCTTCAACCTCGCCAGATAGTTTATTGCGCTTTCCATTTCGACACATCTCCTATCCGGAACGAATACTCGATCAGCTTGGTATCGAGATCATTCTTCAACTGGGCACGAAGCTTTACCATAGCCTCGAGTAATGTGCCCGGGCTATGATTTGAGTAGTCCTTGTTACTTAAACGGTTACGGATCGTTTCGGAATTAAGCACTCTACGGCTATACCACTCATATGCAAGTCCGGTTGCTACGATGTCAATCTGCTCATTTGTCAGATCTCCATTAAATGTGCCAGCGTGAAGATCAATATTGAATGTCGGGTCACCAGTCACCGCAGCCGCATGAGAAGCGGCAGGGAGGAGGTACCTCATCATAATTGCGTCTCTATCTTCGTCGGTATACTCAGGGAGATCACGATCACTGAATTTCCACAGGGCTATATCAAACACTTCATCAAAAGTGGTCATATTACACCTCCTGGAACGACACGCCGAATGCTGCCTCCAGAGCCTCAATTTTTTTCTTACTATCGATTTCGCCGTTCTTCACTTTTTCACAGGCCATGTGGAACAATACGGTTTTTTGCGAAGCCGGGATCTTCGACAAAATTTCCGTCAGCTGCTTCGGTGTTTTCGAGAATACTGTGTCAAACTCATCAATCTTAAGAGAGTTCTCATAGTATTTTCCAACGCCAAGCGCAGCGATAACTTCGTCATCATCGATTAAAATCCAATTGTTCTGGAAAAACGCTGGCTGTGTGCTTCTCATCGTCTGTAACTCGCCGAATGGGATATAATCGCTATCGCCGAACGACTGAAAGAGAAGGGGAGCACCGTTGCGCTTAGACTTATATGAGAGCGTCCCGTAAAACCCGTTATACACAAGAATTTCCGTGTTTGAAGGAATCGACGGTGCTGTTCTGCGAGAAGGGGCTACAGAGGTAGCCCCGTTATTTGTCACGCCTTTATCCTTATTCATTCCTTAGAATCCTTTCTGTCGATTAGGACAGGGTATACTTGCCGTACTGTGCGCCAGTAACAAAGCCGGTCGCCCATGCGGTGATCGTCACAACGTCAGTAGACAGATCAGCGTTGTCTTCCGGGTTATGGATGTTGGTGAACGCTTCACCCTGAATGACCTGCTTGATCGGCTTCTCGTCGATCTTCGGCAGAATGTTAATGACCTTGTCATTGAACATGAAGGTTGTGGTGCCTTCCTTGAAGCGCTGCGGCACAACCGCTACGTCGATACCATTCCACTTACGGCGATAGCCATAGTTGTAGACATCCTCGTT
>Ga0247611_10009136_pt1 | contig 12004 bp, 9 predicted proteins | sample 177DNAGHGhighgp2_FD_192422 | JGI IMG/M metagenome (GOLD analysis project Ga0247611, IMG submission 192422) | Sheep rumen microbial communities from Palmerston North, Manawatu-Wanganui, New Zealand - 1770 DNA GHGhigh gp2 | ecosystem: Host-associated > Mammals > Digestive system > Stomach > Rumen ... | reverse complement strand
GCTAAAAAGGTAACCTTGGGGGGGGGGGGGGGACGTGTCATATTAAACAACGGATTTCACCGATTATACGGATTAACAGCCTGCTGATAATCAGCAATGACAATAATCCGTGTAATCGGTGAAATCCGTTATAGAGATAATCCTGCGTGGATTATCAGAAGTTATCAATCTACTTCACCAGGTTGCCCAGTATGTCACGGGTGATGGTGCGTGTCACAGAGCTTGTGGCGTTCTTCGCTATGCGGCCGGTGAGTGAGCCGCTGCTCTTGGTTTTCTTGCCTGTAATCTTGTCGCTGACGTAGGTGCCGAGCATGGCTGCCAGCGTTCCCGTTATGGCGGTGATGATACCCTTCCATATCTTCTTCATCAGTCCGGGCTTCTCCTTGCCTGCCTTGCCCTTGCCCTCGTTCTCGGCTTCGTTCTCCTCAGCCTCGGCTATCAGTTGCTCGAAGGCACTCTCACGGTCAACAGGGGTGTCATACTTGCCCTTTATGCTGCTCCGCTGGATGATGTCTGAGCGCTGAGCCTCTGTCACAGCTCCTATCTGACTGAGCGGGAACAGTATCTTGGCTCTCTCAACCACCGTAGGCGCGCCTTTCTCGTCAAGGAAGCTCACCAGCGCCTCACCCGTCTCCAGGTTCATGATGGCCTCGTCGGTCTTGAAGGCAGGGTTGGCCCTGAATGTGTCGGCGGCGGTTTTCACTGCCTTCTGGTCCTTCGGGGTGTAGGCGCGCAGGGCGTGCTGCACGCGGTTGCCCAGCTGTCCCAGTATGTTCTCAGGTATATCCGTAGGTAGCTGAGATATGAAGTATATGCCCACGCCCTTGGAGCGTATCAGGCGTATCACCTGTTCTATCTTGTCGAGCAGTGCCTTGCTGGTACCGTCAAAGAGCATGTGTGCCTCGTCGAAGAAGAATACCAGCTTTGGCTTCTCCATGTCACCCACCTCTGGAAGGGTAGAGTAGAGCTCGCTGAGCAGCCACAGCAGGAAGGTGGAGTAGAGCTTGGGTTGCATCATCAGCTTGTCAGCCGCCAGTACGCTCATCATACCCTTGCCGCCCTCACACTGCATGAGGTCGTTGATGTCAAATGACGGTTCGCCGAAGAACTTGTCCGCTCCCTGGTTCTCAAGCTGCAGCAGTGCCCTCTGTATGGCTCCCACCGTCTGTGTTGATATGTTGCCGTAGGTGGTGGTGTACTCCTTTGCGTGCTTTGACACCCAGTCGAGCATAGAGCGCAGGTCTTTCAGGTCAAGCAGCAGCAGTCCGCGGTCGTCGGCTATGCGGAACACTATGTTCAGCACGCCGTCCTGCGTCTCGTTCAGTCCCATGAGGCGTGACAGCAGCTGCGGTCCCATCTGTGATATGGTGGCACGCATGGGGTGTCCCTGCTCACCAAACACGTCATAGAATCTCACCGGGCAGGGCTGGAACTCAGGGTTCTCTATGCCAAACTCAGGCATACGCTTCTCAATGAATGAGTTCATCTGTCCTGCCTGTGATATACCGCTGAGGTCGCCCTTCATATCGGCCATGAAACAAGGCACACCGTTCTGACAGAATGTCTCGGCCATCACCTGCAGAGTTACCGTCTTACCAGTGCCAGTAGCGCCGGCTATAAGTCCGTGACGGTTAGCCATCTTTCCTAATATTGACAATGCCCCGTTCTCTGAATGGGCAATGTATAATCCGCGTTCTTTGTCGTACATGATTATTTAGTGTTAGTTAAGTTTCGCTTGTACTCAACTTCTTAGTCTTCAGGAGTAAAGAAGTAAAGGAGTTAAGACATTGCCCTGGCTATTTGCTGTTTATTGACGAACCGAGGCTCATGCTGAGGTATTCTGTATTGTCTTAACTACTTAACTACTGTCTACTTGACTACTTCAGAAAGTTGAGTAGTGTTAGTTATTGTTTTAGGTGGGTTAATGTGCTACAAAGATATAAAATTAAATTTAATCAACCAAATAAATAATGATTTTACTCAACTTTGCTCAGCCATTACCAGTCATCTGTAATGTCCTCATCCTCATCTTCGTTCTCCTCCTCCTGGGCGTCCTCATAGTCGGCCCATCCTTCAATGTAGCCTTCCTCATACCCGTCCTCATATCCCTTCTTGTATCTCTTACTGTAAGAGCCCTGGTATTTGTTGGAGTCATCATAGTTGTGGGCATGACTGAATCCTATCTTGCCATCGCTCTTGCCTTGTTCAAACCCTTCGTCATACCCTTTGCGGTAAGCCTCGTCAGTGGGCCTTTCTTTGTCTTTCCTTTGTTGATTGTACACAGCTTTGCCATAAGGAGAAGTCAGAAGAGTGTCTGCAGTATCCTGTGACTGGAAAGTGTCAGCAGGGGCACCGTCTGAAGATACGTTACCATAGTATATGGCAGCGATAATCGCAATACCGATTATACTGTAAAGGCATCCGCAGCCCCATTTCCTGTATTTCTCCATACCGTTGTCTTTCATCATGCTTAATGCAAAGATAGCTATTTATTGCTATCGTGCAAAAGAAATGACACATAATTTTGCGTAGCCAATGCTTTTCCCACCGTTCTGATTCTCTCCCCATGCTCCTACGGAGCAGAAATCTTTTGAAAATCTTTTAGAAAATCTTTGGAGCCTGTCGGCTCAGAAATAAATAATAATTTCTGAATAATTTATGGTCAATTTATGGCAATTATATGTTAAAAGAAAGAACATGTAATTTTCATGTAATTATCCACGCGCTCGGCGACGTAAGGAGACGCTTGCTACCGTAGGGACGCAAGAATTTATCATTAATTTTATTTTCAACAACTCTGACATATTTGGAGGAATATCCTTAAATCCTATAATCCTTAGACTAATAATTTAAGTTTCGCATTTACTCACTTCTTAGGTCATAAGGTTTCAGGTCATAAGGTGAGATATGGCTGTTGTCTATGTTTTGATATACAAATATCACCTTTAGACCTTTAAGCGAAGCGACCTTGTACCTTAAGACCTCAACGAAACTGAAGCTTGCGAAAGTTGAGCTGAAATTATTTATTCATGAGAATAACATATGGGGATAAAATAAACATGACATCATGTTAAAGTCTGTCATTCCTGCAATTGTTTGTGGAAAATTCTGTAACTTTGTATCAAAAGATTCGTCCAACTGTTGAATAATGAACAATAATTTCGCCATACAACTCTTTGAGGGTAAAGAGGTCCGTATCGCATGGGATGCAGAACTGGAGAAGTACTATTTCTCTGTAACAGATATAGTACAGGTATTGACAGATTCTGTGAATCCACGTGATTATATAAAGAAGATGCTTAAGCGTGACCCAGAACTGAAATCCAAGTGGGGGACAATTTGTCCCCCTGTTGAAATGTTAGCTCCTGATGGCAAAATACGCAAAACCCAAGCCGCTGACCTTGAAGGCGTTTTTCGTATTATTCAGTCAATTCCATCAAAAAAAGCGGAACCCGTAAAAAAGTGGTTGGCAGAGGTCGGAGCTCAGCGCATTGATCAGATGATAGACCCTGAACTAACCTTCCAAATGGCTGTGGAGGATTATCGTCGACAGGGTTATAGCGACCGCTGGATAAACGAGCGCATGCGCTCCATTGAAATGCGTAAGGAACTGACGGACGAATGGCTTCGCTCTGGTATTCATGAACCAAAGGACTTTGCCATTCTTACCAATGTTCTTACCAAGGCATGGAGTGGCATGACTACAGGCGAGTACAAACGACACAAAGGGCTAACAAAAGAGAATCTGCGCGACAATATGACGAATGTTGAACTGGCGCTCAATACACTTGCAGAAGTTGCAACAACAGAAATAGCTCGCCAACGCCAGACGCAAGGTATGAGTGAGAGTCGTCAGGCTGCACAAGCAGGAGGGCAGATTGCGAAGAACACCCGCGATGATCTGGAGCGTCAACTTGGTCGGACTGTAATATCCTCCGAACGTGCCTCAGACTATATCAAACCTATCGGGAGCAAAGATGCTGAAACACACTCACTTCCAGAAGAAGAACAAAATTAAACAGATAGGATATAAGTAGATTGACTATAGCATACAGATGACATGTCTCCTTACATCGCCGAGCGTATGGTCAATTTATGGCAATTCATGTTCAAAGAAATATATGAATACGGTGTTGAATCAGGCTTGATTTATGTTAGCCGATGACAAAAATGTCCTATTTGGGGCTTTCCGTTAACGCCTCATGCTTGCGATATCTGAAAATTATTTCCTGCTGGCTGCGTACAGCGAAAACTACAGAGGGTTGTAACTCGTTGATAATCAGTGACAGGTTATGGGAGAGCATGAAAAAACGATGGTTTTTGCGTCGTAAAAGCTATGCTTTCAGAGTGTGAAAGCTATCGTTTCTCATCGTGAAAGCTATCGAATGACACTGTAAAAGCTATGCTTTCACGAAAAAGAAGATGTAAAATGATGATTTTCGCCCATTCAAAAGGTCATTTTTCTTCTGGTTTGCATTTTCTCGTTGACAAAAATAAAAAGGCGAAAAGACGAAAATGTCCTATCCCTTAACTTATGTCATGTGCATACAACGGCGTGTTTTTACTGTTAAGTTTTATCGTCACGAAAACAGGCGAAATAATTACAAAATGTCAAGAAAACGGCTGTTTTGCTGACTTTTAGTATTTTTTGAAGCCGTATTATTTTGTGTTTTAATAAAAAAGGTGTAACTTTGCATTTTTAAGAAAGATTGTATATTCACAAAAACATTATATCAAAGCAAAGAGAAAAATGGCAGAAGCATTAGACATCAAAGAGCTCGACCAGGTGGTCGTACGCTTCTCAGGTGACTCTGGCGACGGTATGCAGCTCGCCGGAAACATCTTCTCCACGGTGTCAGCCACCGTGGGCAACAGTATCTCAACATTCCCTGACTATCCTGCTGACATCCGCGCCCCACAAGGCTCGCTGACGGGTGTGTCTGGTTTCCAGGTACACATCGGTGCCGGTCAGGTGTTCACACCTGGTGACGAGTGTGACGTACTGGTGGCTATGAACGCTGCTGCGCTCAAGACTCAGTACAAGTATGCCAAGAAGAATGCTACTATCATCATCGATACCGACTCTTTCCAGCAGTCAGACCTTGACAAGGCTCAGTTCCAGACAGCTGACTACCTCGGTGAGATGAATATCGACCCTGACCGCGTAATACAGTGCCCTATGACAACTATCGTCAAGGAGACACTGAAGGACTCTGGCATGGACAACAAGGCTATGCTGAAGTGTCGTAATATGTTCGCCCTCGGACTGGTTTGCTGGCTTTTCAGCCGCGACCTTGACCTGGTGGCTAACTTCCTGCGCGACAAGTTCGCTAAGAAGCCTGCCATAGCAGAGGCAAACATAAAGGTGATACAGGCTGGTTACGACTACGGTCACAACACTCACTCAAGCGCTGCTAACGTGTATCGCATTGAGTCTAAGCATAACAAGCCTGGCCGTTACATGGACATCACAGGTAACAAGGCTACCGCATACGGTTTCATCGCCGCTGCCGAGAAGGCAGGCCTGAAGCTCTACCTCGGTTCTTATCCTATCACTCCTGCAACCGACGTGCTGCATGAGTTGTCAAAGCACAAGTCACTGGGTGTAACCACAGTGCAGTGTGAGGACGAGATAGCAGGCTGCGCATCAGCAGTAGGTGCGTCATTCGCCGGTGCACTGGCAGTGACATCTACCTCAGGTCCTGGTATCTGTCTTAAGTCAGAGGCTATGAACCTCGCTGTTATCATGGAGCTGCCTCTCGTGGTGCTCGACGTACAGCGTGGCGGTCCGGCAACAGGTCTGCCAACAAAGTCTGAGCAGACTGACCTGCTGCAGTGTCTCTACGGACGTAACGGTGAGTCACCAATGCCAGTAATCGCAGCTACCAGTCCTACAGACTGTTTCTATGCAGCGTATGACGCAGCCAAGATGGCACTGGAGCACATGACTCCTGTCGTGCTGATGACCGACGCCTTCATTGCTAACGGTTCAAGCGCATTCCTGCTGCCTGACCTCGCCAAGATGGACGGCATCAATCCTCCATACGTACCAGAGGAGCTGAAGGGCAAGTGGACTCCATATATGCGTGCTGAGAACGGCACACGCTACTGGGCAGTGCCTGGCCGTGAGGGATTCCAGCACATCCTCGGCGGACTGGAGAAGGACGACAAGACGGGTGCTATCTCTACGAACCCTGAGAACCACGACCTGATGACACGCAAGCGTGCTCAGAAGATTGCTAACATAGAGGTGCCAGACCTTGAGGTGCTGGGCGACAAGGATGACGCTGACCTGCTCATCGTAGGCTTCGGTTCTACCTTCGGACACCTGCACGCTGCTATGGACGAGATGCGTGCTCAGGGCAAGAAGGTTGCCATGGCGCAGTTCCGCTACCTCAACCCATTGCCAAAGAACACCGCTGAGGTACTCACGAAGTACAAGAAGGTAGTAGTGGCAGAACAGAACATGGGTCAGCTGGCCGGTTACCTCCGCATGAAGGTTGACAACTTCGTACCGGCTCAGTTCAACCAGGTGAAGGGACAGCCATTCGTAGTCAACGAACTCGTAGAATACTTCAATACGTTAATTTAATTGATTTTCTACCACAGATTGCACCGATTAAGCAGATTTCCTGTCTGACTATTTGAGAATTTCACAGATTCTGCAAACGATATGGCCGAATACAAATACACAGAACTGACACACAAGATAATTGGTGCAGCTATGACTGTCCATCGTTATTTTGGTTGTGGATTTGCAGAAAAGGTCTATCAAGAGGCTCTTGAACAGGAGTTCCAATCCATAGGAATACCTTTTAAGCGTGAGCCTGCCTTGCATATCAATTACAGAGGAGTACAACTTCATGCGGAGTTTATTCCAGATTTCATTTGTGATGACAAGGTAATAGTAGAACTGAAAGCGGTCAGAGAACTTGATGACATGCATCGCTCGCAGACGATAAATTACGCGAAAGTCGCAGGCTATGAAGTGGCATTGCTAATCAATTTCGGTGAAACATCACTAAAATTTGAACGTTTTGCAGTTTCAAATCAGTGAAGTAACAAGAGTAATCAGTATAATCTAGATATTCAGTAATAAAATCTGAGGAATCAAAAATTGTCAATCAGCAGTGAATAATCAGTTTAATCTGAGAAATCTGTGGTTGTAAAAATTTAGAAGTCAGTATAATCTAGGTATTCAGTAATAAAATCTGAGAAATCAAAAAATGTCAATCAGCAGTGAATAATCAGTTTAATCTGAGAAATCTGTGGTTGTAAAAATTTAGAAGTCAGTATAATCTGGGTATTCAGTAATAAAATCTGAGAAATCAAAATTGTCAATCAGCAGTGAATAATCAGTTTAATCTGAGAAATCTGTGGTAAAAATTAAAAATAAAAATCATAGTAATATGGAATTTACAGCTCAAGATTATAAGAAAGGACAGCCACGTTGGTGTCCGGGATGCGGCGACCACTTCTTCCTCGCATCACTTCATAAGGCAATGGCAGAAATCGGCGTAGAGCCTTGGAACACTGCCGTAATATCTGGTATCGGCTGTTCAAGCCGTCTGCCACACTACATGGCTACTTACGGTATGAACACCATTCACGGTCGTGCCGCTGCCATAGCAACAGGCGCGAAGATTGCCAACCCAAACCTCACAGTATGGCAGATTAGCGGTGACGGCGACGGTCTCGCCATCGGTGGTAACCACTTCATACACGCCAACCGCCGTAACATCAACCTCAATATGATACTGCTCAACAACCGTATCTACGGTCTGACAAAGGGACAGTACTCTCCTACATCACCACGTGGCTTCGTCAGCAAGTCAAGCCCTTACGGCACAGTGGAAGACCCATTCCGCCCTGCAGAGCTCTGCTTCGGCGCTCGCGGACACTTCTTCGCTCGCACCGTGGCAACTGACGGCAAGCACACCGTGGAGGTGCTGAAGGCTGCCAACGCTCATAAGGGTGCCAGCGTTACTGAGGTATTGCAGAACTGTGTAGTGTTCAACGACGGTACTCACGCTGCCGTATATAGCAATGCCGGACGTGCGGAGAACGCTATCTACGTGGAGCACGGCAAACCGCTCATCTTCGGTAAGGACCGTGAGTTCGGACTCGTACAGGAGGGCTTCGGACTGAAGATTGTGAAGATTGGTGAGAACGGCATTACAGAGAAGGACATCCTCGTGCATGACGCACACTGTGAGGACAACACACTGCAGCTGAAGCTCGCCCTCATGGGCAACGGCGACGGCTTCCCAGTAGCCCTCGGTGTAATCCGCGACGTGGAGGCTCCTACCTACGACGACTGTGTTACAGCGCAGATTGAGGAGGTGAAGGCTGCCAAGAAATACCACAACTTCGCTGAGCTCCTTGAGACCAATGACATCTGGGAGGTGAAGTAAAGATTACAGACCTGCCCTTGCCTCCCCCCTCACAGGGATGGGGTAGGGGAATAAATACAGAAGCAGCCATATTTACTTCTTTTTGAATGTAAATATGGCTGCTTTGTCTTTATAAACACAATTTATCTCATGACTGACATCTTAATCGAACGAATAACAGAATTTGTTTTTAACCACATGGTATTTGCCATGGTAGTACTGTTCCTGATCCTGTTTATAATCTACAGGGCCTGCCGGTATTACTGGAAGGTATATACAGGCAGATGGATTACGACAATGAATCACTTGCTGAAAGATGAGATGCGTGCAGGCAAGCGTATAATATATGTGGAGATGATGAGCCGGGAACAGATAGACCGTGCCATTGAAAGTTTCATCGAGATGTATGACAGTGATGAGTTGCACGTGGAAAGACCTGACATAGAGGAGACAGCGACAGGCTATACGCTGACGCTGAAGAACTCCACCACATACGATTTGTTTTGCTACTGGGTGAACTACATTGTCTATTCTGATGAGAAAAAGCGATTCAACAAGAATGTCAGCGCATTGTATGAGGTGCCGGCAGATGCGGAGGGCGTGTGGAGACAGTTTGCCGGTGAGCGGTTGAGGTTCTATATCCCTGAGGCAGATAATGAGTGTGATAATGTGTACTTCTCTACGCATGACAACCGTAATTTCAAACAGGAGTTTGCCGGACCGTTGATACCGCTGGATGTTGTTGTGAATAAGCACAGCATTGTGCCGATAGTGATATCGCTGGAGGTGGTTGCGGTAGTGGCAGGCAGTGTCTTTGTTCTTAACAGACAGTGCAGTCGTGGTGATGTAAGTGAGATAGACAGCACATTCGTGGAAGACCGTACGATGCAGGCCTTAGACAAGGAGACCGTGAACGAGCCGTATGTGCCTGCTGACACAGCGAAACTGGGGTGGGTGACACGCCTGATAGCGTGTGGCAACACCAAGGCGCTGGTGTCAATAATGGATTTCCCTATAAGAAGGAAATATCCCCTGCATGACATCAAGGATGCCGGTGAGTTCAAACAAAGGTTTGGTGAGATTTTTGACAAGGGGTTCAGGGAGAGGGTAGCTCGTAAGGAGTCGGCGAAGTGGTATAACCATGGATACCGTGGTTACTGCTATGGCAAGAGCGGCGACCTGTGGGTGTATGAGAAACTTTACCTGATAGACTACTACTCTCCGCAGGAGCAGAGCAGGTATCTGCAGTTGGTGAAGAAGGAGATGGGCAGCCTGCATGAGAGTCTTGGCGGTAAGGAATGGCGGCCCTACTGTTGTTTCAAGGTGGATAACGGAGGCATAGTGCGTGTGGATTATGCCCAGCGGAAGGAATATAGTGCGAGGAACGCACACATAGATAAGCAGGCACAGACCGTGCCACAGCTTCAGCCTATAAAGCTGAGGGGCGATGAGGTGTTCAGGATGTCTTTGTACTCAAAGGGCAGCGACCTGCACGGTATGCCACGCCGTATAATGTACGGCAAGGTGGTCATTGGCGGTTCCTTGAGTTCACGTGACCATCAGTTTGTTGACGGGGACGGCAATACGGTAACGTTTGGAGACCCTTTCTATGATGACGAACTGGTATTGTTTACCGGAGCCCATGACGGTAACGGTATGTTTGAACAGAGGCACACTGACGGGTACAAACTTACGCCGTGCTATTGGCTTGACCTGATTAATTTATAAAGCATAGAACTTACTAACGGTGATTATTGTATTGGACGCTGTAGCACAGAAGGAAGCAAGGCTGTCTTAGTATCGTATCAACTACTCCCAAACCAATTAAATGTGTCATCTCGCTTATTTTGTCATTGCTATAAGTCCAAATAAATAATTTTCACCATAAAAACTTGCACGATATCAAAACTTTTTTGTAAATTTGAAGCAGAAAACAATTGCAGCGTGATTATGGCAAACAAAGATAGGGCGAATAAATGGCTTGACATAGTAGCTGAAGATTTAAGTGTGGCTGAAGACCTTTACAAGACTGGTCACTGGCTGTATGTCGGTTTTATGTGTCATCAGGTAGTGGAAAAGACACTCAAATCCTATTGGTGCGTGTGTCGCGACGACGATCCTCCTTATCTTCATGATCATGAGCGTATAGCTAAGGGTTGTGGTCTTTACACGAAGATGAGTGAGGAACAAAAAGATTTCCTTGAAGGTATCAAGAGAATGAACATAGAGGCTCGTTACCAAGAATATAAGTTCGAGGTGGCCCGTACTCTCAATCGTGAGAAAACAGCTTGGATATTGGAACAAACAAAACAATTGCACGCATGGATACTCAAAAGACTAAGGGAAAAGTTATCAACCCAATAGATTTCACGCCTGACACCATACAGGGCATTCTCCCAAAGGATTTTGCCTTGGAGTTAGTGCGTCGCTATAAGGAAGTCATTGCTCCACGCTTCGATCCGGCTATGAAGGTGATTATGTTCGGCTCCTATGCCAAAGATTGCCCCAATGAATGGAGCGACATTGACGTTGCTGTCATTGTGCCAAAGGTAGATAAAGACAATTGGTGGGATACTGCCGTCTCTCTCGGTCGTGCCACTCGCGATATCAGCAGTTACATTGAGCCCATCCTCCTTGAAAGCGGTGAGGATACGCCCATCTATCGCGAGGTTATACGTACAGGTGTGCCGGTGTAGTATGTGTGACGAAGTCACTGTATTCGATAAGATAGGTGGAGAGTATAATAATTAAAAAAATGCCGATGAATAAATAAAAATGAGCCATACGCCGAAAATTGTTAGTGGACTATCTAATTCTGATTGGTAATTCGTTTACGGTCTAACATAAAAAACAGATTCTCCCACGTTGCAATTTGTAACGTGGGAGAGTTTATTTGTTTTACATCCTATGATGACGACTTGATATTGTTTACAGGAACCACCAGCAGTAACATTATGTTTGGGCTACGGCACTCCAAGGACTACAAATTCACTCCCTTGCTACCGGCTTGACCTGATAAAATAAATAACAAGGCTTACTCTGCCGGCTTGACAACCGTAACACTGTCTCCTACTGTTAGTTTCACGCGACAGCCTTCTACCATAGGTAGATTAAGGCCGCTGTGGTGACCTACTGGGAAGTCATAGCAGACGGGGATGGGGTAGTGCTGCAGGTACTCATGGAGCATGTCGTACATATCAGTGAAACCGCTGTCGGGACTTCTGTATTTTGAGAAATGTCCCACTATGATGCCTTTCAGACGCTGAAGGATGCCGCGTATCTCAAGGTGGTGGAGCATACGGTCCACCTTCGACATTGACTCGCCGGTGTCTTCTATGAACAGTATCAAGCCTTCATCAGTGCGGTTAAGGAAATCATACTCCGAACCTGCCAGTCCGCAGAACACAGACATGTTGCCGCCCACCAGTATGCCCTCTGCCTCTCCGTATTGGTTCAGTGGATGTGCCGGCGCATGATATGAGGGCATCTCACCTTGCAGCAGCCGTTGCAGTATGGCGTTGACGGAATCGCGCTCGCCACGCATGGAGATGCCGTCACACATGGTGCAGTGTATGCTCATAACCCCTGCCGCCACCTCGGCACTGTGCAGC
>Ga0247611_10009135_pt1 | contig 12005 bp, 10 predicted proteins | sample 177DNAGHGhighgp2_FD_192422 | JGI IMG/M metagenome (GOLD analysis project Ga0247611, IMG submission 192422) | Sheep rumen microbial communities from Palmerston North, Manawatu-Wanganui, New Zealand - 1770 DNA GHGhigh gp2 | ecosystem: Host-associated > Mammals > Digestive system > Stomach > Rumen... | reverse complement strand
TGGAACCGAGACGATCGTCTATCGCGACCGCACCGACTGGCCGTTCGTGCTGGCGGATTTAGCGAGCCGGAATATCCACTCGATACTCGTAGAAGGCGGCGCGCAGTTGCTGGGACATATTCTCGAGACCGGTATATGGGACGAGATACACGTGGAGGTGGCGCCGGAGATCACGATAGGCGAGGGAGTCGCGGCACCGAAGGTCGATTTGCCGGAGGCGTATGAGACGGTGGACGGGCATCGGTTGTACACGATAACAAAAAATAAATTTGCGTAATTCAAAATTATTTTGTAATTTTGCACCCGCAAATAGAAACGATATGAAACGAACTTGGATTATAGTGGCCGCGATGGCATGTTTCTTGCTCTACGGATGTCAGGCGTTTGAGAAGAAGCAGCAATCCGGAGCGGCGGTGGAGTTGAACGGACATTATCTGTACCGCTCGACCTTGGATTCGCTGACTTTAGGCATGAATAGCGAAGACAGTCTGCGTGCGGCGCAGCAGTATATCCGCCAATGGGCGCAGGATATCTTGCTGTACGATGCGACGATGTCGCATACGAATGCGCAGATAGAGACCATGGTAGAGGACTATCGCCGGACGCTGTACGCGCAGGCGTACGAGGAGCGCTTGGTGGACAAACGGATGTCGAAAACAATCACGGACAGCACGGTGCTGGCGCTCTATCAACAGATGCCGGAGCGATTCAAACTCGACGAGAGTATCATGAAAGGTATGCTGGTCGTGGTGCCGAAAGACGCACCGAATATCCAGAAGTTGCGCCAATGGATGGCGGCGCAGTCGCTGGACAAGATCGAGAAATATGCGTACCAGAACGCCAGCGGCTATGAGCTGTTCACCGAGCAATGGAAGACGACGACGGAGATCATCCGGTTAGTGCCGATGGAGCGCGCCGACTTGGAGAACCGCTTGAAAGGGACGAACCACATAGAAGTGGCGGATTCATCGAAGATTTATCTGCTGCAGATCACGGATAAGAACATGCGCGGCGAGGCGATGCCGGTGGAGTACGCCCGTCCGCAGATAGAGCAAATCATACTCAATGCCCGCCGGGTGGAGTTCATGCGCAAAGAGCGCGAACGACTCTACAACGAGGCCATACAAGAACGAAAAATACATTTCTATGAATAGACTAAAGGCAATGGTTATACTCGCCTTCTTCGCCCTCACGGCGCAGGCGCAAGTGATTGACGAGGTGATATGGGTAGTAGGCGACGAGGCGATCTTACGCAGCGAAGTGGAAGAAGAGCGTCTTCGTGCGCAGTACGAAGGACAGCAACTCGCGGGTGATCCGTATTGCGTCATCCCCGAGCAACTCGCCGTGCAGAAACTCTACTTACACCAGGCGGAGTTGGACTCCATCGAGGTGAGTGAGTCGACGGTGAGTTACCAGGTGGACATGCGAATGAACTACTACATCAACCAGATCGGGTCGAAGGAGAAGATGGAGGAATATTTCCGCAAGACGAGTAGTGAGATTCGCGAAGAGATGATGACGGCGGTGCGCAACCAGATGATTATCCAACAGATGCAGCAGAAACTGACGTCGAACATCAAACCGACGCCGGCGGAGATCCGCCGTTACTATAACTCGCTGCCGCTGGATTCTATCCCGATGATGCCGGCGCAGGTGGAGGTGCAGATTCTGAGTTTTGAACCTGCCGTGCCGACGGAGGAGACGGAGCGTATCAAGCAGCGTCTGCGTGAGTTCACCGAGCGCGTACAGAGCGGCAAAGCTGATTTCAGCATGTTAGCCCGCCTCTATTCGGAGGATACGGAGAGTGCGAAGCGCGGCGGTGAGTTGGGTTTTGTCGGCAAGGGTCAGCTGGTGCCGGAGTTCGCGGAGGTGGCGTTTAACATGAACGACCCCAAGCGCGTGAGCCGTATCGTGAAGACCGAGTACGGCTATCATATCATCCAACTCATTGAGAAAAAAGGTGACCGTATCAACTGCCGCCATATCTTGCTTCGTCCCCGTATCAGCGCGAGCGACAAGATCAAAGCGATCGAGCGTCTGGATAGTATCCGCAGTTTTGTGCTGCTGGACAGCATGCAGTTCGAGCAGGCGGTGATCCGCTATTCGGAAGACAAAAACACGGTGATGAACGCCGGCCTGATGATCAACCCCAATACGGGTGGCAGTCGGTTTGAGTACCAGGAGTTGGCACCCGAGATCGCCAAGCAGATTTACACGATGCAGGAAGGCGAGATCTCGCAGCCGTTCGTGATGATGGACCAGTCGAAGAACCGCGAGGTATGCGCTATCGTGCGGCTGAAGAAGAAGACCGACGTGCACCGCGCGAACCTCACCGATGATTTCCAGACCATCAAGGCGATGCTCGAGGCTCAGAAAGGGCAGGAGCTGCTGCGCGAGTGGATCCTTAAGAAACAGAAGACGACGTATGTGCAGATCTCGCCGGAGTGGCAAGGCTGCGACTTTGAATATCCGGGTTGGATTCATTAAAAGTGAGAAGGGGAAAGGTGAAAAGTGAAAGGATAAATAAGGTGAAAGGGGAGAGGTTGAAAGGAAAAGGAATACTTCTTTTTGTCTTTCTTTCAATTTTCAATTTTCAATTTTCACTTTCTCAGACGATGGTGTATCTGGAGCGGTCGGAGACGCTGAGTTTTGATCAGGAGCGTATCGCCGACGCGCAGATACTGAAGGGGAACGTGCGTTTTCGGCACGACGATGCCCTCATGTACTGCGACAGCGCCTATTTCTATGAGACGACGAACTCGCTGGACGCTTTCGGACATGTGCGCTTTGAACAAGGCGACACCTTACAAGGGTTCTGCGATAAGCTGTACTATAACGGCAATACCAAGCTCGCGCGTATGCGCCGGCATGTTCGTCTGGTGCACGGGCGCGAGCAGGAGAACCCCACCGTGCTGACGACCGACAGTCTGAACTACGACCGGGCACGAGGCGTAGCGTATTACTACACGGGCGGTGTTATCAAAGATTCGCTGAACACCCTCACTTCCGTTCGCGGGCAGTACGTGCCGAACACTAAGCAGGCGCTGTTCAGCCAAGAGGTGCACCTGACGAACCCTAATTTCGTGCTGACGAGCGACACGCTCATCTACCACGCGGATACGAAAGTGGCGGATATCGTCAGTCCGACCACCATCGTGTACGAAGAAGAAACAACGATCACCACCTCGCGCGGCTGGTATAATACGGAGAACGAGCAGTCAATGCTCTTGGACCGCTCGCTGGTGAAGCATAAAGACGGCAAGTCGATGACGGGCGACACGATCTATTACGACAAGCATATCGGTTTTGGCCAGGTGTTAGGCCATATGGAGATGCGCGACACGGCGCAGCGGGCGACGCTCTACGGCGAGTACGGCCAGATGTACGAAAAAGACAGCCGCGGCTATGCGACGGACAGTGCGCTGATGGTGGACTGGTCGGATAGTGCACATATCGCCTATATACACGCCGACACGCTGTTCACGGAAGAACTGCATTTTGCGGACTCGGCGCTGGCGGACAGCACCTATCGCCGCGTGCGGGCGCACCACGGCGCGCGCATCTACCGCGACGACATGCAGATGGTGTGCGATTCGATGGTGTATCTGGGTTCGGACTCAACGATCCACCTCTATACCAAACCTATCTGCTGGAGCAAGAACCAACAGATCGCGGCGGACAGCATCATCGTCTATATCGTCAACGGCACAGTGGACCATGCCGTCGGCGCACCGAATGCGATATGCGTGATGCAAGACACGCTCGATATCTTCAACCAGATGAGCGGCAAAGAGATCACGGCGTATCTGACGGACGGCGAGGTGCATACGATAGACGTGAGCGGCAATGCCCTGACGATCTACTATCCGAAGGATGAGTACGACGGGAGCTATTCGGGCTTGAACACGACGGAGAGCAGTTATATCCGGGCGTATGTGAAAAACCGGAATATCTACCGCCTGCGGTTCACCAAAGAGACAACTGGTATTATGTTTCCGTTGGATCAGATACCCGGTGGAGCCGACCGACTGGCGGACTTCTTCTGGGCAGACGACATAAGACCGATCAGTCCGGAGGATGTATTCCGGAGGGTTAGTGAATAAGTGAATTAGTGAAAATATGAAAAAGAGTTTAGTAACATTGATGATGGTTGTCCTGGCGGCAAGTGCATTCGCTGTGGACATCCCCAAACAGGGTTTTGGTTTTCAGATTGGTTGGGCGCAGCCGATCTTGCGACTGAACAGTCCGACGTCCAAAGACACCTTGGCGAACACCGTGAAGTTGCACGGTTTCAAAATAGGTGTGGTATATGACGCCAGTTATGTGGCCGGTTTCGGTAGTTCGATCGGATTGAACTATACCTTCGGTATGGCCAACAGCGGATGGAGTTCGAAGTACCCGTTCAACGACTATCCGAAGACGCGCTCGCTGATCATGTATCACCAATTGGAGTTGTTCGTCGACTGGCAGTATAAGTTCGAAGTGGCCAAAGAGACGTACTTGATGCTCTACACCGGTCCTTCGCTCCAGTGCGGATTGGATTTCACGATGCGTATTGACCGCCAGGAGTGGGACCCGATCACGGATGTAGTGACGACGATCTACGGCGAGCGCTTTAATGCGTATAACGTAGGCAATGACGATCTGGATCCGGTGCATAAGACGGCCGACAACGCCCTGAAGCGTCTGAATGTGACCTGGGGTGTCGGTGCGGGCTTCCAGTACAAGCGCTATTTCCTGCGCGGCGGTTATGACTTCGGTTTGATCAACCCGTACAAGAATGCAGATTTCTCTACCGGCAACCACACCCGCGGACGCTTAGACCAATGGAATATCAAACTCGGCGTTTATCTCTGGTACACGGACTAAGATGATTCCACGTGAAGTCATAGAGCGCATCCATGCGGCCGCCAAGATCGAGGAGGTCGTAAGCGACTACGTCACGCTCCGCAAGCGTGGCGCGAACCTCATCGGTCTCTGTCCTTTCCACAACGAGAAGACGGGTTCGTTCACCGTCAGTCCGTCGAAGGGTATCTATAAATGCTTCGGCTGCGGCGTGAGTGGAAATGCCGTCGGCTTCATCATGGAGATCGAGCAGTGCAGCTATGTCGATGCCCTTAAGCAACTCGGAAAGAAATACCACATCGAGGTGCCGGAACGTGAGATGACGGCTGAGGAACAGCAGCGACAGGACAATCGCGAGTCGATGTTCATCGTCAATGAGTTTGCCAATAAATGGTTTCAGGACCAGTTATGGGAGACGAAGGAAGGGCAGGCGATCGGACTGAGTTATTTCCGCGAACGCGGACTGCGCGACGACATCATCCGTAAGTACCAACTCGGCTATTCGCCCGAGAAAGGCAGTCCCTTGGCTGCGGCGCTGAAGAAGAAAGGCTTCAAGGAGGAGTTCGTCACCAATAATGTGGACACGAAGATCGGTGTCGGCGTGGTAGGCAAGAGCGAAGACGGCCGTCTCTATGACCGCTTCCGCGACCGCGTCATCTTCCCAATCTTCACTGTCAGCGGCAAACCTGTTGCCTTTGCCGGTCGTATCCTCAAGAAGAAAGACAATGTCGGCAAGTACGTCAACTCGCCCGACAGTCTGATCTATTCGAAGACCAACGAGTTATACGGTCTTTTCCAGGCCAAACAAGCTATCGCGCGGGCGGACATGTGCTATCTGGTAGAGGGCCAGATGGACGTCATATCTATGCACCAGTCGGGTATAGAGAATGTCGTCGCCAGTGGCGGAACGGCATTGACGAAGCCCCAGATACGGCTTATCCAGCGCTTCACGAGTAATATCACCGTGCTGTACGACGGCGATGCGGCGGGTATCCACGCGGCACTGCGCGGTATCGACATGTTCCTCGAGGAGGACTTTAACGTGAAGGTGGTGCTGCTGCCCGACGGCGAAGACCCCGACAGCTACGCACAGAGCCACGATTCGACGGAGTTTATCCGTTACATCGAAGAGCACCAGACGGACTTCATCCGCTTCAAGTCGGCGCTTTTGAGTAAGGACGCGGGTGATGATCCCCAGAAACGCGCGGCGCTCATCAAGGATATCACCTCTTCTATCGCCATCATTCCGGACTTGATCACGCGCCAGGTGTATATCAAAGACAGCGCGGAGCGACTCCATATGAGCGAGAAAGTGCTGACGGTGGAGGTGATGAACCTGCGCCGCAAGAAAGCCGAAGAGCGCGCCAAGGCGAAGGAACACGCGGAGACGGAGCAAGCTACTACGGTGACTGCAGAGCAAGAGGTTCCGAGTACTCCGAATAATCCGAATAATCCGAGTACTCCGATAGCTCCCAAGAAGCCGAAGACGGCGCTGGAGCAGAACTACTATAACCTGCTGCAGCTGGTGGTTCGCTACGGCGAGCGACCGATGGAGGTGGAAGGCACGATCTACACGATCGGCGAGATCATCATCTACACCCTCGAAGGCGATGAGATCCAACCGCCCCAACCGGTGTATCAGACCATCATTGATGAGTTCAAACAACATTGCAAAGAGCCGAACTTCCAGGCGGAGACCTTCTTTAAGTTCCACCCCGATCCGGCAGTCAGTGCCTTGGCGGTCGATATGATCGCGGCACAATACCGAGAGGGTGCGCCCAAAGAAGAGACGCGTCTGGGTGAACTGGTGACGCAGTTGCTCTACGAGATCAAACTGACGGTCATCAACATGCAGATCACGGACCTGGAGACGGAACTCAAAGAGGCGCAAGCGAAGAACGATGTGGATCGCCAGCTGTTGCTGCTACAACACCACCCGCAACTGCTCGCGCAGCGCAATGAGATTTGCAAACTGCTGGGCAACCGCATTATCAATTTGTAACATGCTCTTTCGAGAAATCGCATACGGACCTATTCACAGCCGCCGCTTGGGCGTCAGTCTCGGCATGGAGATCATGCCGCTAGAGCATAAGTTGTGCACCTTCAACTGTGTCTATTGCGAGTGCGGTTGGAACGAACCGGTGTCGCATCCACAACTACCGACACGCGAAGAAGTGAAGGCGGCGCTGGAGGCTAAACTGCAAGAAGTAGGTCCGATCGATGTGATCACTTTCTCTGGAAATGGAGAACCCACCCTGCACCCGGATTTCTTAGGTATCATCGAGGACACCTGTGCGCTGCGCGACAGGTATTGTCCGAAAGCGAAAGTGTCGGTACTGTCCAACTCTACGCAGTTGGGTCGAGCGGAGGTGGTGAAAGCGCTGCGACTTTGCGACAACCGTATATTGAAGTTGGACGCGGCGACAGACACAATGATGCGCCGTATTGACCTGCCGGTCAACGAGCACCTGACGGTGCAGACGATCATCGAGTGGCTCGCGCAGTTCAACGGCGATTTTATCTTACAGACCTGTTTCCTGCGCGGCGAGCATAATGGTCAGCCGATAGACAACACCACACCCGAAGAACTGGCGGCGTGGTATAAGGCAGTGGAGACGCTGCGGCCCAAGCAGATCATGATCTATGTCATTGACCGCAAGACGCCCGAAGAAAACCTGTATAAGATTCCCCGCGAGCGGATGGAAGCGATTGCTGCGCCGCTGATCGCCAAAGGATTTGATGTCTCTATCTCGGCATGAAGATTCTCGTAGCACCATTGAACTGGGGGCTGGGACATGCCAGCCGTTGTGTACCGCTGGTGCACCGTTTTTTGGAGCAAGGGCATGAAGTGATCTTAGGCGGCGACGGCGAGAGTCTGACGCTGCTGCGCAAGCATTTTCCGAAACAGCGATATGTCTATCTGGCACCGCTGAACCTGCGGTATAGCAAAGGTTCGCGCCAAGTGGGAGCGATGCTCCGCGCGATGCCTCAACTCATCGGATGGATGATCAAAGACCATGCGATTCTCAAAGCCATTCTCAAAGAGGAACATATCGACCGGATTGTCTCAGACAACCGCTTCGGGTTATACGCGTCCGGCAGTGAAAACATCTATATGACGCATCAGTTGCATATCCTACTGCCGAATGGTTGGAAGTGGTTGGAACCGCTCGCTGCGCGCCTGCACGCACGTATATATACGCGATATAATAAGGTGTGGGTGCCGGACTACGCAGAGCCGGAAAAGAGCCTGGCGGGCGAGTTAAGTCACCCGACCATCTCCAGTCTCCGATCTAAGAACTCCAAGGTGGAGTATATCGGTCCGCTGAGTCGATTTGATCAGTATAATCCGAATATTCCGAATAATCCGAATACTCCGAAATATGAGGTAGTGGCGGTGCTCTCGGGTCTTGAACCGCAGCGTACTATGCTCGAGAAAGAGTTGTTGGCGCGGTACCAGGATACGGAGCAGTCGGTGCTGATCGTGCAAGGGCTGATGCATCGTCCGAACACGCGTATCCGACGGGGAAAAATCACCATTGTGCCGCATATGGATGATGCGGAACTGACGGCCGCTTTGCGCCCGGCAAAGCATATCATCGCCCGCTCCGGATACTCCACGATTATGGATCTGAATGCCCTCGGTTTGTTGACTCCCGAGACCTCCGGCGCGCAGCCCTTGATTGAACTTGTTCCGACGCCCGGACAGCCCGAACAGGAGTACTTAGCAGCCCGATTTTAGATTAAATTGCACTTTTTTATAAAAAAAACTGCGATTTTTTTGGTCAATTCAAAAATTTGTTGTACTTTTGCACCCGCTTTTCAGCGGACGGTGCCATCGTATAACGGTTAGTACTCAAGATTTTCATTCTTGCAATAGGGGTTCGATTCCCCTTGGCACTACAAAAAGACCTTCCCTAAAGTCAAGTCCTGAGGCCAATCCTCTCAAGGCTAAAGGATATTACTAAATCGTCCGCGAGTCGGACAAAAAACAACAACAAAGATGGCAAATCACAAAAGCTCTTTGAAGCGTATCCGCCAAACGGCAGCGCGCAAAGCCCACAATCACTACTACGCAAAAACCGCACGTAATGCTGTGCGCGACCTGCGCAAGACGACCGACAAAGCAGCTGCTGCTGCAGCTCTGCCTAAGGTAAGTTCGATGCTGGACAAACTGGCTAAGCGTAACATCATTCACGACAATAAGGCTGCTAACCTCAAATCGAAGTTGGCTCGCTTCGTGAACAAACTGGCGTAAGACAGTTTAATTGTGCCCTTGTGGCTAAGAATAAGCTCGCTTAAGCGTACGCAATTAGGTCAAACGGAGGAATCACCGCATGGTGGTTCTTCTTTTTTTGCGTCTTTAGGTGTCTTTTTTATTATTTTTTGTAAAAAAATAAAAAAATCCTTGTGTATTCCAAATATTTTTTGTACTTTTGTGGCCTGAATGTGTGTGCGCGCTCGGGTAGCGCCTGCACGCGAGAAAAACAAGTAAAGAATATAATACTACAATACAAAATGGAAGAACAAAACGAAAAGTATGATGGATCGAGTATTCAAGTGCTCGAAGGATTAGAGGCGGTGCGTAAACGCCCGGCGATGTATATTGGCGATATATCGCAGAAGGGCTTGCACCACTTGGTGTATGAGGTAGTGGATAACTCCATTGATGAGGCCCTCGCCGGTTTCTGCGACGAGATCGCGGTGCACATCAATGAGGACAACTCTATTACCGTGCAGGATAACGGACGTGGTATTCCGGTGGATATGCACCCGAAGGAGCATAAATCGGCTCTGGAGGTGGTAATGACCGTGCTCCACGCCGGTGGTAAGTTTAATAAAGACAGTTACAAAGTTTCCGGTGGTCTCCACGGTGTCGGCGTGAGCTGTGTGAACGCATTGTCTACAAAGATGCACGTAGAGGTTTACCGCGACGGTGCGATCCATTCGCAGGATTATGCGAAAGGCAAGCCGCTGGCGCCGGTGCATACGATCTCTGAGGCAGAGGCTACGGGTAACTGGGAGCAGCGTAAGACGGGTACGTTCGTGCAGTTCTGGCCGGATGACACGATCTTTACGGAGACCGTATATCACTGGGAGATTCTCGCAAACCGTATGCGTGAGCTCGCGTTCCTGAATGCCGGCATCAAGATCGTGCTGAAGGACAAGCGCGTGGTGGACGCAGAGGGTAACTGCAAGAAAGAGGAGTTCTATTCGGAGAAGGGTCTGAGTGAGTTCGTTCGTTATATCGACGGCACCCGTACTCCGCTGATCAGCGAGGTAATCCACCTCAATACCGACAAGTATGGTACGCCGGTAGAGGTAGCGATGATCTACAACACCGACTTCAACGAGAACGTACACTCGTACGTCAATAATATCAATACCATCGAGGGTGGTACCCACGTAGCCGGTTTCCGCGCTGCCTTGACGCGTGTGATGAAGAAATACGCAGAGGACAGTAAGATGCTGGAGAAGGCGAAGCTCAAAGACAAGGACGGTAACTCGACCATCGATCCGAACGATTTCCGCGAGGGTCTGACGGCTGTTATCTCCGTGAAGGTAGCCGAGCCGCAGTTCGAGGGTCAGACAAAGACCAAGCTCGGTAACTCCGAGGTAGCCGGAATGGTGAACTCGGCAGTGAGCGAGGCTTTGCAGAACTACCTGGAGGAGCACCCGGACGATGCGAAGCGCATCGTAGAGAAAGTCATCCTCGCGGCGCAGGCGCGTATTGCTGCGCGTAATGCGCGCCAGAGCGTGCTGCGTAAGAGTCCGTTGAGCGGTGGTGGTCTGCCCGGTAAGTTGGCCGATTGCGTATCGAAAGATGCAGCGGAGTGCGAGCTCTTCCTCGTAGAGGGTGACTCTGCGGGTGGAACGGCTAAGACCGGTCGTGATCGCGTGCATCAGGCTATATTGCCGCTGCGCGGTAAGATCCTGAACGTCGAGAAAGCGATGGAGCATAAGGTGTTCGAGTCCGAGGAGGTACGTAATATCTTCACGGCGCTTGGTATCACCTTTGGTACCGAAGAGGACCCGAAGGCGTTGAACCTGAGTAAGATCCGCTATCATAAAGTGATTATTATGGCCGATGCCGATGTCGATGGTGCGCATATCGCCACTTTGATTATGACCCTGTTCTTCCGTCATATGAAAGAGGTGATTGAGCAAGGCCACCTCTATATCGCCATGGCTCCGCTGTATAAGTGCTCGAAGGGCAACTACAGCCAGTACTGTTGGAATGATGCGCAGCGCCAAGCCTTCATAGCGGAGTACGGTAATGGCGATGAGAAGCAGATCAAGACCCAGCGTTACAAAGGTCTGGGTGAGATGAGTGATGAACAACTGTGGGAGACCACGATGGATCCTGCTCGTCGTCTGCTGAAGAAAGTGACGATCGAGAACGCAGCAGAGGCGGATCGTACCATCGCGATGCTGATGGGCGACGATGTGGCGCCGCGCCGCGAGTTCATCGAAGAGAACGCAACCTACGCAAATATCGACGCATAATGCGAATAGCAGTTTATTGTTCGGCAAAAGATGCGATACCAGAGGCGTATCTGCAGTTAGGTGATGCCTTGGGCCGCTGGATCGGCGAGCAGGGTCACACCTTGCTGTACGGTGGTGCTACGGGAGGCTTGATGACGCGCGTGAGTGATGCGGCGAAAGCGGCAGGTGCGTTCGTCATCGGCGTTATCCCGCCGCGTATCATCGCTGCCGGACGACAGGCGAATAACTGCGACAACCTGATTGTGGTGGCGAATATGTCCGAGCGCAAGCAGATCATTCGCTCCAACTCCGACGTCATCGTATGCCTTCCGGGCAGTTATGGTACGCTGGACGAAATGATGGACGCTACGTCGTCCGGCATCGTCGGCGAACACCGCACCCCGATCTTCGTGCTGAACTACGAGGGCTTCTATGAGCCGCTCAAGCGGCAGATCAAGCTCATGGAGCAGTTGCAGTTTATTCCGCAGCAGCAGAGTTGCAAACCGATCTTCGTGGATACCCTCGAAGAGTTATACCAAGAAATTAACAAACAATAAAACATAGTTTTTATGAACCTATTTACGGCCAGATTAACCGGCAAAATGCTCTCTACCGAGCAGTTTGAGAAAACCATCTTTGACATGCAAGAGCGTGTTAAACGCTGGCGTCAGATT
>Ga0247611_10009134_pt1 | contig 12005 bp, 9 predicted proteins | sample 177DNAGHGhighgp2_FD_192422 | JGI IMG/M metagenome (GOLD analysis project Ga0247611, IMG submission 192422) | Sheep rumen microbial communities from Palmerston North, Manawatu-Wanganui, New Zealand - 1770 DNA GHGhigh gp2 | ecosystem: Host-associated > Mammals > Digestive system > Stomach > Rumen ... | reverse complement strand
CGGCGTCGATCATAGCTTTATCGATAGCGTATATGTCGTAAGCGTTAACGCCGACAAGAACGTCGTTTATAACGGTGTTCACGTTGTTGACGGCTTTGGAAACGCCCTTGCCGCCGAAACGGGATTTGTCCCCGTCGCGAAGCTCAAGAGCTTCGAATTCGCCGGTGGACGCGCCGCTGGGCGACGCTCCGGTTCCGATGGTTCCGTCGTCAAGAATAACGTCAGCTTCTACGGTGGGGTTACCGCGGGAATCGATGATCTCGCGTGCGATGACTTTTTCGATCTTTGCGCAGTACATGTTTTAATTCTCCTTAATGCTTTTTATTTCTTTTTTATTATTATGATTATAACATAAGCGTTTCGGGTTTTCAACATTCAAAATGAATATATTTATATGATTTTTCCGCGGTTCAGTTGACCGATATAACCACTTCCATAGGTTCTGACCAATCAAGATATTCGCTGTAAGAGAACTCGAATTTAACTTCTCCGGTATAATCCTTTTCGGGATAATAATCGAAAGTGCCGTCGTCATTAACGCTTACGCTGCCGTGATCGGCTGCGATCTCCACGCGCATTTTGCGCATAACTCCGTCGTCCTTGAAGCCGAACTTTCCGTGGAACGGAACGTTCTTTTCTGCGTTGAACTTGTCGATTCTTATCTTATCAGGAACCGTTTTAAGATCCTGCTTTATAAAATGGTACGTACTGTCATATATCGCACGCCCCATATACGAATCGGACTTGGCGGCGTTGTAGTAGATCGAACCGCCCTGATAGTACATATGAACGGCGTCCTTCATATAGCCGTATTCAGTGCCGTAGCTGAGATAAGCCATATATTTATCGAAGAACAGCTCGTTGAACAGCGCTTCGTCGCAGATCTCGATCTCGATCCCCATATTGTAAAGTGCGGTAAGCTTTGCGCAGCTTATAAGGTTGGTGATCGGCGTGGCGGCTTTAAACACGTAGTTCGGCTGCATGCAGGCGATATCGAACCCGTACTGATCCCACGCCTCGTACCCCGACGCGGTGAAATACGGGATCCAGAAGAAGGACTTCCCTACGCTGTGCGCCTTGTCGGCTACGGCGTTCATAAGCTCCTTGGCATTCGGATCATTAAACGTAATATCTTCGTTCATCCAGTAGTATCCGACAAGCTCAAGGTTTTTGTAGTTCGCGTTGACGAAGCGTTTTTCGCATTCGTCAATAAACCAGTTAAGAACTTTTACCCGGTTTTCGTAAACGGTAAGATCTTCCGTAACGCCGTCGCCGTCGATATCACCGAAATCTTTACGTTCCCAGTTCGGATACATTACGGTAACTGTAACTTTATACTTGAAGTCCTCCGGAAGTTTAAGCGCTTCCTTAACTTTTCCGGCGGCGGACTCCAAAGCGTTCATATTGCCGGCGGGATCGTCGAATACATCTGTAAGATACCAGTTCATATCCGCCTTTGTTACGTCGGCGTATGTCTTATTGCCGCTCGGGAGCGACCCGGGAAGGAACAGGAAACTGTCGAACATTACGTCCCTGATCGCGCCTTCTTTATCAACGTATCCCGCATACGTGATAAGTTTTTCTTCGCTATACTTGTTTTGGGGAGTATTATAGAGCAGAACAAGATCGCTCAGTCCGCCGAGTATATCCCCGGAAGGCGCCATACGTTCGCCCGCATAAACGTTATATTTATCGAACCCGGCGTCCGAAAGCGGAGCCGAACCGGCGGTCGATTTGGTGCCGTAAACTTCAAATTCGTCGGCACCTGCCCAGCCGTTGACGCCGAACTCGAATACCACGTATCTGGCGTTGACTCTTTTGCCGAGATCGCATTCGTTTTTATAGACCTGTTTATTCGCGGCGGACAAATCTATGGTTCCGGCGTAATACCAGTTTTTCGCGTCATCGGAAAGAAGAATATTAACCGAACCCGGTGCGTGCACCGCCCAGTCGGGAAAATCGACAAAGCTCACGGTGAATCGCGAAACGCCGCTGACGTGTCCGAGATCGAAATATATCTTCCTTCCTGTACCGCTCCAGAACTTAAAGAAACTTCCGTTGTGTATGTCCGTGTCGGAAGAATAATTTCCGTCTGTAAGGACCGGGCTGGTTATGGGAGTATTGTTATGGTCGCTGTAAACACCGGGATCGGAAAGAGCGCAGACTTGCGGATAAAGTCCTTTAATAAGATTTTCAGTCGCGCCGGAAGCGTCCGGCCACGCGCCCGTATCGGTTTCATCAAGATTTATGTCGGGATAAAGCAGAGAATCACGGTATTCGCGGTATGCGTATACGGCACATTCCTCTATAAGCACTATCTTTGTATCACGGTTGTAAACGGTAAGCTCGATGTATCTTGCGCTGACAGCGCCGTTCAGGGGGAGCAAAAACGAATAAGAGCCGACATTCTTGAACGCAGACGGGAATATGTTGCCGAGTTCAACGGCGTTTTTATCTTTATCCAGCGCAACTGCTTTTACGGCTGCGGGAAGGAAATTGCCGACGCCTGTATTTGTATAGCACTTCACTTCTACCGTTGCAATATCGTCGACTGTTTCGCCAAGGTCAATCGTTATCCTGACATCCTGATTTCCCTCGAAACCGACCCAGGTCCCGCCCTCATATACTCCGGTATACTTGCCGTCCGTAAGCATGGTATTGTTTTCATCGGGGAACGTCTTGTCGACTTTGCCGTCTATTTTATAACTCTTGTTGCGCGATACAAGCACGGGAAACAGCGTACGGTCTACGGCAGCGGAGCTTATCGGCGATTTCGGAGCGCCTATCTCGTTGTATACCTCCATGATCTGTTCTGCAAACTCGCTGCTTATATCGCTTCCCTCTACGTCTGCAACGACCATTACTTCATCAAGAAAAACCCAGAAGCTCGATCCGCGAAGAGAGAACTTGACGTATCTTGCGGCGACGTAACTTTTCAGTGTAACGTTCGCCTCCTGGCGCGTGCCTTCTACGAACTTTGCCCTTTTCAGAGTCAAAGCTTTGCTCCAGTTCTCGCCGTCCTCGGAGTACTGTACCTTGACGTATGAAGGTATGTTTATGCCGGCCTGTGTCGTGGCAAGATACCCGAGTCTGAACATATATATATTTTCGTATACGTTGCCGAGGTCCACTACAACGGAAAGTTCTTCGGTGCTTAACGCATAACCGCTTAACGATTCATCAAAATAATTATCGCTTTCTTCATTGAGAAGTATGCCGTCAGTAAGCTCGGTTCCGTATGTATCAGGATACGTACCCTGATAGGGCTCGACGCTTTTTGTATATGCGCATCCGGTGGAAATAACCGTTTCATATGCGCCTTCTCTTACAGCGACAGTATCCGGGCCTTCCCGGCCGGACGTTTCGGAGCCGGAAGCGGTGCCTCCCGACGCGGTCCCCGATTGATCTTCGGTCTCGCTGCCGTCTGCATGATCTTTGCCGCATGCCGTCACAAACGCAGCAAGCAGCATTATAATCGCGAGTATCAACGCTGTTTTCTTCATGGAATTATGCTCCCTTCATGAAATCTAGAATATTATATCACATAAAAAAGTATTTGTCCATAGTTGTATTCGCTTATCAATGCAGATCATTCTTCATACGGCGGTATAATCATAGTAAAACGGCTTCCCCATCCTTCTTTGCTTTCCGCCGAAATACTGCCTTTGTGAAGATCCACTATGCTTTTTACAATTGCCATTCCCAAACCGCTTCCGTCGGATGAGCCGCTGCTCTTTCCGCGGTAAAACCTATCGAAGATATGCTCGCGCGTGCTTTCGTCCATACCCACGCCGTTATCGCTGATAATAAACACCGTGCCCTTCTCGTTATTGAACAGGCGTATGGAAATTGTCCCGCCTTCTTTGCTGTACTTCGCAGCGTTATCGATAAGGTTGCTCCAGGCTTCGGAGATAAGGTCGGGATTGCCGTAACAATTCGCATTCCTTATGTTCAGATCAAGATTAAGGTCTTTTTCTTTAAGTTTTTCATCAAAAGAGATCAGGCACTTATAAAGGCGCTCGTCCGCAGCGAACGAAGACATTGCGCAATCCTCGCTTCCGCGTTCGATCTTGGATATTTCCAATATGTTGTTTACGAGCTGCGAAAGCGCAAGCGACTTTTCCCGGATGATCGCAACGTACTCTCCTCGCTGCCTTTCATCGAGGTTCGGGTCCTCCAGAAGCTGAGAATAACCGACAATTGAGGAAAGCGGGTTGCGGAACTGATGCGACACGTTCGAAATAAAATTGCGCGATATCATCTCGTTTCTGCCCAGCCTGTCGACCATTTCGTTGAACGATTCGCATATTTCCGCAGTTTCTTTTTCCTTTGCGGGCTTTAGCCTCTGGGTAAAATCGCCTGCTGCAACGGCTTTGGAAGCGTCTTTTATCTGTCTTAAGCTGCCAAAAAGTATGCGGTTGCCGAGACCGCCGACAAGGCTGGTGGAAATGACGACGCAAAAAAACAGCATCAGCACCGCCGCCCACATGAAGTTCATTTCAAAAATAATACCGAACTTGAAAAGAATATAATAAATGAGCAGCAGAATTCCGGACGTGCCGCCTACGATGGCAAATATAAACAGTGTGAGATATACCACCATCGGCGTCTTGTTTTTCACGTTGCCGAGCTGTTTTGCAATTGTTTCTTTTCTCGTATTATGCTTTTCTTTCATTTTATCACTGCCTTATATCCTATACCGCGTACTGTCTCTATTGAAAAATCCGGGTTATTCTCGTAACGCGACCTCAGCTTGCTTATATGGACGTTTATCGTTTTTTCGTCGCTTTCGGATTCGTATCCCCATATTTCGTCCATTATCTCGAATCTCGTAAAAACTCTGTCGGGATACGAAAGCAGCTTGAACAGAAGCAGAAACTCCTTTTGCGGCAGCGTAACGCTCACGCCGTCTGATTCGGTGACCGTATATGCGTCGGAATCGAGCACGGTCGAACCGATCACGATCCTGCGCTCGTTTGATATCTTGCTGCGCCGCAGCAGCGCGTTAACGCGAAGCACAAGCTCTTTTATGTCTATCGGCTTTACCATATAGTCGTCCGCGCCGAGATTAAACCCTTTGCTTTTATCGCTGAAAGTTCCCTTTGCGGTTATGAAAAGAACGGGGATATTATTGTTGACCGCGCGGAGCGATTCCAGTAGCTCGTAGCCGTCGATTTCAGGCATCATTATGTCGCTTACCAGCATATCAATATGCGCACAGTCGAACTGAGAAAGCGCCTCGCTTCCGTTAAAAGCGGTTATTACGGTATGGCCGTCGTTCCGAAGGACCGTTGAAATAAGGTTGTTAAGCGATTTATCGTCCTCGCATACAAGTATGTTCGGCATTTGTGTCCTCCTTTCAATATGCACAAAACGAACGGGTGCTTTGCCGATAACAAAGCACCCGTTTCGTTGTCATGCGTTTTCTTCGAGATACGCAACGACGTCGCCGACGGTAAGAAGGCCGGGAAGCGCCGTTTCGTCGAATACGACATTGAATTTTTCTTCGCAAAGAACCACGAGATCCGCGAGTTCCAGCGAGTTGAATCCCAAGTCGTTCATTAATTCTGCTTCAGGATTGATCAAATCGGCATTGATATCCATTTCGTTAACGAGCAACTCTTTGAGTTTTGAATACATGTGTTGTTTCCCCACTCCTTATGATAACTTATATCGTATTATTTTTTGCGTTGTTGTTTTTTCAAACTCGCTTTTCTTGAGTTCGATATTGCGCACCTGTTTGAAAATCGGAAGTTTTTTGTTGATTCCGGCGACACGTGCGCGTATGCAATCTATTATCTCTTCTTCCGACTGCCCCTTGAACTTATCAAAATCGGGGTAGATGAGCGCGGTAAGCACGACTTCTCCGCCCTCTTTCGTTCTGCCGACGACCACGCATTCTTTGATCTCATCGATCTTTTCAAGATACTCTTCGATCTCTTCGGGATAAACGTTCTTGCCGTTCTGAAGAACTATTATGTTCTTTTTGCGTCCGGTAATGAAAATATATCCCTTTTCATTTACGTAACCGAAATCACCGGTTTTGAAATAACCCTCCTCGGTAAAGGCGTTGACGGTAGTTTCCTCGCTGTTGTAATAACCGATCATTACGTTGCGGCCTTTAACGCAGATCTCTCCGATCTCTCCGCAGGAAAGTTCGTATTCGTTGCCGTTTTCGTCTGTATCGATAATTTTGACCTTGCTGTTCGGAATGGGTATGCCGACAGATGCCGAATCGAGCGTAACGAGCGGGTTAACCGCTACAAGCGGAGCGCATTCGGTAATTCCGTATCCCTGCGAGACCTGAATGCCGATATCCGAGAACCATTCGATAGTTTCGGCGTCTATCGCGGCGCCGCCTACGATTATGTCCTTTAATCTTCCGCCCAAAGGAGCGCGCAGCTTTGAAAACAGCATTTTGCGCGTATCGATACCTATCTTGCCGATCAGGCGTGACGTCTTCACGCCGGCTTTTACTATCTTATCGAGCTTGCGCTTTTTAATTTCTTCCTGAATTTTTTTGCGTATCGTAACGACGAACAGCGGTACCAGCACCATAGCGGTAGGCTGGAACAGCGCCACATTCTTCATAAAATACTTCAAGCTGTTGTTGATGCAGATCGTAAGCCCAAGGCGGAGCGCGGTGAGCTGTCCGCACGAGGTTTCATATGTATGGTGCATCGGCAAAACGCTTAAAAGCACGGTATCCGGCTTGAAGCAGATCATATTGGAGGCCGCGTATATGTTTTCAATGAGGTTGTCTTCAGAAAGCATAACGCCTTTGCTCGTTCCGGTGGTGCCCGAAGTGAAAATCAGGGCCGACATCTTGTTATTGTCGAAGCGTATCGTCCGGAAGTGGTTATCGTCTGTATCCGCACGGGCAGTCAGTTCCGAGAAATAACGTATCCGTTCATCCGTCCCGCTTTCTTCTGAATTGCCGTCGAGAGAAATGATATATTTCAGACCGGGCAGTTCCATAGACCTGACTGACGAAATATATTTGTCTGAACAAATTACCGCTTCAGCGCCGGAATAATTAATAAAGTTTTCGACCTGCGAAGGCATAAGTTCTTTATCCAAAGGCACGATGACGTTTCCGCTGCTTATGCAAGAGCAATATGTTATTATCCATTCCGGACGGTTTTCAGAAAGCAGTGCGATCTTAGTCTTCGTGAGCCCAAGGTTAAGAATACTTTCACCGAACGCTTTGAAAAGCGCATAGACGCGCTTGTATGACATTTCAACTATATTATTGTCTTTGTCGAAATACTTGTAGGCGATCTTGTCGCCGTTATTAACAGAAGCTTCGCGCAAAACGGCGCGTATGCTTTCCGGTCTTTCGAACTTTTCTTCTATAACGACATTTTTCATTGATTCACATCCTATTCCTTATAGAATTATACTTATTCTCGCACGGTTGTCAAGTATGAATCGCAAAAAAACGAAATACGGCGAAAATAACAAGCAAATATTTCAACGGTTATTATTTTAATTTCTAATTGTTAACTGTTGATTAAGTGTTCTGAATAAAAAAACAACAGCGTGAAAGAATATAAACAATAAAAATAATCGAGGCAGATATGACGAACAAACAATACGGCGAATATGTTAAATCGCGTGAAAAGCGCTCCCCTGTTGTAAAGAACTGTTTCCATGCGTTTATAACCGGCGGGTCGATATGTCTTGCCGGCGAGCTTATTGCGTTCGGATACGAAAATCTGGGCGCATCTTCCGAAGAAGCGCCGGTTTACACTTTGTTGACTCTTATCTTTATATCCGGCTTGTTCACCGGTATTGGGTTTTACGATAAGATCGCTAAGTTCGGCGGAGGAGGCGCGTTAGTGCCGATCACCGGGTTTGCAAACGCCATGGCGGCATCGGCTACCGAAAGCCGGACAGAAGGACTTATAAACGGTACTGCCGTAAATCTTTACAAGATAGCAGGGCCGGTGATAGTTTTCGGCACGTCAGCTTCGGTCATATACGGAGTGCTTTATTACGTTTTCGCCTGATCACGGAGTATGCTATGGATTGCCTGCTGAAATTCAATAAAACGTTTTTAAAAACAGAATGTTCCACTGTTGGTAAAAAGGAATACGAAGGTCCTCTTTCGAAGTATTTCGATTCATACGAAACCGACGAATACTTCGGCTGCAAAAGCTTTGACGAAGCCGAAAGCGAGATGTCCAGAAGAAACATCAACTTTTTGCTTTCTAAAGCAGGATATTCATACAATGATATCGACCTTATCTGCGGCGGAGACCTTCTGAACCAATGTGTAGCCGCCAGTTTTGCCGCATCGGGCACCGGTATACCGTATTTCGGTCTCTACGGCGCATGCAGCACTATCGCGGAAGCTTTTATATGTGCTTCTCTGTTCATAGAATCCGGCACCGCTCACAACGCGGTGGGATTTGCTTCATCGCATTTTTGTTCTGCGGAACGGCAATACCGTTTCCCTCTTGAATACGGCAGCACGCGGACGCCTACGGCGCAAAACACCGTTACCGGTGCCGGCGCATATCTTTTCACATCAGACACGTGCGGCGTTCGCGTAAAAAACGCGTTGGTCGGCAGGATTATAGACAAAGAAATAACCGATTCGAATAATATGGGTGCTGCTATGGCGGGCGCGGCGGCGGATACGATCCTGCGCTATTTCAATAACCGGGAAGCGGCTCCGGAGGATTTCGACTATATAATTACCGGCGACCTCGGACGGGAAGGCCACGAGATAGCGGCGGAGCTGCTGCGAAGACGGGGTTTCGCAGCCGGAAGCAATTTAACGGATTGCGGAATGTTGATATACGATTTAAAGAAGCAGGACGTCCATTCCGGAGGATCCGGCGCGGGATGTATGGCGGCGGTACTCGGCGCATACTTCATAAACAAGCTTAGGCGCGGCGAAATCAAAAGAATACTTGCCGTAGGTACCGGTGCGCTGTTGAATCCGAACAGTGTGCTTCAGAAGAGAACGATACCCGCAATAGCGCATGCTGTATGTTTTGAGAGGGGGGATGGTTTATGAGATTTCTTTGGGCGTTTGTTATCGGCGGCGCTCTTTGCATACCCGCCCAGGTTCTGATCGATAAAACCAAACTTATGAACTCCCGGATACTCACCGGTTACGTTGTCTTCGGCGTTATACTCGGCGGGCTGGGCATTTACGATTCATTTGCGGAGTTCGCCGGAAGCGGAGCTTACGTTCCTTTGTTCGGTTTTGGCAACACGCTTGCAAAAGGCGTTAAAACGGCGGTAGACCGAGACGGCGCGATCGGTATTATTACAGGCGGACTAACAGGAACCGCGGCAGGAATAACCGCAGCGACGTTTTTGAGCGTTCTGTGGTCGCTGATTTTCAAGAGCAGGCAAAAATGATCAAATCGACAGTTTTCTATTGACCAAATACGTTTAATGCTTTATAATAGTTGTAACAAAGATAAAACCGAGGAAAAGTATGAACGCATACAAAAACGAAAGCGGCGCGCTGGAACGGTTCACGACTGCGGTCGCTTCTTACATAATAAAATTTAAGTATATAATTTTTGCCCTGTTCGCCGCGGCAGCGGTGTTTTGTATCCTCTCGATGGGAAAAGTACGTGTAAACAGCGAGCTTACCGCGTTCCTGCCTGCCGACTCCGAAACGCGCCGCGGCATTTCGGTAATGAACAGTGAGTTTACGACTTATGCTTCCGCAACTCTGATGATCGAGGACATAAGCGCAGATGAAGCGAAAAAAACAGCGCGCGAAATCGCTTTGCTTGAACATGTAGCTGCGGCCGAATTCAACGATACTCCGGCGCGTTACCGCGACAACTGCGCGCTGATCGGCATTTCGTTCGACTGTAAGGAAAACGATTCCGCCGTTCCGAAAACGATGGATGCCGTTAAGAAGATCACCGAAAAATACAAGTATCACATCTCGTCCCAGTTCATAAGCAACTACGGGCAGCAACTCGCCGATGAAATGGTCGTCGTAATGCTTATCGCGGTTATAGTCATTCTTGCAGTTCTGTTGCTGACTTCAAGGAGTTATTTCGAAGTAGTGATATTCGGAATCGTTTTCGTATTTGCCGCGCTGCTCAACCTGGGGACTAATTACTGGTTGGGCGAAATATCAACAATAACAAATACGGTCGCGGTAATACTTCAGCTCGCGCTGGCAATTGATTATGCAATAATCTTCGCGCACAGATATCAGGACGAATTGCTTAAAACCGATAACGAACGTAAGGCGCTCACGCAGTCGCTTGCACGTTCGATGGTCGAAATCTCTTCGTCGTCGCTTACAACAATATCCGGTCTTGCTGCGCTCACCCTTATGCAGTTCCGGCTCGGTTACGACCTCGGGACGGTTCTCGCCAAAGGTATCGTCTGCAGTATGCTTACCGTCTTTCTGCTTATGCCCGGTCTGATTTCGCTTTTCCCGCATACACTGCGAAAAACTTCGCACCGGAAGCTTTTGCCGAATATAGAAAAATGGGGCGGATTCCTTATGCGCTCCAAATCCGCGTTCGTAATACTCTTTGCGTTGATACTCCCGTTAGCCGTTTATTTTTCTCATAACGCAGTTTACGCTTTTTCGGATCAATCCGTAACGGAAATCGTAGAATCGGAACGCCGCACGTCCATGCGAAGGATAAACGAAGTTTTTTCTTCAGATACTTCAATTGCCGTTATTGTCCCGAAAGGCGATTATACAAAAGAAAAAAACTTACTCGAAGCCGTTGAATCGCTTGAGGGAGTAGAAGGCGCGTTCGGAATTGCAAGCATCGAATACGCTCCCGGAAAACGTCTGACGGACGAATGCGGAAGCGAAGAGTTGAGCGAAATGCTGGGAATTCCCGCGGAATACGCTTCCTTGCTTTTGACTTCATACTTGACGAGCAAAGGCGATTATTCGTCTTCGCCCGATCGCAAAGTGCCGCTTGTGGATATTATTTCATATCTTTTTAATATTATCGACGAAGGACTTGTCAGCTTAACTCCCGAGCAGAAAGCCGCAATCGACGACGTGCGCCCGCAGCTGCAGCGCGCCACCGACCAGCTTTGCGGCACGGAGTTCGACAGACTGGTGATATCATCATCCTATGCGGTTGAAAGCGCCGAAGCTAACGAGCTTGTTGAAAATATACGCGCAGCAGCTTCAAAGGAATACCCGGCCGAAGATATAATAATTGCCGGCGATGTGACCAGCGCCCGGGATCTGCGTGATTCCTATAAAAGCGATTCTGTACTTATAAGAATACTCACAATACTTTTCGTGTTCATAATACTTTTGTTTACGTTCCGCAGTTTCGTCGGTGCGGCAATACTCGTGTTCGTCATTCAAGGAAGCATATGGATAAACTTTTCATTCCCTTATCTGTTCGGCTCGCACCCGTCGTTTGTAACAGATATGATAGTTTCGGCAATACAAATGGGCGCGACCATAGACTACGCGATAGTACTTTTCAGCCGCTACAAAGCGCTACGCGGTGAATTTGATAAGAAACGGGCAATGGCTGTTGCCGTTAACGAAAGCTTCCCCACGATCATAACGTCGGGCTCCATAATGGCGGCAGCGGGACTGCTTATTGCTTTCCGCATAAGCGACGTTTACGTCGGACATATCGGGCTTGCCGTGGGGCGCGGCGCTATTATTTCGGTTTTACTCGTGCTTACCGTACTGCCGCAGCTCCTCGTTCTGCTTGACAAAGCGACAGAAAAAACAACGATAAGGTTCAAGAGGCATAAAAAGGACGGATGAACGATCCGGAAAAAACGCAAAAAGCACTGCAGCGGCAGTGTTTTTTTGTGCGGTGCGGATGTTGATAACGGAATTATATTTAATCCGTTTTCAAATAAGGTCTGTAATAATTCATTGCTTGTGCGGCGGAAATTCTTGCTTTGCTTTCTATAGGAAGAAACGCGCGAGGAAGATTGTGAAAACCGTGAATATATCTCCAAACCGTCTGACGGTAGTTTTTCTTTTTAGAAGCCAAAGAGCACACACACTCAAACCG
>Ga0247611_10009133_pt1 | contig 12005 bp, 6 predicted proteins | sample 177DNAGHGhighgp2_FD_192422 | JGI IMG/M metagenome (GOLD analysis project Ga0247611, IMG submission 192422) | Sheep rumen microbial communities from Palmerston North, Manawatu-Wanganui, New Zealand - 1770 DNA GHGhigh gp2 | ecosystem: Host-associated > Mammals > Digestive system > Stomach > Rumen ... | reverse complement strand
AACACAACATTATGACAATCAATGAATTCAACTTTGCCGGTAAGAAGGCAATCGTACGTGTAGACTTCAACGTACCCCTGGACGAGAACGGAAAAATTACTGATGACACCCGTATCCGCGGTGCCCTGCCTACTTTGAAGAAGATCCTTGCTGATGGTGGTGCTACCATCATCATGTCGCACATGGGCAAGCCCAAAGGAAAGGTAGACATGAAGAAGTCACTGGGTCAGATCCGCGAGGCTGTGGAGAAGGCACTGGGTGTTCCCGTTGCTTTCGCTCCTGACTGCGCTAAGGCTCAGGACGCCGCTAAAGCCCTGAAGATGGGTGAGGCTCTGTTGCTGGAGAACCTCCGCTTCTATCCTGAGGAGGAAGGCAAACCCGTTGGCGTTGAGAAGGGTACTCCTGAGTACGACGAGGCTAAGAAGGCGATGAAGGCTTCTCAGAAGGAGTTTGCCAAGACACTGGCTTCTTATGCTGACTGCTACGTGATGGACGCTTTCGGAACTGCTCACCGTAAGCATGCTTCTACCGCTGTCATCGCTGACTATTTCGATGCTGACAACAAGATGCTGGGTCTGCTGATGGAGAAAGAGGTGAAGGCTGTTGATGCCGTTCTCTCTAACATCAAGCGTCCATTCGTTGCCATCATGGGTGGCTCTAAGGTATCTTCTAAGATTGGTATCATCGAGAACCTGCTCGGTAAGGTTGACAAACTCATCCTCTGTGGTGGTATGACCTATACATTCTCTAAGGCTCACGATGGTGAGATTGGTAACTCTATCGTAGAACTTGACAAGTTGGACGTAGCACTTGGTGTTGAGGAACTCGCTAAGAAGAACGGTGTAGAACTCGTACTCGGTTCTGACTGCACCGCTACTAACGGTCTCGACTTCGGTACGATGACTGTCAAGGAGGGTGCAGAGATTATCACTTGCCCTGCCAACAAGGTTCCCGCAGGTTTCGAGGGTGTTGACGCTGGTCCTGAGAGCCAGAAGGCTTTCGCTGAGGCTATCAAGGGTGCTAAGACCATCCTGTGGAACGGTCCTGCTGGTGTCTTCGAGTGTGACGACTTCACTGCTGGTAGCCGTGCTATCGGTGAGGCTATCGCCAAGGCTACTGCTGAGGGTGCTTTCTCTCTGATTGGTGGTGGTGACTCTGTTGCTTGCGTTAACAAGTTCGGTCTCGCTGACCAGGTTAGTTACATCTCAACTGGTGGTGGTGCCCTGCTCGAGGCTATCGAGGGTAAGGTTCTCCCAGGTGTAGCAGCCATTAAGGGCGAGTAATGAAATAAAACGTTTACGTATAAAAAATCCCGATAGGCTGTACAGTGTATCGGGATTTTATTTATCTTTGCACCAACAAACAATTAAAACAATCGACTATGAAGAAAAAATTCGTTATTGGAGACCGTACGAAGGATGAGTACATCTCTGTTCTCGACATCGAGAAGAAGAAGTTAGAGTTTACCAACCATATTGGTTCTGCCAAGGAGTTCATGGGCTTTGAGGAGACCAAGACTATCCTTAAGCAGTTGCAGGCTGAAACTGGTGGCTACTTGGAGGACCTGCAGGTATATATCAAAGACGAGGATGGCAAGGCACACCGTCCTGACGAGCGTGACATGATGCCTTTGTAATCAAACAATACAATAAAAATCCCCAGCCAAACGGTTGGGGATTCTTATGATTGTCAGGTTGCGGATTAATCCTCTTCCTTCATCTCAGCCTCATGCTCCTTGATGAGTTGCTGCTGGATATCGTTCGGAACAAGTTCGTAACTGCTGAAACTGGTTGTGAACGAAGCACGACCACCAGTCAGTGAACTGAGGGCGATACTGTAACTGGCAAGTTCCTTCAAAGGAATCTTAGCCGTCAGTTTCTGATAACCAGACTCGCTGTCCATACCCATGATGATGGCACGACGACCCTGCAGGTCACTCATCACATCACCCATATAGTCAGCAGGAACAAGAACCTCCAGGTCGTAGATAGGCTCCAATACCTTTGGACCTGCCTCCTTGAAGGCTGCGGAGAAGGCATTACGTGCGGCAAGCATGAATGACAACTCGTTAGAGTCTACCGGGTGCATCTTACCATCGTAAACAATGACACGAACGTCACGGGCATAAGAACCGGTCAATGGTCCCTGCTCCATACGCTCCATCACACCTTTCAGGATGGCTGGCATGAAACGCATATCAATAGCACCACCAACAACACTGTTGATGAAGACGAGTTTTCCACCCCAGTCGAGGTCTTTCTCCTCCTTAGACTTGATGTTCATCTTGAACTCCTGTCCATTGATGGTGAATGAGGTTGGATCAGGCATACCATCGGTATAAGGCTCCACAATCAGGTGTACCTCACCAAACTGTCCGGCACCACCCGACTGTTTCTTATGACGATAGTCGGCACGAGCCATCTTCGTGATGGTCTCACGATAAGGAATCTTAGGCTCCTGATACTCAATCTGGATCTTCTCGTTATTCTCCATACGCCACTTCAAGGTACGAAGGTGGAACTCACCCTGACCATGAACGATAATCTGACGTAACTCCTTGGACTGCTCAACAACCCATGTAGGATCCTCCTGACGCATGCGCTGCAGTGCTGCCATCATCTTCTCAGTCTCAGCCTCGTTAACAGCCTTGATGGCACGAGAGAACTTAGAGTTAGGATATTTGATGAAGTCGAACTTATTCTCGACATCCTTGCCATTCAAGGTGTTACCTGTCTTCACGTCCTTCAGTTTCACGGTACAACCGATATCACCGGCAACCAACTGGTCTACCTGAATACGGTTAGCACCAGCACAAGCATACAAGGTACCGATACGCTCCTTAGAGCCACGGTCAGCATTGGTCAGGTCGTCACCGCTCTTCACAACACCACTCATCACCTTGAAATACTGTACCTCACCAATATGGGGCTCAACACCAGTCTTGAAGAAATACAAAGAGGTAGGAGCACTGGCATCGGCAGGAACTTCCTTACCTGCAGCGTTCTTAACAACAGGCATCTCGCTAACGAAAGGTACGACATTACCCAAGAACTCCATCAGACGACGAACACCCATGTCCTTACCTGCACAAACGCAGAAGACAGGATAGATAGAACGTGTTACCAGTCCCTTGCGGATACCCTCACGCATCTCGTCTTCGGTCAGATCCTCACTCTCGAAGAACTTCTCCATCAGCGTATCGTCACCGGCAGCGGCAGCCTCAACAAGGGCAGCCTTCATCTCCTTCGCCTTGTCGAGTTGATCGGCAGGGATATCCTCAATGATAGGAGCACCACCCTCTGGCTTCCAAGAATATTTCTTCATCAGCAGCACGTCGATAACACTGTTAAAGCCTGCTCCAGTAGCGATAGGATACTGTACGGGAACACAGTTATTACCATAGACCTCACGCAACTGGTTCAGGATCTGGTCGAAGTCGCAGTTGTCACGGTCGAGTTGGTTAACGAGGAAGATAACAGGCTTCTTCAGTTTCTCTGTATTGCGGAAAGCATTCATCGTACCTACCTCAGGTCCATACTGTCCATTAATGAGCAGTACAGCCTGGTCGGTCACGTTCAAAGCGGTGATGGCACCACCGACGAAGTCGTCCGATCCCGGGCAGTCGATGATGTTCAACTTCTTGTTATTCCACTCTACATGAAAAACAGTAGAGAACACCGAGTAGCCATATTCCTGCTCAACAGGGAAATAATCGCTCATGGTGTTCTTACCCTCTACGGTACCGCGGCGCTTGATGATTCCGGCTTCGTAGACCATTGCTTCGGCAAGAGTAGTCTTGCCGCTACCCGCACTGCCAAGCAGTGCGATGTTTTTGATTTCGTTTGTTTGATAAACTTTCATATCGGTTATGTTTTAGGTTTAAATTTCGATAAGCGACGCTAAAGTTATACATTTTCATGCGAAAAACCTAAAAACACTTTCAAATATTAAACTTTATTAGTATTTTTCTTTAACTTTGCAGGCATTATGGCTGGTCTGTATATTCATATTCCCTTCTGTGCAAGCCGCTGTATCTACTGTGGTTTCTACTCTACTACCGCCCTACAACAACGACAGAGGTATGTAGATGCAGTATGTAAGGAGATGGAGATGCGTAGATGCGACGATGCCATCAACACGATCTATATAGGTGGAGGCACGCCAAGTCAACTGACCATAGATCAACTACGTCAACTCTCCTTATATATAAATAAGGTGTATGGATCTGCCGACCGCGAGTTCACCATCGAGGTAAATCCCGACGATGTCACTGTCGAGTATGCCGCGACCCTGTCGCAGCAAGGCATTAACCGAGTGAGCATGGGCGCCCAGACCTTCGATGACGACCGCCTACACTTTATCCATCGCCGTCACTCGGCAGCCCAAGTTCCCCTTGCCGTCCAACGACTCCGTGACGCTGGCATCCGCAACATCAGTGTCGACTTGATGTACGGTTTTCACAACGAGACACTTGCTGACTGGGAACATGACATCAATACCGCCCTCAGTCTGCAGGTGGAACATCTCTCCGCCTACTGTCTGATGGTAGAGGAAGACACACCGCTCTACCACATGGGCATCGAGCCTTGCGATGAGGAGTTAGAACGCCAAATGTATGAACTGCTGATTGACAAGTTAACGGCGGCAGGCTATGAGCACTATGAGATCTCCAACTTCGCCAAGCCAGGTTTTCATTCCCGTCATAACAGCAGTTATTGGAAAGACATCCCCTATGTCGGACTGGGTGCTGCCGCCCATTCCTACGACGGAAGAAGTCGCAGTTGGAATATTGCGGATATCCATGCCTATATGGATGCTATCGAACGAGGAGAGCGACCTTACGAAGAGGAAACGCTTGACGAGGATACCCACTATAATGACCGTATCACCGTCGCTCTTCGCACCAGAGAAGGACTGGGGCTCACCACCATTCCTGAGAAGTACCGCCACCACTGCTTAAAGGAGGCGCAACAGTTTCTGTCTAACGGACTATTATCCCATGAGGGCGACTTTCTTAAACTAACCCGCAAAGGACTCTTTGTCAGTGACTATATTATGAGTTCATTAATGTATATAAAATAAGATATGAGAAAACAGTTATTCATCATGATGGCAACAGCCGCCACTATAGAAGCCTCTGCTCAAAGTATTCAATACCCTAAAGCAGAAAAAGACGGCACCATAGACAACTATTTCGGTACGGAGGTTGCAGACCCGTACCGCTGGCTTGAGAATGATACCAGTAAGCAGACTGCCGCATGGGTAGAGGCTGAGAACAAAATCACGAACGACTATCTCAGTAAAATCCCTTTCCGCCAAAAACTGCTTAAACGACTGACAGAACTTTCCAACTACGAAAAAATCTCTGCTCCCAGAAAGCGTCACGGGAAATGGTATTTCTATAAGAATGACGGACTGCAGAACCAATACGTCTTGTACGTGATGGATCAGTTAGGAGGAGAGCCTCGTGTTTTCTTAGACCCGAACAAACTAAGTTCCGACGGTACTGTGGCGCTCAAGGGTGTCTACTTCTCCAACAACGGGAAATATGCCGCCTATTCCATCTCACGCTCTGGTAGTGACTGGCAGGAGTTTTATGTTATCGACCTCGCCACAGGACAACTGACCAGCGACCATATCGAATGGGCGAAGTTCTCTGGTGCGGCATGGCAGGGTGACGGTTTTTACTATAGTGCCTACGATGCGCCCACAAAGGGCAAGGAGTTCTCAAATGTCAATGCGGGTCATAAGATTTATTACCATCAAATAGGAACACCACAGTCTGACGATGTGCTGTTCTATCAGAATGCCGCTTATCCCATGCGGTTCTACACTGTCTCTACCAATGACGAGGAGACAATGATGTTTCTCTATGAGGACGGAGCCGGCGCTGGTAATCACCTCTACGTAAGGGATTTGCGTGTACCCAACTCACAGTTCACACAGATGACGGCAGACATGGAGTACCGTTATAGCCCTATCCATACCGAAGGCGATAAGATATACCTCTTCACCAACTATGGGGCTCACAAGAACCGAATCATGACGGCAGACATCCATCAGCCCGGAGTCAACGATTGGCAGGAACTGATAGCAGAGCAACAGGACGTTCTCAGTGATGTGGATGTCATTAATCGCAAAATGATTCTTACCTACAGCAAAGATGCCTCCGACCATTCCTACGTCTATGGACTTGATGGCAAACGACTTCGTGAGATACTCCTTCCATCTGTCGGTAGTGTCGGTTTTACTGGTGACGAGAAGGAACCAGAGTGTTTCTATACCTTTACATCCTTTACTGTTCCTGGCACCATCTATCGCTATGACATGGAGACTGGGGAGAGTTCACTCTATGCGAAACCAAGTGTCAAGTTCCGGCAGGACGATTTCATCAGCGAGCAAGTATTCTTCCAGAGTAAGGACGGCACGCGCATCCCCATGTTCCTGACCTATAAGAAAGGGATGAAGCGCAATGGGAAGAACCCCGTCTATCTCTATGGATATGGCGGTTTTAACATCGCCCTCACTCCCAGTTTCTCCGCCAACCGTATTCCATTCTTAGAGAATGGCGGTATCTATGCTCAGGTCACCTTACGTGGTGGCAGTGAGTATGGGGAGGAATGGCATCAGGCTGGTACGAAGATGCACAAGCAGAATGTCTTCGATGATTTCATAGGTGCTGCCGAATGGCTCATCAAGCAACAATACACCAACAAAGACAAGATTGCCATCGTGGGCGGATCAAACGGTGGACTCCTCGTCGGAGCCTGCATGACCCAACGCCCCGACCTCTACCGTGTAGCCATTCCTCAGGTAGGCGTGATGGACATGCTGCGTTATCATAAGTTCACGATTGGCTGGAACTGGGCTCCCGACTACGGCACCAGTGAAGACTCCAAGGAGATGTTCGAGTACCTGCGTGGTTATTCCCCACTCCACAACCTGCGCCCCGGCACCTCCTACCCTGCCACACTCGTCACCACAGCCGACCATGACGATCGCGTAGTTCCTGCCCACTCGTTCAAGTTTGCGGCTACTCTACAGGAGTGCAATGCCGGTCCTAACCCCACCCTCATCCGCATTGACACCAAGGCTGGGCATGGTGGCGGCAAGCCCCTGGCAAAAGTATTGGAGGAGCAAGCCGACATCTACGGTTTCATCATGCAGAACTTGGAAATGAAGTGGAAATAATTACTTATTAAGATATATTCGTCCCTTATAGATCACTAATCCTCGGTACGACTTGTCGACCTGCCTGCCCTGCAAGTTGTAGACGGGGGCATCAATGTCGTACATGGTGGCGGGTATTGCCTCGCGATGACCGTCGGCACTGATGGTCTCGATGGCGGTATCGATGCCAACTATCTTCTGTAGTCCCTTCAGACAGTTGATTTTTCCGCAGCCTGCCTGCACCTTGTTCTTCGACGGAATCTTCTCCATGTTGGTAGTCCATTCATCGTTGTCACTGGTCTCCTTGATGATATTGATAATCTCGTTGACGGTCAGTTCGGGATTGGCTTGCATCCAAAGGGCAATGATGCCAGTAACGACTGGTGCCGACATCGATGTTCCCTGGGTGAACAGATACCAGTTCTTGCGCCCCCACTTCTCGACCGAGGGATAGAGATCATCTAAGTCTTTATCGGCGAGGGGCTCGCCAGGCTGCAACTCCTGGAAGTGACTCTTGTCGTAGTTGCTGGCTCCCGATACGAGTCCCTGACCAGGTGCCAGCACTAAGGGGCACTTGATACCGTTGTCGGCAACGCCGTAACTGGAAAAATCGGAAATCTCGCCCACCTCCTGTCTCTTTTCAGTGACACGCGATTTGGGATATTTGCTCACCTTATTCTTGTAGTTTGTCCACTCGTTCTTGGTGATGTACGAGCCGACGCTGATGACATAGGGATTGCAAACAACGGTGGCGAAGGCGAAATCGCCGTTGCCCTTCACATATCCAGCCTGCAAGAAGTCGTTACCATCCCAATTGGGTGCGTCGAAGCAAAACTCGTCATTGCCATCGGCACCACAAATCAGATTGACGGTCTGTCCGGCATGACCGGGCTTGACAACAAGCACGAGACGGTGGTCTCCATTGACCAACTTGTAGTCTAGATGAGGGTTAAAGAATACTGTGGGCTCTTTTTTCAGGTTTGTCCCTTTATACTTGGTTATTTCAATCTCGTCAAAGTCGTCTGTCATTAATTTCCCATCTTCGTACACATTATTGGTCATCTTTATGAACTGACCAGTAGTCATGTCGACCAGTTTCAGTTTGGCGGAGAAGTCCTGATAGTCAGTGGCGTAGAAGTAATAACTCGCGTCGTATTTCGTCTCCTTCTTAGGTTCTTCCTCCGTGGGGAGCGACTTGACACCCAGCACGGTCTTCAGTTCCTCGTCGGCTGATTTGAACGTATGGATAATCGACTGTTGGTTGGAGGCGTCGTTGCTGGCACTGATGACGACAGCGCGCCCCTTGGCAGTGCCCTTTTTGGTCAGTTCCTCTACGGCAAGGGCTGTAGGGTCGCTGCCGTCGTGCAGTCCCAATATTTCGCCCAGACTGATGTTAACGACAGCAGGCATATTCTTGCTGTCTGCATATTGGAATATCTTCTCTATACAGGCATTGATATTACTGCCGCCAGCGTTATCGCCCAGTCCGCATAGTATGATTTCCGACTCGGGAGCCATGCCCTGATAGCCGTTGCCCAGATCCGAGCCGCACACGATGGCTGAGGTATGCGTGCCGTGCGAATCAATATCGTCGCTGGTCAGTTTCTTGATTTCGGTGGCATCGGTCACTTCCACCAGTTTCTTCGTTTTACTGTCGACATAGATGACTTTCACCACTCGCGAATTGCCCTCTGCATCATAGAAGGCGGCATGGTTGAAGTCGATGCCACCATCGATGATGCCCGTCACCACGCCCTTGCCCGTGTAAGCCTTGGGCAACTGCTGAGCCTGGGCTGATGCAGTGTTGTTTACATCATCCACGCCTGTAGCCTTACGTGCCGCATCGTTCATGCGATCTTTGATTTCGTCGGGCATCACGTAGGTAAACTCCTCCACCTGCTCCAGCAGTTGCAGTTTATCGGCTGGTACGCGCATAGTCACCATTCTGCCAAGCACGTGTACCACCTCAATGCCCATCTGCTGCAGCCGCTCGGTGGGGCACTCACCGCCCTCGTTCATCATGGCGATAACCGACATCCACTGCAGCGTGCCGTCAGAATTGAAGTTTACGAAAATACGTTTCTTGACGGCGGCAGTGTCAATGGCTGGTCCGCCCTGTGAACGTCGCTGAACCGACTGCTCGGCTATTCGGGTGAGCCGTGAGTCAATCTTCTGTGCCAGGATCTCACCTACCGTCAGCAACAAAAGCGATAATACAAATAAAGCCTTCTTCATCTTGCTGTACAACTATATATAAATATGTAAAACTTCAGCAGACAAAGTTACAAAATATTTTAAACTTACACAAGAATCATCCTACTTTTTACGATGTGCCCGTGCTGATGTCATTCCACAAAACAAAAAAATCCCCAACTAACGATAGCAGTTGGGGATTCGTTTATGATAAGGGAGAGGCGAGTTACTGCTCATCGAGCAGAATCTTCATCATCTCGACGGCTGCCTTAGCAACGGAGGTACCAGGACCGAAGATGGCGGCAACACCAGCCTTGTAGAGGAAGTCGTAATCCTGAGCAGGGATTACACCACCGGCAATCACCATGATGTCCTCACGACCCAGTTTCTTCAACTCCTCAATCAACTGTGGAATCAGGGTCTTATGACCTGCGGCAAGAGAAGAGGCACCGACTACGTGAACGTCGTTCTCGACAGCCTCACGGGCAGCCTCGGCAGGAGTCTGGAACAACGGTCCCATATCCACGTCAAAGCCACAGTCGGCATAACCTGTTGCCACTACCTTCGCACCACGGTCGTGACCGTCCTGTCCCATCTTAGCGATGAAGATACGAGGACGACGACCTTCCTTCTTCGCGAACTCATCGGTCAACTTACAAGCCAACTCGAAGTCGCTATCGTTCTTTGATTCTGAACTATACACACCTGAAATCGTTCTGATTACTGCTTTATAACGACCTACGATCTCCTCGCAGGCATCTGAAATCTCACCAAGGGTACAACGCAACTGGGCTGCCTTGACGGCAAGGTCGAGGAGGTTATTCTCACTCTTACGTCCCTTCTGGAAGTCACGGACACACTCCGTGATAGCCTTGAGGGCTGCCTGACAAGCCGCCTCGTCACGAGTAGCACGAACCTGGGCAAGGCTCTCCTCCTGCTGTTTGCGCACAGCAGTATTGTCGACTTCGAGGATGTCGATAGGATCCTCATGCTCCAGACGATACTTGTTAGTACCCACGATAGTCTGTACACCAGAGTCGATACGAGCCTGAGTACGGGCTGCAGCCTCCTCGATACGCATCTTAGGCAGACCCGTCTCGATAGCCTTTGCCATACCACCCAGTTTCTCAATCTCCTGGATATGCTCCCAAGCCTTGTGAACCAACTCATTGGTCAGTGTCTCCACATAGTAAGAACCAGCCCATGGGTCAATCTGCTTGCAGACCTTCGTCTCGTTCTGGATGTAAATCTGTGTGTTACGGGCAATACGAGCAGAGAAGTCGGTCGGCAGGGCGATAGCCTCATCAAGGGCGTTGGTGTGCAGCGACTGGGTATGTCCCAGTACGGCAGCCATTGCCTCGATACAGGTACGACCTACGTTATTGAATGGATCCTGCTCGGTGAGCGACCAACCAGAAGTCTGGGAGTGGGTACGCAAAGCGAGAGACTTCGGGTTCTTAGCACCGAAACTCTTCACGATCTTCGCCCACAACAGACGACCAGCACGCATCTTGGCAATCTCCATGAAGTGGTTCATACCGATAGCCCAGAAGAAGGACAGACGGGGAGCAAAGGCATCCACGTCAATACCGGCATTCACGCCAGTACGCAGATAGTCCATACCATCGGCAAGCGTATAGGCAAGTTCGATATCCGCTGTAGCACCAGCCTCCTGCATGTGGTAACCTGAGATAGAGATACTATTGAACTTAGGCATCTTCTGTGAGGTATACTCGAAGATATCAGCGATGATCTTCATCGAGAATGCAGGGGGATAGATATAGGTGTTACGCACCATGAACTCCTTGAGGATATCGTTCTGGATAGTACCAGCCATCTCCTCGAGTTGAGCACCCTGCTCCAGACCTGCCACGATATAGAAGGCAAGGATAGGCAGCACGGCACCGTTCATCGTCATGGAGACAGACATCTTGTTCAAGGGGATACCCGAGAACAGCACCTTCATGTTCTCCTCGTTACAGATACTTACACCAGCCTTACCCACATCACCAACCACACGGGCATTGTCGGGGTCGTAGCCACGGTGTGTAGGCAGGTCGAAGGCAACGGAAAGTCCCTTCTGACCAGAGGCGAGGTTACGACGATAGAACGCATTCGACTCCTCAGCGGTAGAGAATCCGGCATACTGACGGATGGTCCACGGACGGAACGGATACATCATAGAGTACGGACCACGGAGATAGGGAGGAATACCTGCTGTGAAGTCGAGGTGCTCCATATCCTCCAAGTCCTCTTTAGTATATACAGGACGAACCTCGATATGCTCTGGTGTCTTCCAGTCGGCTACGATGTTATTGTCCTTAATCCACTTGGCACCGTCTTGAGCCTTGATGCCTGCATAGATATCAATATCTTTAAATTGTTTACGCATCATTCAATCCTCCTATATTAGATTCCAAGTTTCTGATTATATTCTTTCAAAGTCTCCAGTACGTTACACTTCACATGGACGAAGTTCTCAATACCGGCAGCCTTCAGGTCCTCCATGCAAGCTGGAGCACCGGCTACGACGAACATTGCACGACCATTCAAGTATTTGAAGGCAGGGATGGCATACTCCGCATACTCGTCATCGGAAGAGCAGATGACCACGATGTCGGCATTAGCCTCCAAGGCAGCAT
>Ga0247611_10009132_pt1 | contig 12006 bp, 19 predicted proteins | sample 177DNAGHGhighgp2_FD_192422 | JGI IMG/M metagenome (GOLD analysis project Ga0247611, IMG submission 192422) | Sheep rumen microbial communities from Palmerston North, Manawatu-Wanganui, New Zealand - 1770 DNA GHGhigh gp2 | ecosystem: Host-associated > Mammals > Digestive system > Stomach > Rumen... | reverse complement strand
TTCCAGGCCCTGATGGAGCGGCGGAAGTTAGCAAGGCTAACTCCCAAATCATACCGCCGTAGTAGGAATTGAAATGGTAAAAAAAGGTAGCCTTTCGGCTACCATTTTTTAGCAATTGACCCATTCTCTCAAAGTCGGGAATTGTTCTAATGTTGCATACCATAAATTGGTTTTTTTCTTACTATTGCGATAGGTCTGAATTGTCGTTTTTACCTTGCCGGCACTTGACAATTTAACACGTTTTAAACCGCAATTTTCAACACTTGCAATAAAGTCATGTACTGGGATAACATAAGCATTTCCAGGATTGAAACAGTCTATTTCATTGTCTGGCGTGTAGATAACGTACTTGCACTTGTGTAAATATATATCGTCAAGTTCTCCACAATTAGATTTAACTTCATAAAGGTTTTTTTTCCATTGTACATCTGTTCCCCATTACATGGTTTTTTAATATAGCAGATGCGACCGTTTTGCTGTTACCTCTTAAGCCGTTCATATATACTTTCACGGCTATTTCAAAGGCTTTGCCGAACTTTCCGCTATCCTTTTCATTAACTATTTCGTTTAAGTAATGATTTACCACGTCATTAGATAAAGTTATGTTTCTTTCCTCGTTTTTTCTCATTGTTCTTACTTCCTTTCATATATATATCTTTGTGTTACTTTCGGGTGGTTAGCTTGCTAACTCGTTCCCCTCATTTATAGATTACACTACTATCAATATAATGTCAACACTTAATTAACACTTAGCGAATGTAATTTTATTAATTCAAATGTATAAATATACAATCGCGATCCAAGCCACTTTACCACCTCATCACTTTAGCGTGCTAAAGCATTTTGCATCTTGTATACAATACATTGTATACATAATACAGTATAGTGTATACACAACAATACTTACTGTGTATACAGTATATTGTATACAATATACTGTATACACGGTATCATTCACTTCGCGGTACTAAAGTATCATACTAAAATAAAAATCGCTTAAAACGTAAAAATGAGGCTCTGAAGAGAAAAAAATGTATTTATACATTAAAATTTTAAAGTTTTTAAAATTGTTTTATAGGTCTGAAAGGCGGAAAATTAAGATATAAGCGATTTTTCCAGTTATTACCAATCATGTATTTTGAACACAAAAGACACTTTATCGCTTTAATGTACTAAAGTATTGAGATTACAAGCGGATAATGTATACAATATAATGTATATTGTATACATTATACAGTATATTATATGTAAATAGTTTAGACGTCAAGATATAGTAGTTTAGACGTCATAATCGCTTGAATACACCATATATTGTATGGTATGCTATAAATGAAGTAAGGGATACCAAGAAATGGAAATGAACAGTAAAATGGATAGAAATGCCAGACAATCAGCACCTATATACACACACATATGGAGCTGCGTTGGAGCTGCATTGGAAGAAAATGGAGCTGCGTTGGAGCTGCATTGGAAGAAAATGGAGCTGCGTTTCGGAGCTGCGGCGAGCCTCTTCAAGGTTATATTTATTCATTCGGAGCTATAATTATAAGCCTTATATGGAATATCCTCTTCATTTAAAAAATAAAATAAAAAAATTAAAAGAAAATACTTGACTTATTAATAAAATTATATTATAATATATATAAAGAAAGAGATAAGAAAGAGGTTTCAATTATGAAAGAGAATAAGAAAAGAAACACAATGTCAATATTAAATAAGGTATTCACTTTGTTATGTGTAATGATAGTAATGTGGTTTGTGTTTAGTTACATAGAGGTATTAATAAAGAATGTACACTACTCGCCCACTTATTCAGACTTTAACTTATTAAAGATATTATTTCTTTAATCTTAAATAAAATAGTTCCTCCTTTAAAAAATATATATATCTTGTCGAAAAGGGAAACAATAGTTATTGTTTCTCTTTTCGTTTATGAGATAGATAAATTAGAATATAAATTGTTAGACGTTATTGATAAATTAATATTATGTGATAATGTTTAGACGTTAAACGTCTAAGTAAAATATTATCTAACTTAGACGTCAAAGTATAAATATTTTTACTTGCTTTTATATATAATATATGATATATTAGTATTGTCAAAAGAAACATAAGAAAAATAAAAGGAGAGAAAAAAATGAAAAGATTTAAAGAAGTAAACGGTGTAGCAATTGACTGGGCAAAAGTAACACAGTTTAAAAAAATTAGGGCAGTCGATGAATACGGACATAAATATTATTATATTGTCCTTACGATGTCAAAACAAAGTATTGATAAAATAATGGACGAAACATTCAATATTAAACAGAATAAAAAGTTAATTGTTTGTGAGTTTGAAACAGAAGAATTAAGAGATATAGTATATAATTCATGGCTTATATAAATAGGTTTTCGGACCTATTTTTTTTATTCGTTTAAGTTTGACGTCTAAGGCGCGCCCGCGTATTCTTAGACGTTAAACGTCTAAGGAAAATATTATGCGACTTAGACGTCAAATTTACTTGCATTATTATAATATATAGTATATACTATAATTGTTCCAAGGGAGAGATAAAAAAATAAATAAATAATAAGTAGTAAAATATAACAATCTCCCAAGGAACGAAAAAATTCTAAAAAAGATATTGACAAAGTAAATCAAAAGTGATATACTTAAGTCAAGGAAAAGGGAAAGACAGGAACTTTCCTAAAGGTAAAAAATCTAAAAAGGGTTGTGACCAACACAAGAAAGAGGTGTCAATATGACAAAGAGAGAATTTATGGAAATGGTTATCGCAACAGTTGAAAATGAAGAAATGGTAGAATTCGCACATCATGAAATTGAAAAAATGAACGAGCGTAATGCCAAGAGAGCCGAAAGACCATCAAAGAAGTCAGTTGAGAACGAGCCAATTAAGGCAAGAATAATTGAATTCGTACAGGGTTGTGATGAAAGGGTTACTGCTTCCGCTATCGGTTCGGCACTGGAACTTTCCACTCAGAAAGTATCGGCATTGTGCAGACAGTTGGTAGAAAATGGTACTCTGACTTCAGAAGAAATCAAGGTTAAGGGTAAAGGTAAGCAGAAAGGTTACGCACTTGCGTAAGCCGAATGAAATGGGTTAGCATTGCTAACCCTTTTTATTTTTCTTTAATTTTGACGTCTAAGGTTACCGATAAAAGGTTAGACGTTAAACGTCTAACATTGATTTGTTAAAAAAATTTTTTTAAAAAAATTTTTCCCGAATTTTTCCAAAAAATTTTTCCCAAAATTTTTCCCAAAATTATACATATCCCAAAATTAAAAATTAAAATTAGACGTCAAAATTTCCCGAAAATAAGTTGACTTCTTTTTTAAAAATGATATAATAGTATTGTAAAGAAAAGGAGGAATTAAAAATGACTATCGAAGAAATATTAACAAATTATGAAATTGGTGTAGAAGAATTACGTAATGCAATTAATGGATTAACTCAAGAAGAAATTGATAAGTTATCAACAGAAAATGAAAAACAATATGTAGAAATTGCCATTTTTGACCGTTGGGAATATCCACAAGGCAAACATTATTCTAGAATAAATAATGCAATAGGTTTGCGAAGATGGTATGAAGAACATAAGAAATAGGGTTAGTTTAGCTAACCTTATTTTTTTATTATGTTTAGACGTTAAACGTCTAAGAAAAATATTATGTAACTTAGACGTCAAAAGAACATAAAATAAGTTGACTTCCGGCGGCGGGTGTGGTAATATATAATCAAGGAAAGGGAATAGCCTAAAAATAAGAAAAGAGAAAAAAGGAGAGAAAATCATGAAGTCATTATTTGAAACCTTACAGAAAGCCACAACTGAATTAAACGAAGTCCTCAACGACAGTCTGGTATTTGATGAAGACGAATATACCCTTGATGAAATCGTACCCGCAACAACATATTTTGAATATGAAGAAAAAGGAAAAATTTACAGATTAAAAATGTCGCTTGATTGTTTATCAGTAATAGAAAAATAAGCCGAAAGGCTTATTTTTTTATTTACATTTAACGTCTAAGGCGCGCCAGTGAAAAAAAAATTAGACGTTAAACGTCTAAGGCTAATTATTAAGTGGCTTAGACGTCAAATTCACTTGCAATTTTATAGTTAAAGGTGTATTATATAATTGTTCCAAGGGGAACAGAAAAAAATCTATAATTAAAAGAAAGGAAGTAAAAGTTATGACAAGAAGAGAGTTTTTTGAAGCAGTAGTTAATGGAGCTGTAACAGAGGAAGTTATCGCAAAGGCAAAAGAGGAGCTGGAAAAGATGGACGCCCGCAATGCAAAGAGAGCTACCACACCATCAAAGAAAGCAAAGGAAAATGAACCAATTAAGGAAGAAATTGTTAAGTTCCTTACCGAAAAAGAAGAACCAACAGTTTCAAGTGTAATTGCTACTTACATGAGTATTTCAACACAGAAGGCAAGTGCATTATGTAGGCAGTTGGTAAATGATGGTAGACTTGCCGTTGAAGATGTAAAGGTCAAAGGTAAGGGAACACAGAAAGCATATTCTGTAATGTAAAATATTGGGGCTGTATTGCCCCTTTATTTTTTTTATAGTTTTTTTAGACGTCAAAATTTCCTCTTCATTTAGACGTTTAACGTCTAATCCCAAAATTCAAAGGTTAGACGTCAAATTTTCTTTACAAATTTATTTTTTTATTATATACTATATATAGTTAAGAAAAGGAGAATAAAGACATGAAAAACATTTTAATTTTTGACACAGAAACTACTTCATTAGAAAAGCCATTTTGTTATAATATTGGCTATGTTATAGCCGATACAGATACTCATTCAATAATAGAGAAAAAAGACTTTGTTATTGAGCAAGTATGGCACAACAACATGCTTTTTTCTACCGCCTATTATAGCGAAAAAAGACCACTTTATGTTAATTCGATGAGAGCAAGAAAAACAGAAATGAAAAAGTATGGTTATGTTTGCCAGGAAATGGCAAGAGATATTAAAAAGTATGATATAAAAATCGCTTTTGCTTTTAACTCTTCATTCGATGAAAAAGTATTTAATTTCAATTGCGATTGGTTTAAATGTATTAATCCTTTTGATAATGTAGAAATAAAAGATATTAGAGGGTATGCACATGAATTCTTAATTGATACAAAGTATAAAGAGTTTTGCGACACTCATGAAAAATATACAGAAAGTGGTAACTATTCAACAACAGCGGAAACTTTAACACAGTATATTACAAATAACCCAAACTTTACAGAAGAACATACCGCCTTATCTGATAGCATTATTGAATGGATAATATTAGATACTTGTATAAAAAAGGGTGCAAGTATAGAAAATAATTATAAAGCAAAAAGAAGTATCCCAAGAAATACCAATAAAGAATTAATTATTAAGTTAGATAATGAAACGATTTTAATAATAGATTGTAAAAATTATGTAGTTAAAAAATCAATAAATACCATTTATTGTAAAAGCGGTTTTTAACCGCTTATTTTTTTTATTTTCATTTTTGACGTCTAAAGTACCTCTTCAACTTTAGACGTTAAACGTCTAAGGCGGGCTTAGACGTCAATTTCTCAGAAAATAATTTGACTTTTTAAAAAATTTCTGATATAATTTTTATAGATAAAAAAGAGAGGAGAATTTAAATTATGAGTATTTCCCAGAAAAAAGAAAAGGACTTCATCAGAAACCAGTATTTAGTTATGTTAATGGAAGAACTTGCCAATTTCGAAGATGTTGGAAGATGTGCGTCAAACAAATTCAATTTTCCAGTAGTTGGAAGTAGCGGAAATGAGTATACAATAGTTGTGACTGTTACAATTCCAACAGGTTCAAACAAAGGTCGTGACCCTTATGATTATATTGGAGAACGTGAAGATTATGCCATGAAATTGGAAAAAGATAGAATTAAGGCGGAAGAAAAAGAACGTAAGAAAAAAGAAAAAATTGAACGTGACCGCATAAGGCGGGAAAAATTACAGAAAAAAGAAGGTTAACCTTCTTTTTTTTCAAAAAAAAATGACGTCTAATTTTCCCAAAATTAGACGTTAAACGTCTAATTTCCCAAAAAAATTAGACGTCAAAATTACTTGACTTTTTTTCTCTAAAATAATATAATAATACTATCAAAAGAAAGGAAAAAAAGAAAAATGACAAAAGCAATTTACTTTGATATGGATGGTACAATCGCAAACCTTTACGGAGTTAATAATTGGTTAGATATGCTTATTAATAGTGATGAAACACCGTACAAAGTAGCAAAGCCAATGGTAAAAATGAATGTACTTGCAAGATATTTAAACAAATTACAAAAACATGGCTATATAATCGGTATTGTAAGTTGGTTATGCAAAGGCGGAAACATTGAATATAATAAAAAAGTAACAGAAACAAAAATCAAATGGTTACACACTCATTTAAAAAGTGTTAAATGGAATGAGATAAAAATTGTTGAATATGGTACACCAAAGGAAAAAATTGTAAATTATCCAAAAGGTATCTTATTCGATGATGAAGTACAAAATAGAAAAAATTGGAAAGGTAAAGCATATAATGAAAGTCAAATAATGGAAGTATTAAAGGCAATTGTATAATTGCCTTATTTTTTTCTATAAAAATTGACGTCTAAGAAATTAAAAAGTTAGACGTTAAACGTCTAACTTCCTAAAACTTAAAAGTTAGACGTCAAAATTACTTGAATTATTCTTATATAATGATACAATAATATTATAAAAGAAAGGAGAAAAGAAAAATGATAATTGCAATTATGATACTTGTTGGGTTTTCAATTTTTTCGACTGGTACTTTGTCAATCAATGGTAATGAAATTAATTTTAACTGGTTATCACTTGCTACTTTAATTTTATTAATTATATTTGTAGTTCGCACTTAACAAAATATAATTAAAGTGATATTATAATAATAGAAAAAGAGAAAGGAGAAAAGAAAATGAAAGTATTTGTAATAAAAACAAGTGACCCAAGTTACCACAAAATTATAACTATTCCCAATCTTGAAACACTTTTAACTATTTGTGAAACTGAAGAAATAATAATTCTTCAAATAAATTTGTTGCATAAAGATGACCCTAAACTAATTGCAAACTTATTAGATAATGTAACCTTAAAAGAGGCTAAAGAAATATCTGAATGTAAATTTATGTTAGAAATTTATGATGATTATAGAGAATAAGGGTTGAAACCCTTTTCTTTTCTTCTTAGACGTTAAACGTCTAAGGCGGGATTGCCATTTTTTACCAGTGCCGCTTTAGACGTCAAACCTATGTTGACAAATATATAAATAAATGATATACTTTAGTTGTAAAAATAAGAAAGGACAATATTAAAATGACTACTAAAATTGATAAAAGAAAAAATTACTATCTCACAATCGACACAGAAACGTGCAATACAATGGACGACCCTTTTGTATATGATATAGGCGGTTGTATACATGATAAAAAAGGTAATGTAATGGAAACATTTTCCTTTGTTATCTATGAAACCTTTTATGGAATGTCAGACTTAATGAAAAGTGCTTACTACTCCGAAAAAATTCCAATGTATCAAAAGGAAATTGGTAACGGAAACCGCAAAGTCGTTAAATATTCCACCGCTAAAAGATATATCAATAAACTTTGTGAAAAGTACAATGTCAAGGCAATAATCGCTCACAACATGAGATTTGATTATAGGGCAACCGCAAAAACTCAAAGATATCTCACAATGTCGAAATATCGTTATTTTCTTCCGTATGGTATCGAATTATGGGATACAATGAAAATGGCAAATGATACCATTTGCAAACAGAAAACATATATCAAGTGGTGTAAGGAAAATGGATATGTAACAAAAAATGGACAGGTCAGAAAAACGGCGGAAATTCTTTACAAGTACATTTCAGGCAATTGGGATTTTGTGGAAAATCATACAGGACTTGAAGATGTATTAATCGAAAAGGAAATCTTTTCCAAGTGCATAGCACAGCATAAACCGATGAGAAAATTATGTTTCTAATTCTCCTTTTTAAAGATTGGTATTAATTGCCAATCTTTTTTTATGAAAAATTTCGACGTCTAAGGCACACTATTGTTTAGACGTTAAACGTCTAATCCCGAAATTAAGTACCTTAGACGTCAAAATTAATTGACAATTAATTTATATACTGATATACTATCTATACGAAATAAACAAAAGGAGAACTAAAAAATGGTAGAAACAAGAATTGAAAAAATATTCAAAGAACTTAATTATTTGGTATTAATTGCCTTAATTGTTGGTCAATGTGTAGTAAAAGCAGATTTTTTAATCGGTCAGTTTGTATATCTATTTGCAAATGTATTATCATTTTCAAGATGTTTTATTTTAAATAGACCACTTGCGGATAAAATAAAAGATGGGTGCTGTCTTGGTATTACTTGCGGCTTAATAATAATGGTTATACTTGAAACACTAAACATTCATATTATATAATAAGTTAGCCAATGCTAACTTTTATTAACCTTAGACGTTAAACGTCTAAGGATAAAATCAACCTTAGACGTCAAAAATCACTTGCAATATATCTATTTTCTGATATAATAAAAGAAAAAAGAAAGGACAAAAGACAAATGGCAGTATCAAGAAAACAGGAAAGAGAATATTTAAGAAATGACTATCTCTACAAAATTATCAATTACTTTATTTTAAGCGAAAATGAAACTGTTTTAAAAGTTAAATCAAATGAAATTGCAATTCCAGTAACTGGATGTAATGACAACGAAGATTTTATTGTTATTACCGTAAAAGTACCAACGGGTGCGAATAAAGGAACCGAACCTTATGATGGTTTTGCTCTTGCTGAAGATTACAAAATGAAACAGGAAGAAAAAGAAAAAAAGGCAAAAGAAAAAGCCGAAAAAAAGGCAAAGAAAATTGAAAAAGATAAAGCAATTAGAGAGAAAAAGGCAGAAATTGCCAATAAAGGAAAGGAGTAAAAGTTATGAGAGAATTAATTGCAGTATGTAGTGTGTTTGGTTTTATGGATATATGTTTCGTGATATACGCTTTTACCACACTTTAAAAAAGAGGAAAATTCTTCCTCTTTTTTATTTATATCTTAGACGTCAAATTTTTTCTTAGACGTTTAACGTCTAAACTTTACAAAAAGTCAAATTTTAAAACAATGTATACAATATAATGTATACAAAATACAAAATTCAATATAATGTATACAATGCACAGTGTTATGTATACAATGCACAGTATACAGTATGCAAAACTGACTGTCAAATTTTGACTTTTGTCAAATTTTAACCCGTTATAGGAGCTGCGATAGGAGCTGCGATCCCATGCGGAGGAGCTGCGATTGTCAAATTTTGAGGAGCTGCAAATTTTATCTCTTGTCAAATTTTAATTAATTAAAGGAGCTGCGCTTTGGAAAAAAATTCCAGCCCGCACTAACCTCTTCAAAATAAAATTTGAAAAAATCTCAAAATCCTTATATAATATATTTGTAAGGTAAGGGAAGGAAAAAAATAAAAGCTCCTTCGATGAAGAGGAGAGAACAAAAGAAATTTTGACAAATCCTCAAAAATCTTATATAATATATATGTAAGATAAAGAAAGGGAAAAGTAACTTCCTCCTAAAACAAAAACAATAATGTAACTGGGTGGTGACCTACACCAGAAAGGAACTTAAAATGACAAAGAGAGAAGTAATGAACGCAATCGTTAATGGAACTGTAAATGAAGAGGTTATCGCATGGGCTGCACACCAGCTGGAGTCAATGGATAAGGCTAATGAGACAAGGAGAAATAAACTCTCTAAGGCTGCGCAGGAGAACACTCCACTTGTTGAAAAGATTGTCAACGAAATCCTGGGCGCGGAGCCAATAACTGCTACTATGGTTGGAGAAGCCATCGGTGTCTCAACTCAGAAAGCATCGGGACTCCTGAGACGTGCCGTTAAGGAAGGCTCAGCTAACGTCGAGGACGTTAAGATTAAGGGCAAGGGAGTTCAGAAGGGCTACACTAAAGCTTAGTCAATGAAGAGGGAATTAACTCCCTCTTTTTTTATTGCGGGCTTCCAAAATTTGGTAAAGTTGACAAAAATTATTATTATTGGAAAGAAATTCAAAGAAATTGAAAAAAATACAAAGAAATTAAAAAAATTTTTTAAAAATTTTAATAAAAAAATTTGACTTTTGTCGATGGATGTGGCACCCACATATTTCTAACCATTATTACATATTTCTAACCATTATTACATATCACCCCATATCACCACACATTCTAATCTATTCCATCCTATCTTTATCTACCCAACCCTTCCTGGAGCTACGATCCAGGTCTTCCTTACTATTTTACGGCTAATCCTATTTGCCGAAAAGCTACTAAAACGATAAAAATAGCCTTAAAAGCTACGTTCTCTTCCCTTTTCCGCTTACATTATCGACCTCCGCCCACTACAAAAATCAGCTCCGCCATCCCCGATGCAGCCTCGACTATCTGACCGTACTTCTACGTATACATATACTTATACGTTGACCGCAACCTTAACCGCAACTTTAATTATAATTTTACTTATAATTTTACTTATATGTATCCACCTATATTTATTAACTATAGCTGATACCTTAACCCTTTCCTTGGCTTTTTTCTTAACCCTAGCCAAGTACTTATACTTATACGTATACTTATACGTATCCATTACCCGCTTTAAATTTTTCTAACCTTAACCTTAATCATTATAGCTAACTTTAACTATAACCTTCCCTCACAACCTTATACGTATACTTATACTTATAAGTTTAACCGCAACTTAAAACGTATACGGTTCCTCGGTTTTTCCCTCCCGCCGTTGGCGGAGGATAAAAATCTTCGGAACTTGTCTTCCGGCTTCCTTCGGAAGCCGCTTTCTTAATTAATATATTTATAATTATAATAAAACGTATACGTTATACGTATACGTTATACTTATAATTTTCCTTATACGTATAATAAGTAAAATTAATAAAAGTCCCCTATAATTTTTTCGTCTTTTACTGCGCGATGCCAAAAATTTTTTGCAAAATATTTTGAATTGGAAATTTTTTGGAAAATTTTTTTTGGAAAAATTTTTTGGAAAATTTTTAGCTTAAAAAAATTTTTTGGAAAATTTATTACCTATAGAAATCCCGTAATTAAGATTTTTAGAAAATTTTTTTGGAAAATTTTTCGTTTAAGTTAGACGTAGACTGCGCGCTGCCGCAAATTTATCCCATAAATATACCCATAAGATTTTTTGGAAAATTTTCTTACTACAATTATCCAATAAAAAAGAGAAAGCTTAAACTTTCCCTTAATTTATATGAAACCCCTTTTTATTAATTCTGTTTCCAGTTCTCTATAAGCTCTATGAAATTCTGCAATATCAGTATTAGTAAATTCATAGTCAAAAGTTCTTATTTCTGATACCGATTCTGCACTTCCAGAAAGCTCCATTATAAAACTATCATCGGGTATTTCTAATTGAAGTAAAACTCTCATTCTTCTATCTCCATCACTCCATTTTCTGTATCAGCTATAACTTCTATTCTCATATAATTAATGTCATCTTCTCCATAATATTCAGAAAGCTTAGTTGCCGCTTCTGTCCAAGTTTCTGCAACTACAATTCCATATCGAGTTAATACTTCTTTATCTACTGGGCTATAAAACTCCACTTCATATTTATGCATCCATGTCATAATTATTCTCCTAACTCACAAATATCTTTATACATTAATCTAAACTTATCGTTTACAAGCATATCTATGTGCCAATGCCCTGCATACCATTTTTTATATTTACATTGATGTTCTATACCTTCCAACATTTGATTAGTAATTGAACTTTTTTTATAACGATTGCTATAGAATAAATCTCTAAAAGAAACTGGTATATCATGAGTTATTATATAGTCTACTTCATAATTAACTTTTTCCAAATTATCCATAGCATTTTCAAAATCTTCATTAGTAGGTTCTTCTTCAGGCCACCAGCTTTTTCCTG
>Ga0247611_10009130_pt1 | contig 12009 bp, 8 predicted proteins | sample 177DNAGHGhighgp2_FD_192422 | JGI IMG/M metagenome (GOLD analysis project Ga0247611, IMG submission 192422) | Sheep rumen microbial communities from Palmerston North, Manawatu-Wanganui, New Zealand - 1770 DNA GHGhigh gp2 | ecosystem: Host-associated > Mammals > Digestive system > Stomach > Rumen ... | reverse complement strand
CAGAAGCAGATGCGCCCGTTGAGGAAGGACGCATGACGGCTCAGGAGACAGCCGACCTTATTAACGACCTGATTCTCAAGTCGCAAGAGCTGCTGGCACAGCATCCCTTTAACATAGAGCGGGCTAAACGTGGGGAGCGACAGGCAAACAGTATCTGGCCGTGGAGTGGTGGTTACCGTCCGGAGATGAATACCATTTCAGACACGTATCCCCAAGTGAAAAGCGGCGCGGTCATCTCTGCCGTCGACCTGATACGTGGCATTGGCCATTACGCCGGACTCAAGAAAATCTTCGTGAACGGTGCCACCGGTCTTGCCGATACAAACTACGAAGGAAAGGCGGCAGCTGCTATCGAAGCACTCCGGAAGTATGATTTCGTGTTCTTGCATGTCGAGGCGAGCGATGAGGCAGGTCATGATGGCGACCTCGAATTGAAAGTCAAGACGATAGAGTATCTCGATAAGCGTATCGTCAAGCCAATATATGAAGAGGTGAAGACATGGGACGAGCCTGTCTGCATAGCAGTACTTCCCGATCATCCCACCCCTGTTGAGATGCGTATCCATGTGAACGAGCCCGTTCCGTTCCTTATCTGGTACCCCGGTATCGAAGCAGATGATGTTGAACGGTATGATGAGGTTTCGTGTGTGAGCGGCTGTTATGGCCTGTTAAGATTACAACAGTTTATGCAAACATTAATGAGTGTTTAACGATGAAATATTATAGTACAAACCATAAGGCTCCTATAGCCACCCTGAAAAAGGCAGTCGTAAAAGGACTGGCAGAAGATCGCGGTCTTTACATGCCCGAAGAGATAAAGAAACTGCCCAAAGAGTTTTTTGATAACATTGAGAACTATTCGTTCCAGGAGATTGCCTGCGTCGTGGCAGATGCTTTCTTCGGAGAGGATGTGAATGCCGAAGACCTGAAGAAGATTGTCTGTGAGACATTGTCTTTTGAGACTCCTTTGGCTCAAGTGGAAGATAACATCTATTCTCTCGAACTCTTTCACGGTCCGACCCTTGCCTTCAAGGATGTAGGTGCCCGTTTCATGGCGCGTCTGTTGCAGTATTTTATCCGTAAGGAAAAAGGTGATTCACTTGTTAATGTGCTGGTGGCGACTTCAGGTGATACGGGTTCTGCTGTTGCCAATGGCTTCTTAGGCGTTGAAGGGATTCATGTCTATGTGCTGTATCCAAAGGGAAAGGTCAGTAAGATACAGGAATGTCAGTTCACGACTCTTGGTAAGAACATCACCGCTGTAGAAGTGGACGGTGTCTTTGATGACTGTCAGACGCTGGTGAAGAATGCTTTCATGGACAGCGAATTGAATTCTGCCATGAAACTAACGTCAGCCAATTCCATCAATGTCGCTCGTTTCCTGCCGCAGGCATTCTATTATTTCAATGCCTATTCCCAGCTGAAGCGTTTGGGAAAGGCCGATGAGATGGTGATGTGTGTACCTTCCGGTAATTTCGGTAACATCTGTGCTGCCTTGTTCGGTCATGCCATGGGTCTTCCCATCAAGCGTTTTATAGCAGCGAATAATGCCAATGATGTCTTCTTCAATTATCTGAAGACAGGTCAGTATGAACCTAAACCGTCCGTACAGACGATAGCCAATGCGATGGATGTGGGTGATCCCAGCAACTTTGCCCGAATCATTGAACTGTATGGAAACAGTCATAAGAGGATTAGCAGTCTGATAAGTGGTGCCACCTATTCTGATAGTCAGATAGCAGAGAGCATGAAGTCGTGTCGTGAACAGACTGGATATATCCTTGACCCTCATGGTGCCTGCGGCTATCGGGCATTGAAAGAGAACTTAAAGATAGGGGAGGTTGGCGTGTTTTGCGAAACCGCTCATCCTGCTAAGTTCAAAGACACAGTGGAAGGAATCATCGGAAGTGAAGTGGCAATACCCGAACGCCTTGCCGCATTCATGCGTGGTGAGAAGCAGAGTGTGCCGATGACGAAGGACTTCGCTGATTTTAAAAAGTTCCTCTTGGGACGCTGTAAGTGAATAAAATAAATAAGTAAGATAATAGTAAGATAGTAGTCAGATGAAGAAGTTATTGCTTTCCCTCACCTTACTGGTTGGTTGTGGGGCCTTTGCTCAGGAAGGACCAACCATGGGTTGGAGTTCTTGGAATACTTTTGGCGTGAATATCAGTGAGAATATCATCAAGAAACAAGCTGATGCGATGGTCAGCAAAGGTCTTGACAAGGTAGGATACAAGTTCATCAATATAGATGACGGCTATTTTGGAGGGCGAGACAAAACGACCGGACAGCTGTTGATTCATCCCACACGGTTCCCCCATGGTATGAAAACCGTTGTAGACTATATACACGGTAAGGGTTTGAAAGCTGGTATCTACAGTGATGCCGGACACAATACCTGTGGAAACTACTACAATGGTGATGTGATTGCTAAAGGTGTGGGGTTGTATGAGCACGACCAGCAGGACGCAGACTTCTTCTTCAAGGAACTTGGCTTCGACTTCATCAAGGTGGATTTCTGTGGAGGTGACGGCCCTCAGAATTCAGAACGCCTCACTCTTGATGAGCAGGAGCGATATACAGCAATCAGTAAGGCTATAGAGAATACAGGACGTACGGATGTCCGGCTGAATGTATGTCGCTGGGATTATCCTGGAACGTGGGTACATGACGTTGCTTTCTCCTGGCGTACAACGCATGACATCTATGATGCCTGGGCATCTGTCAAAGGGATTTTGGCAGAGAATCTCTATCTGACAGCCTATGCCTACGACGGTAAGTTCAACGACATGGACATGCTGGAAGTAGGCAGATCAATGACAGCAGAAGAAGATAAGACACATTTTGGCATGTGGTGCTTCATGAATTCTCCTTTACTCATCGGTTGTGACTTGACGAAAATCCGTACTTCCGCTTTGGAGTTGCTGAAGAATGAGGACTTGATAGCATTGAATCAAGATAAGTTGTTCTACCAGCCCTATGTCGCCAAGAAGCTCAACGGCTGTTATATTCTTGTAAGAGACATTGAGGAATTGAATGGAAAGCGACGTGCTTTTGCCATTTATAACCCAGAGGATGCCCAACGTCATTTGAAAGTGAGTTTTGCCGACTTGCAGCTGGGAGGCTCAGTCAGTCTGAGAGATGCTTTTGCACGAGCAGAACTGGGCTCTTTCGAGGAAAGTCTTGATGTGACAGTTCCTGCTCATGGAACACGCATCTATATCGCCGATGCAGAAGAACGTCTGGAACGTGTCAGATATGAAGCTGAATGTGCATACATCAGTGATTATCAGGAAATCCGCAACAACCAAAGTGAAAGGACTGGCGTCTATGAGAACGCTGACTATTGCAGCAATGGTGCAAAGGCGGGATGGCTTGGCTACAGTGAGAAGAACGACCTCATCTGGAAGAATGTCTATGTAGAAAACGACGGTGAATATAAGTTGACCATTGGATATATATCAGGTGAAAACCGTAACATCACGCTGCATGTGAACGATGCAAAGATACAGACTTTTTCTGTCAACTCTGGCGGATGGCAGACGGTGGGAAGACGCACTATTAATGTGCAATTGCAGAAAGGATGGAATAAAGTCCGTCTTTCTAACAGCAGCAACTGGATGCCGGATATTGATTACATCGAAGTTGTCAAGGTTCCGACTGCTGTTTCGCCTCTTTCCGGCGCATCATCTGAGGCAGGAAAAGATGAGATTTTCTTGCTGAATGGGCTGAAAATGAAAACGCAGAACAAGTCTTCAAAAGCGATATATATTAAAGATGGTAAAAAATATATAAATTGAATGTCAGTTTTTTGTACATTTATTTAATAATTTTAGCTATAAATTTGGTTTTTTCAGTATTTCTTCTTATATTTGCAAAATAAATTAAAAATAGTGTAAGGAATATTGGTGAAACGGATTCATTTAGCGTTATTATCTCTTTTGATTTTCTGTCTGGCATGTGAATATAAGTTAAAGCCAGTCGGGGATGAAGAGCGGTCAGACCGTATAGAAGTACAACGGTACGATCGTTTAGAGGGGCGTTATCTGATGACTGGAGACTTCTCAGCCTTACAGCAGATGAGTACGGGCTATCCGATTGAGACACGTACCCTGATAGAAGATGTACTTCAGCTGGGTGAGGTCAACGACCCTTCTATCAATTCCAAGTTTTTAAGCTTCTATCAGGACACAACCTTACAGATTGTGCTTGCCGATGTTCAGTCACAATATGCCAATATGGACGACATCAACGAGCAGTTTGAGAAGGCGTTTATGACGTTGAAGAACTGGCTTCCTGATATGTCCATCCCTCTGATATATACTCAGATTGGTGCCTTGAACCAAAGTGTTGTGGTCGGTGATCAGATCATTGGCATCTCTCTGGACAAGTATCTTGGTAAGAATTATCCTATTTATAAGCGTTTCGGCTATACGTCCAGACAATTGGAAACCATGCAGAGAAGCCATATCGTTCCCGACTGTCTGAGCTTTTATCTGTTAAGCCTGTATCCGATGGAAAGGTTTGACTCGCGTAGCCAGCTTGAAAAAGACCTCCACATGGGCAAAGTGATGTGGACGGTCAATAAGGCGATGGATAATAACTTTTTCTATTCAGAGTATGTGATGACCATTGACCGTTATATGAAAAAGCATCCAAAGGTAACGGTCAAGCAGTTGATGGAGTTAGACGACTACAGTAACTTCTGATATTCGCTAAGCCTTTTTCTTAGCAAATTTGTAAATTCATAATTCTTTATTCCCCATTTTGGAGCTATGAGCAGTTCCTCTGGTGACTGACTGACGAACCGTTCCAGGACCAGATCCTTTCGCAACAGCGAGATGTAGCTAATGACGAGGTCTATATACTCATCGACCGAGAAGACATGAAAGGGATGTTCCTGGTATTCAGCAGCAAGACGCGTGCCTCGGATAATCTGCATCTGATGGATTTTCAGAATATCAAGAGGAAGTGAAGAGATGATGGGAGCTTGCCGCAGGATTTCTTCTTTGTCTTCTCCGGGCAAGCCAAGGATAATGTGTCCGCCGGTCAGTATGCCTCTTTCATGTGTCTTCTCAACGGCTCTCCTGCTACAGTTGAAGTCGTGTCCCCGATTAATACGTCTGAGCGTGTTGTCATTAGCACTTTCTATTCCATATTCTACAATCAGGAAAGTCTGACGGTTGAGGCCTTCAAGGTAGTCTAATAGCTCGTCGGAAATACAGTCAGGACGTGTGCCGATGACAATGCCTACAACATCTTTCACTTGCAGGGCTTCCTCATACAATGACTTTATATGCTCTATAGAACCGTAAGTATTGGTGAATGCCTGGAAATAAGCGAGGTATTTCATCTCAGGATATTTACGGGCAAAAAACTGTTTTCCCCTTTCCAGTTGCTGGCTCACGGACAACTTATTATTACAGTAAGCAGGACTGAAAGTACGGTTGTCACAATAGATGCACCCTCCACTGGAGATGGTTCCATCCCGGTTGGGACACGTGAATCCGGCATCGACACCTATTTTCTGGACTCTGTAGGGAAATAACCTTCGAATCCAACTTCCGAAGTCATTGTATAAATTCTCATTCATCTTTTTGCAAAAGTACGATTTTTTTGCTATTTTTGCCCAACAAACAGAAATAAATCTTATTATGCGAAAACTTTTAATTTGTACGATAGCTTTATTCATGGCGGCATCTTTTGCAAGTGCAAGTGAAAAACTGGATTTAAAGACCATCACCAGCGGCAAGCTTGCTGCCCAGCGGATGAGTGGTCTCATTCCAATCGACGGGACCGATCAGTATGCCCGTATCGTTGATGACGGTAAAAAGATTGTCCAATATTCGTTTAAGACAGGCAAGGAGACGGCTGTCCTTTTCGATGCAGAGCATACGCAGGGCGAGAAGGTCGAGAGCGTTGATGGCTACATCATGTCACCAGATGGCCGCAGGATGCTGATACAGACAAAGACGAAGTATATCTACCGTAGGTCTTTCACGGCGGTTTTCTACATATATACTATTCAAAGCAGAAAGTTGGAGCGGTTGTCTGATGGCGGTCCGCAGCAGGTACCTACTTGGTCACCCGATGGTACACAGGTAGCCTTTGTTCGGGAGAACAATATCTATCTGGTGAAACTTCTGTACGACAATTCCGAGAGTCAGGTTACGAAAGACGGAAAGTTCAATGAGATAATCAATGGTGTTCCCGACTGGGTGAATGAAGAGGAGTTTGAGTTTAATAAGGCTCTGTGCTTTAACGCCGATGGAACGATGATCTGCTGGATTAAGTACGATGAACGTGACGTGAAAGAATACTCTCTTCAGATGTTCAGGGGGATGAAGCCTTCACATGAAGAATATGCTGTGTATCCCGGCAGTTACAGTTATAAGTATCCTAAGGCAGGAGAGGATAATGCGAAAGTCTCTGCCTGGAGCTACGACATCAAGAGCCATCAGACCTATAAGCTGGATGTTCCTTTGGATCATGACGGGTATCTGCCCCGTATTCTTCCTACGACAGACGCTTCCAAGATTCTGGTCTATGCCATGAACAGACATCAGGATCAGCTGAACATCTATACGGTAAACCCGCGAAGTACCATCGCCCAGCTGCTGATCAAGGAGAGTGTGCCTAAGTATGTGAAGGAAGAGGTTCTTAACTCTGCAGTAGTCGGCGACTCTCATCTGCTGCTTCCAAGCGACCGTGACGGCTATATGCACTTGTATGTCTATAACATGAATGGAACGATGGAGCGCAAAGTGGGTGACGGAAACTACGACATCACAGCTGTCTATGGATATGACGAGGCAACGGGTGATGTCTATTATCAGGCAGCCAGCTTGAATCCGCATGACAGACAAGTGTTTGTGAGTCATAAGAATGGGAAGACCGAGCGGCTCACCGATCAGAAGGGATGGAATTCGGCTTTCTTCTCAGGGGATTATAAATACTTTATCAACACATGGAGCGATAAGGATACACCTTATGTATATACTGTTCGTGACAACAAAGGAAAGGTTCTTTCCACGCCGGTTGATAATAAAGAGTTGAGAGACAAGCTTTCTGCTTATCCCATCTCGAAGAAAGAGATGTTTACGTTCACTTCCTCTGAGGGAGTTGAACTTGACGGATGGATGATCAAGCCTGCTGACTTTAATCCCCAGAAGAAGTACCCCGTGATTCTTTTCCAGTATAGCGGTCCGGGCAGCCAGCAGGTTGTCGATTCATGGAATATCGGTTCGATGGGTCAGGGCGGCTTGTTCGACTACTATTTAGCGCAGGAAGGATTCATCGTTGTCTGTGTTGACGGTCGTGGTACAGGTGCCCGTGGAGCAGAATGGGAGAAGTGTACGTATCAGATGCTGGGTAACCTCGAGGCGAAAGACCAGGTAGAGACAGCCCTGTGGTTAGGCAAGCAGAGCTATGTCGATAAAGATAACATCGGTATCTGGGGCTGGAGCTATGGCGGCTATTGCACCCTGATGAGCATGAGTGAAGGAAGAGGAGTCTTCAAGGCAGGTGTTGCCGTTGCCCCGCCAACGGATTACCGTTTCTATGACAGCATCTATACCGAGCGGTTCATGCGTACTCCGAAGGAGAATCCTACTGGATATAATGACAATCCTGTGACAAGGGCAGAGAAATTCCACGGTGCATTACTGCTCTGTCATGGTCTGGCAGATGACAATGTTCATCCTCAGAACACTTTTGAATATACCGAAGCACTTGTTCAGGCAGACAAGGACTTCACGATGAATGTGTATACCAACCGCAATCATAGTATCTATGGCGGGAACACAAGGAATCACTTGCTAAGGCAGATCAGTCAGTTTTTTATCAATCATTTAAAGTAAGCGTGCAATGAGAAGGACTCTATGTTTATTTGGCCTGTTCCTTTTCTTTTCCCTGACGGGCATGGCGGCAAATGTTGTCACAGTTGTTGTCTCGAATGATGAGAATGTTCAGCAGCAGGGATTGGTAGAGGTGGATTTCAAGATTGTCAAGGACCGACTTGGAATAGGTGATGACGATGGCTTCGTAGTGAAAAATGCCTTCGGGCAGCAGGTGGAATATCAGCTGACTTACGACGGTAAGTTGTTGTTTGATGCTGCCGTTCGCCCTTGCGGAACCGCAAAGTACACGATTTCAAAAGGTATTCCTTCACAGATGAAGACTTGGGTGAAAGGGAAGATGTATCCGACCCGCAAAGATGACATCGCATGGGAGAACGACCGAAGTGCCTACCGTGTGTATGGGCCTGCACTCCAACGGACTGGCGAGAAATCGTTTGGCGTGGATGTGTGGACGAAAAACACGCCGGAAATCGTGGTTGAAGACCGTTATACGGCTGACTATGACGGAAACATCCTGAAGAATATCTATCACAAGAAAGGACAGAATGATAAATGGAGGGAGGAAGACTTGCGAACTTCTTTCCATCTGGATCATGGCAATGGACTTGACAGCTATAGTGTAGGGGCTACGTTAGGTTGTGGAACTCCGGCACTGATGGATAAGGGACAGCTTCTTTTTCCTTATTGTTATAAGGAATATGAGATACTGGATAACGGGCCTCTGAGATTCACCGTGGAGCTTGTTTACAATCCAGCGAAGATAAAGAAGGATGAGAATGTCGTGGAGCATCGGATTATCAGTCTCGATAAAGGCTCTAACTTCAATAAGGTGACAGTCTGGTATGAGGGATTGACCAAGCCTTGCGACTTCGCTTCGGGAGTGGTCATTCACTCTGCTGATAAGGAGAGTGTTGTGTTGGGTGACAATTATGTGCATTATGCTGACCCCACGGATAACCCGGAGAAGCATAATTTCCAGATATACGTGGCTGTATTGTTCCCAAATGGGAAGGTCACAACGAAAAAACTAATGCTGGATAAGCCGTCTGGTGGAATAGAGGGACATGCCATCGGCATCCTGAAGAATCTGGAAAACAACCAGAAGTACACCTATTATTTCGGTAGCGCGTGGAGCAAAGCCGACGTGAGAACACAACGGGAGTGGCAGGTACGCATAGAAGACTTCATGAATGCACTGGCTAATCCCTTGTCTGTAAGGATTGAATAAAATGACCGTTAGTGTCTGCTAAAACTTAGTAGCATTAGATACTCTTATCCGCAATGCCTGTTCCAAACCAGGTATTGCGGTTTTTTGTTTTAATGAAGAAATGCTGATAGGCAAACGGATTGGAGCCATGTTTTGGATGACGAAATGCTGTAGGCATTAGATTGCTGATGTTTTTGCAATGGAATAAATGCCGTTAGACCGTTAGATTTATGTTGTATTTCATCGGAAGAAATGCCGTGAGTGTTAGATTTATGTTGTGTCGCAACAAAAGAAATGCCGTTAGGCATTAGACAATGGTAGCCAGCCATACAGAAACGCCCTTGGGCGTTTCGAAATGGCTGGAATGGGATTGTCCCCCACAAAATATCAGCCTGCCTTTATGGTAGGCGACATGTTCAGCCCTTGTCCCTTGCATATCAGCAAGGATGTATGTGGTGTGGTGCCGCTTCTCCAGCCATTTCGAAAAACCTAAAGGCTTTTCTGTATGGCTGGCTACCATTGTTTGATGCCGCTGGCATCTTTTCCTTGCTGTCTACCTTTGTCCGATGCCTCTGGCATCCTCTTTGCAAACGGCCTAACTGCATTCTTTCCTTGCTAACCGCCCCCTGTCTGGTGTCTACGGTATTATTTCTCTGCTAACTTTCTCCTGTCTGCTGCCATCGGCATCCTCTTTGGTAATCGTCCCCTATCTGCTGTCTCTGGCATCCTTCTGTTCATGGAACCAATCAATCATATCGCAGATTGGGATCAATCAACAATGCGCCCGTGCTGCGGCGGTCTGGAGGGCCAACAGTCATATAGCCCAGGGCAACACCCTGGGTGTTATATGTCGTGTGATGATTCCGCCCCGGAAGGGGCAAAAGCATATTCCTCCCATCGATAACGCTTTTGCCCTGTCTGGGCGCAGCCTGTTTTGTTCCCTGTTCCCCCAGGGTGTTGCTCTGGGCTGATAGCTCATTGCCCCTTTCAGGGGCGCATTCGGCAGAACAATTATAGCTGTTGGGCATTCAGATGCCTTGGTTCGCTACACCCGGATTGCGCATTCGTCTGAGAGGGAATATGTCAAATAATATTCGAATTTTGAGCCCAAATGAAGGGCATCTGCGCGAACGAAAGGGTCACTCGGTCGAAAAAACGCCATTTTTTGAGGTTTTTTGTAAAATGTTGACCGACAAATGGTTACACGAATTTAAAACTGTAAACGTGCGATTTACAAAATCAAAATTTGCAAAAGCTATCGTTTAGCCTCGCCAAAGGTATCGTTTCGTCGTGTGAAAGACCATGTTTGAGGCGATGAAACATGGTCTTTGGCGCGGTCAAACCTTACCTTTCACGGTGCGAAAGCTGGTTTTTCGCGAAATGAAGAATGATGAATGAAGAGTGAAGAATCATGTTTTACACAATTTAACCTCTATTTCATCACTTTTCCCCGACAAGTTTTTGTCAAGAATATTGACACAAATAATATCTCTAAGACTTCTTTCTATAATAAGGAGCTTGAGCCATTTTGAGATGGAGTTCTCGTACATTAATTCCGTATGGGTATGCAAGCGTGGCACAACGTTCGGCAATGCTTACCGTTGGATTATCGCGGTCTAAATCATAGAACACGTTCCCGATAATCCTCACCTTGGTCGTGTACTTCATAGCGATGGGGCAATTATCGAGAATATAATAGTAATCATCTTGCCTGTCTGCAAAACTATTGACCCCTACAATAGTCGTAAAGCCATCATCAACTTTACCGTTGAATGTTTTGGCACGACTTCTTCCGCCAGTCGAAGGTATTTCCACATTCGTTGTCATCGTGGCTTTCACTACATCGCCCGTATATATCTTCATTCCTCTATCGTCGATGTAACCAGTATAGAAGCCAGCAAAAGCCACTGGATAAATCTTGATGTCACCAAAAATCTCCAAATATGAAAGTCTGCCTGTCAGTTCAAAGTCTGACAGTGTCTTATAGTCTTTACCCTGCTTGTTATTCGTCCAGTAGTACCACTGACCGCGATAGACAAACAAGTCTGCCAGACCGCCTGTGCGGAACTTCCTTGGTGCCCATAGAAACCTCACCTCAACGTCGTCGTAGGTCTCAATGTCAACGCCCAACAGAATATCATCCAAAAACTGCTCAACTCTCTCCTGAAAGTCTTCAGCACTACACATTACCTTTGTTTTCATCATCATTCATTTTTAAGTTTGACGATGCAAAGGTAATGGGCAGTGCGGCAAAAACGTTGCACAGTGATTCTATAAAAACTAATTGTTGTTCAGAGAACAAACTTCGCGTCCCAATTTGTTCTTATACCGAGTCTCAATAGCTACTGCCTCGTCAAGACTGATGTTTAGAGGTAATATTTCCAATATTGACCAAGATAAGTTATTGCCATATTGTGGATCCTCAGTACAAAGCTTTTTGAGAGTAATATCATTTCCATGTCCTCCTGTTTCGGCATATACTTTCCAACGTCCCCAAATGCCATCTTGGTTATATGTAGAACCGATGTATAAGGATCTTGATTTTCTATCTGATATGACATAGATACAATTTACGGCACTCAACATTTTCTTCCATTCTGGATACTCTTTCTTGATGATATTCTGTAAATCGCCTAATCTGAGTAGAACTTTTTCATAGCCAGGAAATACGTTGTCAAATCCTGGGGTAATTTCAATGACTTCTTTATCTTTGTCTTTTGTTAGCCATTGGTTCCAAGACAAAGCACCTTTTCCCCAGTCAATAATGATTCGTTCTTCCAATGTCTCAAAGCCTGTTAACTGTGACATTTTATAATAACGTGAGTTCGATGAATTATTTTGCAAAATAATTGCTTGATTATTAGGTAATTAGCGATATTTTTAGTAACTTTGTAGTACCACCCATAAAGTTGAACTAAAAGATATCGCTAATGTTTACCG
>Ga0247611_10009129_pt1 | contig 12009 bp, 8 predicted proteins | sample 177DNAGHGhighgp2_FD_192422 | JGI IMG/M metagenome (GOLD analysis project Ga0247611, IMG submission 192422) | Sheep rumen microbial communities from Palmerston North, Manawatu-Wanganui, New Zealand - 1770 DNA GHGhigh gp2 | ecosystem: Host-associated > Mammals > Digestive system > Stomach > Rumen ... | reverse complement strand
AACAATTGATCAAGGGAATGGTTATTTGCAAGACTTGATAGTTCTTCTTCCTGTTGGTCTTCTTCTATGTCAAGACCACAAAAGTCGTAAATGTCTTTTCGAAAACTCATGAACTCTTCCGTGCTGATGTCATCCTTCAGCTTTAGAAATTGGCGGTCATTCTCTTTGTGGAGCGACCATACTTCCGGATCGAGAAACTGTTCCCAGTTATTGTCCTCGTCACCCGTAATGTCCACCTCATATAAGAGGCCAATAGTTAGATATCGTCCCATCTCTTGTTTTTAATTATTTAATAATCAATATATTAGGGCCTATATAAACAAAAAGGCGACATAGGCACGATCTCCTATATCGCTTTGTGGACTCGAAGTACCACGGTGTTCAGTATTGTCTGATACAAATATCGGGAATCGCCGGGACAATTCCAAGGCCCGCTGCCGCGAAAGGAAAGAATGAGCCTAGACGTTCCTTTCGTCGCAACGGAAAGCGGCAAAGAGCGGGATTTGTTGCGACGAAAGGAATAAAATGGAGCCGCCTGTCCTTTCGAGGCACCGTGGTAAAGCAAAGCGGAAAAAACGTGAGGAAGTAAGCAAACAACTTATACAAGAACAAAGGGAAGGTGATGTTGTTAATACACCCTGCAAATCCACCGTTGCAGAAAGCGATCTTCAACACTGTAGACTTTATTCCGTCCTTCATTCTCATATGTGATGAGTTGCTTTTCCAGCAAGGATGAAATCGCATATTGGACAGAGCTGGGCGACTTCAAAGCATGTTTCCTGACGAACGCCACTGACGTTACTGCTCTTGCCTTTCCTTCTTTGGCTATTGCGACCAAAGTCTCTTTCTGTTGATAGTTGAGTTGGTTCATCATAGCGGAAAAACTATGCCCTTTCTCTTCCAAAATGTCCGTCAGGATCCAGGATATATCATCTGCTGTAACAGTCTTGGATGGATCAACATATGCGAAGGCATTATGCAGTAAATTATGAATATAATAGGTGTGACCTTCGAAAAGATCGTAAGCCAATTCTACAGCATCGGTGGTAATTTCGCGACCTGTACTCCGGAATTTGTCGATAGCGAAGTGCACATATGTATTTTTCTCGATCCGATCTAAGTAGAGCTGTTGGGCACTGTTATAAAAAGGTCTGGCCGAAGAATTGAACATGTTTTCAAGAATGTGACGATTGCTTCCTGCGTAGATAAATCGACAATTATTCATCATCTGGATATAAGATCGTAGAAGGGCTTCGACATTCTTCTCTGGATAATGGGCTATCTGTTGAAACTCATCAATTGCGAACACACAGGGTTTATCTGCCTTCTCCAAATAGGCAAATATCTCTCTGAGGGTAAGCTCCGGGCTATGGATGTCCCCCATCTTAATATCAAATGTCGGAAGTCCGGATACAGGGTCATATCCGATGCTTCCTGCCAGCGAATGAAGCGCTGACAAAAAATAATCTACCGCTGCTTTGCCCTTGGGAACCAGGACGGAATACACTTCCTTGCTGAGAAATAAAACCAATTCATGTAGGCTTGACGTCGGAAAAATGTCTGTATAGAATGTGTAATAATTCTCCTTGATTTCCGGGTGATCATATACGTGACGAATCAACTGGGTCTTCCCCATTCTCCTGGGTGATGTAAGTAAGACGTGGGCCTGATTTTCCAACGTACGGACGAGCCACTGCGTCTCACGCTCCCTGTCACAGAAATAGGGCTCAGGAATAGTGCCGGTAATAAAAAAGGGATTGTCCATATATTTTACTCATTTCCGAAGCAAATATAAGGATTGTTTTTGAATATAGAAATCCTATTATAGAAATTCTATAAAACTTGCATGGTACAAGATGTTTCCAGTTTGCGCTCATCATTGAAAATAGATTTCATTGCTCCTGGGATATTCATCCACATGTTTAAGGCCAGGAGGTGGCGCGCCGTTTCCCGGACCCGCTATCACGCTCGTATTTCCGGCCTGCTGCTACGAAAGGATGGAGAGGGCTCTGTTGTTCATTTCGTGGCAACGGAAAGCGACAACGGGCGGGATTTGCTGCGGCGAAAGGAATAAAATGGAGCCGCCGGTCCTTTCGTGGCAGCTGAGCTGCGAAACAAGCCTGGCAACGCGTCCTCACGACCTCAACTATCAAGCATATGATTTGTTGCAGAGCCGCGAGACGCTTAAGCCCCAAGTCCAGAATGGGCAGAGCCCTGACGTATACCTACGCTCTTCTTCCTCGTCTTGGTCGCTATGTCCTTGATGGCCGGTACAACATTGACAACAACGGAATAGAGAATGCCATCAGGCCTCTGGCTTTGGGCCGTAAGAACTTCCTGTTTGCCGGCAATCACGATGCCGCTATACGGGCAGCCATTGTCTACTCCCTGTTCAGTTGCTGCAAAGCAGCCGGCATTGATACCAGATCCTGGCTGGAGGATGTCTTGAGAAGGATACCCACGGAAAAGAATCCGGAAACGTTACTGCCAGGTCGCTGGATGGTTACTAACCGTTAGTAACCGTTAGTAACGCATCACTAACAATAAGTAACGGCTACTAATCCATCACTTCGGGGTAGTAGCCGTCAATGTACTTGATCGGATGCTTACGTTCCTTTCGTGGAATGTTTAACATCACTCGTTATACTAATTTCGGGAGACCCTAATGGATCTCCCGAAATTATAAAGAGTCGGATTATAAAGCTAATCAATCAAATATGTTACTTCTACGGAACTGATACGATAATTATTATTCCCTCCCGTAAAGTTCAATGTCACAGAATTTGACCCAGATGTATTCGACCAGGTAGTAGTTGTATTATTTGGTGATGTTATACCACCACCCCCTGACGTTACTGTGACACTATTAGGTTTACGATTATTTGCTGTCCATGTAATCTTGATGCTGGTAATTGTTTCAGCGGAAACCGTCATCGTTGTACTGTTGTTGGTATTGGGGCGGCTTAATTCAAGATAACTATCACTCCAAATATAGGCACGAGTGAACGAAATAGCTAATTCAGAAGCATATTGACCACTATACACAAACCGGGGGTTATCGTAATCGAAAGTGCTATACGAGGTACTAATAGTCCGAGTTACCTGCTGGGGAGCCCTCTTCTGTATCACTTCAGCGGTCGCAGTGATCGTCTGACCTCCGTCGGTAGTGGCGGAGAAGGTGGCCGTGTGAGTAATCGGAGCACCGGTGTCGTTCTGGGCAAACGTGAACGTAAGTTCATACGTCCCGGCCTCGCCGGAGGTCTTCGTGCCGCTAGCCACAGTAAGTCCGTCGGTGCTAGTAAGGCTCCAGTCGTAACTGGAGGTCAGCGTAAAGGTGGCGCTGGTCGTGGTGTAATCGACTGTCTGCGGAGTCGGGGATACAGAAATGCCGAGGGAAAGACCGAGGGTTTTTTTGTTGAAAATCGTATTGTATAAAAGATTCCCGCTATCGTCCGTTTCGATGTTCCTGATGGCAATCGTAGTGGCATTCTCTCCTTCGCCGAGACGTGTCTTGAAGTAACACTGAAATTCCTTTGTATACTGGTAGGTCATACCTCTCAACGTGGCATAATCGTCGAAGGTGATGGTCTTTACAAAGAAGTAAGAGTTCTTATTCAGGCTGTCGTCTTCATTAGGGAATGCCGATTTGCCAGCCTGCACCGGAAGGGCGGAGATGTTGCCCTTGGAAACGCTCCTGAGGCAATTGTTCTGTGCCTCAATGGCCACCTGCAACGGGAAGATATCGCGCGGCAGTCCTTCGGGGAGACGGATGGTCACGACGACTTCCTCGTTCATATTGTCGGAGGAAAGAGCCGAAACCGAAGACCATACTTTCTCGGTGACTGGATCATCGGAGGAATCCGTGGACGTAGCGTCGTAGGCGAAGTACTGCTTGCTCATTACGGTAAACACCACGTCACGGTACATGGGGCGCATGCCTTCCACCTCGCCGAGGATCCTAACTACACCTTTCTTGACGACTCCTTCCTCAGAATCTGCCAGCGTAACGCTGATGGTCCCATAATCATCAACATCATTTCCAGAATCATCTTTCTTACTGGTAACAACGACATTCCCAAGGCTCGTAATAGCTTGCGCATAGCCGGACTCCTCAAACATCTCAGTCGTAATCCTAACCTCGGCATTTGCCGCAGTGGATTTCTTGTGGTCCGTCACCACCACTTCATTCATCCCGTCGACCGGGTAGAACCTGAAATCTACGTTGGCTGTTTTACCCGAACCGATACTGGTAAAACTCATCGGGCGGACCCAAATCCTGGATTTATGGTTGGTGATTTCATCTAGCATCGAGGTGGAGATACTGGCAGAGACATCTCCAAGGAATTCTCCCTGATAAGCCTCCCAGGCCGTTGTCGGATGAACGTCGGCAGAGATATCCTGGATCCGGAAATTATACACAATGTTGCGGAGGATCGGGATATAGCTCTTCGAGTCTACAAATGAAACTTTGTAGTATCTTTCAGGATTAGCCGTAAACGCAGTCTTCAGGTCACTATTGGTCACTTTTTCGGGATCCCAGGTGACCTTGATGATGGCACCAGACTCGGCATATACAGGTGTGGATCGCGAAGGGATACCGCGCTCATATATGAATTCGAAAGCTTTTCCTGGCTCATTGAACACTTTGGCCTCAATTTCCTCTTGAGTGAACGATGTAAGTTGCTTGTCTTCTTCGCGCACATACCCGCGATAAGTGGATTTCAGGATCTCGTCCGGAGAAGTGGCAGTCATGTACGGCGTGGTGTATCCGGTAGTGCCGGAAAAAGGAACGACCGTACCCTGCACTGGCGTATCTACAAGGAAGAAACCCTTCAGTTCAAAAGGCGCTGATTCCGAAGCCGTATAGGTGATCTTGGCAAAATTCCGGATGAGCTGGACATTCTTCAACTCTTTAATTTCGTCGGCGACGTAGTCCTGGTCTTCATCGGGGAGCATCACGGGGTTCCCCTCTTCATCCACGCCGCTTGAGTATTCTGTCATCACGGGCTTGCCATTCTCATATTTCGGGAATACACCATCAATCCTGACACGCTGCGAATAAGCAGCATTGCCGTTGCCGCAGAAGAGGAGCTTCATATCGTCATCCTCGTACATATCTTTACCGCCGACCGATGCCGGGAGCGGGTTGTCCAAATCATAGCGATTGCCTTCACTGTCGCACGCTCCCACCAGGAAATCAAGGATCAGCGGATCGTTGCTCAGCGGCAGAAGGAGTTCGTACTCGTACTTGTAATAAGCCGGATCCGTGGTGCCATCTTGGCCCACGTTGTGCTCAATAGCATCTTTGTTTTTTAATCTGGCCTTGAGGAAGTGCTGCAAGTGACCCCCCTTGCCATTGGTCGCATTGGTACCTTCACCAAATACGGCGACGAAAATATCGTCCTTGCCAATGTTAGGCTGGTCGTCCATTGGACCTCGAGTTGGTATGGCAGATAGGGTGGCTTCAGGTGCGGAAATGCTGAAGGTCACAAGGGCCATGGCTCCTTCAGGGAAATCAGTGTCTTGAACGGTCTGATCAGAAACCAATTCCCGGGTGCAAGCCGCCGTCATCAATAATGCGGCTACAGAAAGTATGTAGAAAATCTTTTTCATTTCAATATTCATTCTTTAGTCCATCTGGAAGCCCAGCCATGTTGTGGCATTAGCTGTGTAAGGCTCTTCTCCCCAATACCAGACGTCGTAAACACAACGTACGGATCGGTTATTGGAAGTATTGGTAGTAATATCACCATACTCGGTTGCGCTATAGATATATCCATCAGCCGTCCAATAGCCATTATTAATATGAGTCTGGAACAATGAAGGGATGTGCTGGTATCTGGAGAGATTCCTGACAAAAAGTACCTCTGCCGATGTTGGAAGCCTCCATCTTCCTGCGGGGTATCCGTTTTCTTGATAGGAAGCGCACCTCTCCTTGGCTCGCTCTGATCCCATGAAACTTGTCTTACCGTAGGAAGACGCAATTTTAAATGCGGGCGCTATTATATTCTTAGCATTCCGGCTGGCAGCTTTGTATTTGGTCGAAACGGTGTTATCCTCAGTATAATTATACTGATTCGTATACGTGGCGTATCCGAGATTGTTTATACCGCCAGCCGCAGCGCGGGGGTCGCCAATAATATCTTCACTGCCGTCCGGTAAAACGGATACATAGACATTGTAATTATTCTGGTTGTTATTGGTTCCAGTACCGTCGACAGTTGAACGTTGAACAACTACTCCTATATTATTATTGCTGTTATTATATACAGTTATTTCTGAACTACCACCTCCTTGTCCGTTGACATAAACAGATCCATTGGACCGAGCACGAGACGCATATACGCTCGGATACTGTACAATCGTAACCAAAATAGGTTTGTTGAGAGCTCCGTCACTGCTCTGGTCATGATTCACGTACAAGGTATAGGTGATGGGCGTGAAATCATAATTCGTCGAGGAGACGGTGGTGTTGAGTTGGTGCGTAAGGGTAAATCCATCCTTGGTAATGTTGGAAATTTCCGGAGTCACCGTTACATCATACGGGACGCCGTTCCCGTTAGTACCGTACAAGTTCTGCTTGGTACCTCTTACCGTCGCGGAAGCATTGGTCGAGCTTCCGGAGACCGTAATGGGGTTGCTGGATACAACCGGAACGGTGATGGAGTTCGTTCCGTAAAAGTAATAGGTCTTCACCGGGACATCCAGATAGCCTGCGCCCTCGAAAGTGGCCTCAATAGCATCCGGAGCAAACCAGTCCGCGACATAAATATATTCTGTAACCAGCGCCCAGTCATCCTCGGTGCCGCCGATCACGGACACATCGACCGACAACTGATAGATCTTGTTGCGCTGGAAGGTGGTCAGATTGGGCAAGACGATCTTGTAGTAGAAGTTGTTCATGCCTTTCTTCTCACAGACCCAAGGAACGAAAATTTTGTAATAAGGGGCGGTTACGTCGGAAGTTGCGTATTTCTGCGGATAACTGTAGACCGGATCGATCTTCCAGCTGGTGTATCCCGGCTTGGCCGCAGGGGTAACGCTGGCCGGCGAAACCTGGGCGGAGGTGTAGAAATTCGCCTTGGCGTCAAACACCACGGTATCGGCTGCAACGGTCGTAGCCTTACGGGCATTGACGAAGTTGACCCACATCTGGTCCGTGACCGGAGTCCAGAGATTACCGGCTGCATCTTCAAACTCGTCTTTGACATTGATGTCGAGGACGAACTTGGCGGCAGCGCGGGCGAGGTTGATGGTATAGACCGACTCGCGGACATAAGCCCCGGCATTATCGGCACCGTCATGAGCTTTGCTGGGCTTGATATAGGTCAGGACCGATCCGTCCGCGCTGTCATAGGAGTCCATGACGAAGGAAGTCTGGGCTTTTGTGAAGTCGCTTGTGATCGGAAGAGCAAGGATGTCAGCGAGTGTCGTCTTTGTGATTGTCTCAGGATAGTTCGCCAGCACATAGACGTAGGACGGACCCTTCAAGGCCGGATTGCCATCAGCATTGGTTGCGTCAAACACATATTCGTACAGGTTGTCACCTCCGGTGACGGCCGTGAGCTGACTGGCGGTAAGGCAATAATGCCCGTTATTGAGGAGAGTCTTACCCGCTTCGTCTTCAAAGAAGAAGATATCAACGTGGTCGATGGTATTCTCATTGAGTGCGTCGTCGCCACGGACAGAACGGGTATTGAGTTCCTCGGTCTGGAGCCGGAGGGTGAAAAGGCCATCCTCCTGTCCGGCGATCTGGGGCCGCTCAGCGATGCAGGAAGCAGCCAGAGCTACTGCTGCAACAAGGGAAATATAGGTTGTAATTTTTTTCATGACTGTTCCTGCTTAAATGTTGGGGTCTTCGGGGTCGCTAGAATCATCAGAACTCTTAGGATAAAGATCGCTGTTGACAAAGAAAGTGTGAAAACCACGGCCTCGGTCGTAAATCTGAGTCTCAGAATCGATGTTGAACTTGGTCCCAGACCTATCAGCACCACTATACACGTAGGTATGGAAGTAGAAGCTATGCTGTTGTCCATCATCCTCATAACTTACCGTGCCGTCCTCAGCCACGACTTTCTTTCCGACATAGGTAATCTCTAGATAGACATCCGTACTACCGGTGCTGTGGATCGGACCGTAGAGTTGATACTCGGCGCCTTCCGTCTCGGGATCCACATCTGGAGAGACGTTTTTGACTAAGAAGAGGGCCGAATCAGCCTGTTTCGTTTCATCCGCGGTGCCACCGACGACTTCGACTTCCCAAGTGCCGCCTGCAGGAAGCATCACCTTGTAATGAATCAGGATCGTCTGACCAGGCTTGAAATACCACATCTGACGTTCGGGGGTATTCTTGCCACCCATACCGAAGTCGTCATATGCATTATAGATTTTCTGGCCGTTCTTTTCAGAAACGGAGAACTGCGTAGCTTGCGGAAAGTCTTCAGTATCTCCCTCGCAATCAACAGCATCCCACTCAAGGACCTTGAGATCCAGGGTGATGTAGGAGAAATACCATCCAGTGGGAAGGATGAGGCCGTTGAACCTGTGCTTCTTACAAGCATCAAACTTGATGAACGGCTTACCCTTACCGGGGGTATTGTCGACCAACTTCAAGGACTTTGTACCTTCGTTCGTATCGAACGTGACTGTCAGTTCATCGATCAATTGAGGCAAGGTAAAGATGGTCAGGCACAGTGAGTTGTCAGGTTTAATCGTCAGAGGTGACGGAAGAGTCGCTTTCACTGACTTCTCGGCCGAGTCGCTGATTGTGTAGCTCCAAACCCCATCTAAACCGCAAGCGGCGGTGAAATTGCCGGAGAGCGGTGACTTCGTAGAGTTGAGTTCTATGGATTTGATGGTCAAATCCGTATCCTTGGTTTTGATATTGAATTCAAAAGCCGTATAGGCGGGATAGAAAGGGATCTCCACCGTCTTTGCAGCTGTGGCATCCTTAACGTAAGCCAGCAAGACAGCCTCTTTCATGTCAGGGACATAGTCTCTGATGGCCGCATCGGTGGTGTTGGTGTTTTCTGTCAGCGTTTGGTTGGCCGAAATGGTGAAGGATGTCACCGGAGTCCCATTCTCGGCAGCGGTAACAACTTCGCCGGGATAAACACCCCAGAACTGACACTTCGTAGTTTTGTCGGGATATAACAGTCCAGCTCCCTGATTGTCTTCGATGGTAGCGACACTCTTTTCGTCTGAAGCAGTTATAGAACCGATGCTGTAGATCGCCAGATTATCATTTCCAGAGAAGTAAGGGGCAGCGTCGGGCTTGACAGTGGCTTTGTCGCTCCAGATCAGGATCTGGTCACCAGCCATCCAGTCAATACGCTCCTTTCCATTTTTGATTTCCCCGCTATAAGCGGTACGGGTCTGAGGGGCAGTGGTAGCACTGAACTTTACATAATCCCCAGAGACAACGGATTCTTCATTGTTGACCTTTTCCTGACATCCGGTCAGAGAAAGAAGGATTCCTGCACAAAGCAGGACTAAATTTGTAAGATTCTTCATGATCATTCCTCCATTTTTTACTCCCAATCTCCTTCGAGATAGCTGGGGGAGTGGTCAACAACCTCCTGTCCCATGATGGTAACATTTGAGACCTGCGTCAGGGACGTTGTCTGCAGATAGTCCCACTCAGGATAGACAGGGACCGATCTTGCGATCTTCGGTGACACGAATTTGTGTTTTAGTTTCATTGGTTTTTGGTATGTTTTTGTTGTTTATCTCCCAATTAAACACGTCGATCGGATAAGTACACGACAAAGCGCCGGATGCAGCACATTAGGCCCCCAGCGACAGGGTACAATCCTCCCGTCGATAGTTTTTCAGGTGCAAAGATAGATAAATTCGGCCTAAATACAATATATTTCAGCAAAATAACCCCATGCTAAGCGAAAAATTCCAATATTCATCTTTTTGAATATTTTAGGTTTTCCCAAAATTACAAATTTCGCCACATTTTCCTCTGTGGTGAAATTTTTGCTTAAAATGTTTTAGCTATGTAAATAGCTGAATATCAGCACATAGTAAAAAAATTTGAAAAACATTTTGATAAAAATAGATTAGTTTCTAACTTTGCATCGCTGAAATAGTGGTTCTACCAAAATATCATTTTCCCGCTACTTTGACGAGAAAACGGGAGCGGTTATCAGGTATGGCAGACTCTGCTCAAGTATTATGTGCAAACAAACTAAACTATATATCAACACCAAATGAAACACAAAAAATTCCGGGCTTATCGGGCACCCCAAATCGGCTTTACCGACCTGGAGGCAGAAGGCGTCTTCTGGAAATTCCGACGCAAAGTGCCCCCCTTGTTCTCTTTTCAACGTGACAAAAAGGCATTAAAGTAGACGAGAAAGACGTAGATAACGATATTGCGGTAGCATTGAGTACTGACGAAAGCGGAGACCCAGTCATCAAAGTGACCGGCTTCAATTACAGCAACAACTGGTGCGGTATCAAGACCTCCGGCACCACCCAGACGGTTCAAGGCCACAAAGTGATGATCCTGATCCCGATCGAGATGAATCCCGATGCAGTAGGCGGTCCGAACGTGGCAACCAACGGTCCCGGATCCGGTATCTATGTCAATGAAGATGACACGGAGACCTTGATCGACTTTGACAGCCCGACCATCTCCCTTCCGGTCAACATCCACATCGTCAAAAACGGACTGCGTCCCGGCGAAAGCGCCAAATTCAAGATTACGCGGACTACGCTGCCTGTCTCGAACGAATCAGAGTGGGAGTACGTAACCAGCGTTTTCGTGACCAACGGAGAGCATACGTTCATCTATGAGTCTACCGGCGCTCCGGTCACCTACGTCCGCGGTCTTCCTTCAACCAAGCTGGTCGAAGGAAAGCAAGTGGGCCTGGTCTATCGGGTAGAGGAAGAGCCTTGGAGTTGGAGCTACAATCGCAGTACGCTCCCTCAGTACACCAATACGGAGAACATCGATAATCCTTTTACTTTCGAGAATACCAAGAAAGATAATATTGACTTCAAGATCCGTCACGCTGAGAGCAAGGCGACCAACACATTCCACCCTGTGCTCAATAACGAGAATTTCGACGACTCCAAAACCAATGACCGCAGTTCAGGAAGCACCACGACTCCTGAAACCGGTAATACAGGTAACTGATAACAATTCCATCCATGATGGTAAATAATAACATCAAAACACCCTACGCCTCCCCAGAGGCGAGGGTGTTTTGCCTTTCGGTGAGAAGGGCGATCCTGCAGGGGTCGCCGGTGTCGGGGCGGCGGTGACCAAGGCCGACTTTGAAGGGACGGTCAGCGCGTCTTTCGCCGAAGCTGCAGCGAACGGCAGCCCTATCTGGGGCCTGTACCCGGCAACGAAACAGGCTGCCTTCAACGAGGGTGTGGTCACGACGACCCTGCCCTGCGCGCAGGAGAGCGCCGAGAACACTTTCGCCAACGGGCTTTGCATCACGCTGGGATACAGCGAGACCGGCACCGAAACCGACGGCTCCGGGAACGTGACTGGCGCGCGGATGACCTTCCGCCACGGCTGCTCAGGCCTGCGCTTTCAGCTTGAACGCAGTGATATCCATACCGTTACGTTCATCGTCAACGGCGGTGAAGCGCTGGCCGGAACTGTCTCTTACGCGCTGGATGAGAATGCCGTCCCCTACGTGAAAGACGTCACGTCTGCGGCGTCCGAAGTGGTGCTTACTGCCCCGGAGGGCAAATGCTTCGCGCCAGGGGCCTGGTACTACCTCGTCATGTTGCCCGCAACGCTGGAGTACGGCTATACGATCCATCTGGAGGGCGACGGGGTGCAGGGCACGCTGCGTTCGACCTCGGCGCTGGCGCTCAACCGGGGCAAGGTCCGCTCTGCGAAATTGAGCGCCGGGCGCGTCAGCTTCGTGTCGGAGGAAGATTACGACATCGTGCCGGCAACGGTACGCAGCTATCTGGCTGCGGCGGCCGAGGCTTATCCGGAGGATTGCGGACCGACGGGATATAAACTGACTTGCA
>Ga0247611_10009128_pt1 | contig 12009 bp, 21 predicted proteins | sample 177DNAGHGhighgp2_FD_192422 | JGI IMG/M metagenome (GOLD analysis project Ga0247611, IMG submission 192422) | Sheep rumen microbial communities from Palmerston North, Manawatu-Wanganui, New Zealand - 1770 DNA GHGhigh gp2 | ecosystem: Host-associated > Mammals > Digestive system > Stomach > Rumen... | reverse complement strand
TATGTTAGGATTGTAGCCCCACGTTACGCAAGAAGTGATTTTGATATTAAAGTGCCTTGTATGAATAATTAAAAAGGATAGACTAATAATCTATCTTTTTATTATATAGTGAAAAACGCTTAAAAATGCCCTGGGAACGGTTTCTCGTGTATTATTTCTTAATTTTTCCGGATTTTTTCAGAAATCCGGAAATTTTTTTATTTTCCGGAAAAAATTAAAATTTAGCATCCGGAAATAACACCCTTAAATTATGTTAAAATGAGCTAACTATCTAATAATGAGGTTGTTAACATATTTTAACTATTCTTATTTGTTTTTATGGAATATTTTTTGTATATTTGCTTAAAATATGGATATAAAAATGAAGTGAATAAGTAATGTATAATAAAGGAAAAGGAAGAGCAAGGTTCACGAGGGATGCCATAGAGAAGGTTACAGAGCTTACAAGGGCAATGTTCTTCAAGTACATCAATCCGACGAATCCAAAGCGTTTACAGAAGACTTTAGACCTATCTGATATAGAAGGTGAGAAGCCTTGTATCAATCGTGTAATGATTCCCATTGTGGAGCGTATAGATGAAGAGGAACGTCAGAAGGAGTTACGTGAAGCTGCTAAGTGGCGTAATCGTGTTAAGGGTTGGCCTAGCAGTATGATGTATGATTGTATGGGTGAAGATGATTTATTAGTTGACGAGGAAGAGGGTGTAATACTCAATGCCAAGCAGCTTAAGAAGCTCAATAAGAAGTACTACAATGGTAAGTCTGAGAAATCTTCTAAGCGTGGCAAGCGTGGAGGTAAGAAGAAGGGTAACTTAGTATATAGTACCTATAATGATGATTATTGGAAGAATCGTAAGACGATGTTCAAGAATGGTGAATGGTCTGATGATGACGAAGATAATTATGAAGAGGTATATAAGAATATTAAATTCTACCCGGATATTACCAATGAAATGAGCGCCATTGAATTTAATTCATTGAAGGAGTTCAGCGATTATTGTGATGAGCATGGTTATGCTGTTGGTGTTACTGATTATGACAATCTAAAGAACTGGGGAGTTATACACTGTTGTTTGGACCCTATTGATTTGGAGTATGGTGAATTTGCCATTATTACTGACAGTAGTTATGGTGGTTTATATTGGACTGTAGAGAAGGACTTACCAGAGGATGTTAAATATCCTGAGGTTGCTACTAGTGGTGTTGAAACACGTACATTAACTGATTAATAGATATGGAATTTGAGATAAGGAGTAACATTAACTCATCTTTCGCTGCTATAGAGCGTTTAACTAAGGAGCGTGAGGAACGTGAAAAGGCAGAGCGTGAGGAAAGGTGGAAGAGGGAGCAAGAAGAGCGTGAAAGGGCTTCAAAGGAGTGGCAGGATTCTCATCCTAATATATTCAAATATACGTATGCCTCATATTATAATCGTGAGAATTTCAATTATGATTATGGCGCATATTGTAAGATTCATTTCTATGAGTGGAGCAATGTAGAGAGTCAGCCAATAGTATTTGAGCGTTATACGAGGTTATATAAGTTCCTTGATGATTGTGGTTTGTTTATCAAAGAAGATGATAATAACAAGATTAAGCCTATTGCTTCTTGTTATATTGCTTGCAAGCCCGGTTCAAAAGACCTTATTGTATGTACCACATATGATGAATTAAAGAAGAAAGTGGAAGAGGCAAGGACATTAGCTAATGTTATAGCTTCTGTACCTGAGGTATAACATAGGCATATATATACTTTATTAAGTACCTATTATCCGAAAGGGTAGTAGGTATTTTTATATATGGGCATAAAAAAATATCCCATCTTATATAGATGAGATATTAATATTTAGTTAAGCCAAGCTTTTCATTATGTATTCTTTTATTGCTAAGTATGCTATTACTGGTATTAATATTGGTATTGCTAATATGAAACCTATAAAATCGAGTATAGCTTTGAATGTGACCTTTGGCTTATATGTACTTATATAAGTACCTATTTCGTTTCTATAGTCTACTATTTCAGCATTCCAATCAGGGTGTAAGTATCTTATAGCAAATAAATACCCATACATTTCAGGTGTATTAGGTTGGTATATTAATGCGTCTTTTACATTTCCTGTATACAAACCTAGTTTTGGTTTATACTCATAGAAATCATTTTCAGGCCGTTTAAATTTAATTATATATCCATCATCCATAGTATATATACTTATTTAAGTACCTATATGTTAGCTGGGGTGAGGCAATATTTCTTGAGGTATATTTCTTTAAGGCCATTAATGGAGTTATCGAATGCGCTACATCCACTATCGCCTATGCATTCAAGAACATCTTGTCCCATGTTTTCAGTACACTCTTCTATATACTGGCAGTACTTACACGAAGGTTTATCTAATACTTCTTCTATAAAACCATCTAGTGTGATTGGTTGTGTATTTCTAAATCTAATAATCTTTTCCATGCTCTTCTTCAAGTAAAGAAGGGGCAACCAAATATACCTGGCGCAAGATTAAGCACACGGCGCATATGGATACTTATTTAAGTACCTATATAGAACGATACCACTTAGCTGTGTGCTGAGTGTATAGGTGTATTGCCCCAAGATTAATAAACGTCTAATCTTAGGCAAATATACAAAAAAATATTGGAAAAAGGAAGTAAATTTAGGGGTTTTTTACCATCTACCCCTAAATTCTCTTTCCCAAGCTATTCGTGTCTTATTTTTGTCTACAAAGTCACTAATACGCTGAAGGTCATCTAACTTTTTGTGATTAGCTATAATAACTACATTACTATCTATATCGTCTTTGCAAGTAATGCTAATATAGCCATTTTCAGACACTTGAAAGCGATTTCGAGGCACAATTGAAGAAGTATACACGCCCTCTTTATATTCGCCTCTACGAAGCTTTTTCATAGCTATTACACTATCACGTGTCAGTTTAACAACATTCTCGTCTTGTTTAACTAACAATAATCGGCTCTGTGGCTCAATTGATAGCTGTACTGGTCTCAATTCTTTAAAATCACTCATTATATGTTTATTTATTGATTACGTTTGCAAAAGTACGACTTTTTTTTGGATTATACAAGCAAATTAACATCTTTAAATTATTTCTAAAAATACGTTAATAAATGTAAAAAGGGTACTTTTCTAAGTACCCTTATTCTGCAAACCACTCAGCATCAGGATTTTCATCCCTAATTACAAAGTCTTCATTTGGCCTAATATAGTTACCATTTGAATCATAGTTAGCACCAGTCTTATGGAAGTGCAAACCCATTATATGACCTTTAGGGTCCATGTACCTCATATCATACCCATTTGCATCCCATACCGGATATCCTTTGAAGGCCATTGGTAACATTTCTTGATTTTCAAACACTACAGCTACTTTGCCACCACGTCTAAGAAACTGCTCACAACAGCCCCAATTATGGCCATTATAGCTATAGGTTAAATCATAGTTTTGGTATTTCTCTAATAAGTTAATTCTACTATATACTTTTGTATAATCATAGAATTGTATATTTGGGAATATCTCTAATATATTTTTTCCTTTATATACAAAGTCCTCTGGGGAAATATCAGAAGTGCCATTAATCCTAACAGCAAAGCCCAAACGGTGTTTAATAGCATAATTGCGAGAACGGCGAATTTCAGCTATCATAAGCTGCATAAACAAATCTTTGTTTTCAAAGAATAATTTTGTCTTTTTAATTCTAGACTTATTAATACGACTTTCTTCTTCGCCACGCAAAATAATATCACCCTTATTTCTACCGCTACCATTAAGACAGAATTTGCGACAGAACTCGCTACAGGGGCAAACCTCATAACCACTCATATTAGCCGGGGCTAAATATAAGCAATAGGTGATAACACCCGCATTTTCACTATAAATCATTTTAGCACTCTGGGAATAATTGCCGAGGTAAGCTATTCCCAACTCTCTAATTGTTTTGGTGTAATTCAACTTTTGTTTTACCATATTATATACCTTTTGTTTAATTTCGAGTGCAAAGGTACTAATTATTTTTTAAAAATAAGCAATTTAATATGGCTTTAACATAATTTTAACAAGTTAGTTAAAAAATATTAAACACAATGTTAAAAATTGAAAAACACTTCTTTATTTTGTTTTAAATTCGTACCTTTGCAGTGGGGAAGCTGTAAACCTGAGCTTCAGAAACATCCCTGCATTTAACTTATTAATTATCAACAAATTATGAACACGAGAAGGCTATAGTGACTTCGATAGATAATGTAATAAAATATTATTTAGGTGTAAGTGTTAAAGTAGTGTTAAATTTGAAAAAAGACTTGTGTATATTAAATAATAGTATTACCTTTGCAAACGATAACAACAAAAGGTATTAACTATGGAACAGAAGACATTAGACAAGGTAAAGAACATCATCAACAACGAAAAGGTGCAGAACGCATTTTATAATTTGTTCGACCGTTGGGAAGATGAGAGTAGGTATGAGGACCTCAATGAGTATGGTAAGTGTATTATGAACACTATCCATAAGAACGTGCCCGATAGCGGCGCTACATTGATTTCTACAACTCCTAAGCCGTTTGGTATCAAGTTTGCAGTTGATGGTAAGTGTTTCCACCTCTATGTTAAGATTGAAGGAAGTTATTTAGTATTGAGTTGTAAAATAGATAAATAAGGTATATATGGCGAGTTTTTGGGTTACTAAGCGTGCATTATTGGAAGCCCTCAAATTATCTGAGGGTTTACCACAGAGCACAATGATTAGTTTCACCGGTAGAAGTGAAATAAAGAATGGTAAGGAATACACCGTTTGTAAGATAAGTGTAAACGGTAAGGAGAAGACAATCAAAGATGATTTCCAAAAGCTTTTATTGAAGAACGAAGATAATTTAAGTTTGGAAGATTAACATTAATTAACGTGAAGGATTTATTTCTTTCACGTTTTTTTTGTATATTTGCAATACATATTGATTTTTAATTGTATTGTAAATGGAAAGAATTAGTAAAGAAGATTTGGAGTTGCTACATGGTAAGATGATAGCAGAGAAGGAACTTACGATACTGGGATTCAAGAACAAGTTGACATTTGAGATTTATGACGGCTTTGCTTATTGCCCCAACTATCGAGGTAACGAGTATTGTATGAAATTCCCAAAGATTGAATTCGTTAACAAGTCCACAGAAATGCAAGACGAGATTCGCCGTTACATGAAACTGGATGAAAATGACGATATTACAATCTATGAGATTATGCAGACCTTCAACGAAATGGCACGTGACGGTGTACGCATCGAGTTTGATAAAAAGACCAAGCACTATAAGGAGAAGTGTATGTGGAAGTAACACTTTTTAACTTTATCGAATTATGAGTAAATATACTATCAAATTAAATTATATTGCATCATTCACCACAACGGTGGAAGGTGATTTCAAGAATGAGGGCGAAGCATTGGATATGGCACGTATGCAAGCAGAAGATGCTGATGCTGATGAGTTTGTAATTGGTGACGAACAACCATCAACCATTCTGGAGATTCGTTAAGACAATCTTCTTTTGTCCATTCTATAAATAAGTGGGTTATAAGCTTAAAAGCTTATGGCCCATTTTTTTTATGCCCTTTAATTATTTTTAACTAAAAATATTTGGAGGGTTCACAGAAAAGTCGTACCTTTGCAGTGGGGATGACAGGATACAGGAAGACGTGCTGTTGAGGCGTGGGTACAAAAAAAAGACTGCCCATTTCTGAGCAGTCCCACAAACAAACAAAAGGAACAAATTATGGAATCTTTCGGATTATATCAACAATAATACCATCCCTATATACTGCAAGGCATTGTTTATCCCAAGCACACGGCAAGAATTCAAGATGATAGATTTTAATAAATGCTACCTTTTCCGGTTCATCTTCTTTATATATGGCCTCAATGGCGACATAATCCCTTGTAGTACGCTTGATGCTCATCGAAGCTATGCCACAACCCGAGGGGTATGCATCAATGTAAAGGCTATCGTTAACAAACGTATACGTCACCTTTATCATTCCATCCACAGATTTTGTGTTATATTCTTCTGTGAGGTATGTGCCACTCAACTCTTGAGAGTATGCTGCACTCGACAATGCAAGCGCAGCTATAGCTACTAATAATCTTTTCATTCCTCTTCCAAAGTTGCAGTTATATCCAAGTCAAGTATATTCAAAGTTTTGCTCACTGAATCGAGAGTATCAACGATGTACTCATTTGCTTCACGGCACTGAGCCTTACGCATAATACCATCAATAAGTGCTTTAGCCTCTATAACCTCTTCACGTGTCAATTCAAGACCTACGGCTCCAATTCTTGTTAATTTACTCATATTATTATTCCTTTATTTGTTTATCAAGTGCAAAGGTACTAATAATAATTTAATTGCGCAAGCAATTTAATGTCTTTAACTAATATGTTAATTTAATGTTAAAGATTAGAAAATGCTTGTGTGGATGAAAGAAAAGTGTTACCTTTGCAGTGGGGTTGCCAGGAAGGCGTGCCGGCACGAGCTGGTGCGCTGGCAAACAAAAAGAAAGGTCGATGACTTTGGGTAATTGCTTACCTTTAGTCACCGACCAAGAAAGGAGGTATTAATATGGTTTTGTTAGCAGAAGAGGATTCGAACCTCTGAAGATTCCGGAGAATCGCCTTACTTACCATAAGGCCCATTTGTCCTGACTTGCGCCGTTTCTTTGGTATCTGCTAAATAGTTGACAGAGAGGGATTCGAACCCTCGAAGATTCCGGAGAATCGCCTTATTTACCGTAAGGCCCATTTGTCCTAGCTTGCGCCATTTCTTTGGTATCTGTCAAGTAGTTGAGAGAAGAGGATTCGAACCTCTGAAGATTCCGGAGAATCAGTCTACTTACCATAGACCCCATTTGTCCTGACTTGCGCCGTTTCTTTGGTATCTCTCAAATAGCCGCTGTGATAGGATTTGAACCTATTGTTTTAACCTTTGTAATTTCTTACTAGATTATCCATTTACCGATATTCAGCTCTCAGCGATGTTGAAATTCGATTTGTATATTACTCAGACGCTTGGCGACTAACTCATATCCTTATCGTTTTTCAACAATGCAAATATACAAGAAAAAAGTGGTAAACGAAAATCATTTACCACTTTTAACACTTCTTTAACACTTTTAGCCAAGCAACGATGTCTTGGGGTAGTGTTCAGCCATAGAATCGTTATGCTCTTTTACTGCAATCATACGCAAGTCATGCTGACGATTCAGCTTACGCATTTCAAGCTTTGTAGCCTTCAATTGCTTCTGACACTCACGAATGATAGAGCGTGACTTTGAAAGATTTTTGTGAGCCTTATTCAAAGCTTTACGGCACTCTTCAAAGTCTTCCTTATCCCAATTCTCACGAATGGTAGCACGATAACACCTTGCCGCATACTCAGCATCACAAAGCACACTCTTAATACCAATTCGATTAATACGAATGGAATTCATTTTAATAGTTTCTTTGCTCATATTAATATTCTTTTAAAAATGTACTATTCATATCTCAATATATTCAATTGGGCATATAATCCAAATGTGTACATCACTCGGTGAATGCTCTTTTTTCATCTTCGCATACTTAATTGCAGCGTGCTTCATCTTATACTCCTTAATGCAGCAGCCATTAAGCATCACTTTCCAAGGTTTATTAATATCCATACTTATAATTCCTTTATTCATTTGCAAAGGTAATAATAATATTTGAAATAAACAAATTTTTATAGTTAAATAATATAAAAAAATGAGGTGTTATAAGTGCTCTTCCCATACACTTACAACACCCATTTAAAAAGGTTGTGTCCTTGAAAATTAGTACAATTCTTTGGATAGTATCTACTATCTTTATCGACTCATACTAATATTTCGTGGGCCCGGTAGGGCTTGAACCTACGACCTCCAGATTATGAGTCTGTTGCTCTAACCAACTGAGCTACGAGCCCGGAAAAAGAGCCTGCTTCTTTTACAGGCTCGGACTAGGTAAGCATCAAACATCTTGTATCTCGCAAGACTTATATAGCTTATCAACTACTCCCTTTTATTATATGTTATTGCAAAGGTACAAAAAATAATTGAAATAAGAAAATATATTAAGTTAATTTTTCTTAAACAATGTACTTTTTTAAGTACCTATTTATGCTTCTTTTGATAGCCCTTCAACTTTTTATGTTTAGGGGCGAATATTGGGCTACTAAACGGGTCATAAAACACCGGCATAAATATATCGTGATAATTGTGAAGTAACATAATTAAGCTTCTTTTTTACAATATTCTTCGTATTTCAACATAGCATCATACAGCTTTTTAAGCGCAGTATAATTCAAGAAAGAGAGTGGATAGTTACATGTACGTTTCTCTTTGCTTGCCGGATAACGTTTATAACCAAACATCACCTTATCAGACAGATGTGTACAGATATATTTGTAGCCTTGCATACTGAACTGAGGATAATGGAATCCATGTTCAAAAGCTACCATTCCGTCCTTCCCAATATATTCTTTAATCTTGGAAAGAATCTCAGTAGTGTCTTTTAATTTATTTGCCATAACTTAACAATCCCATTTATTATCTTTAATACGTTGTTTCAATTGCTCCCAGGACTTACTTTCGCTATCCTTAATCTTAACATAATTTGTTTTACGCTTCTTTGCAGCATAGAAATGACCATACCAGTTATTACCAATAGTTTGACCAACTTGGTATATTTTTAAGCCTCTATACATTCCGCAATAGTGCTTTCTGTCACCTTCAAAAAACATTCCCATATTATATACTTATTTAAGTACCTTATCTATATAAATAAACAGCAGAAAATGAATCATCGCCTGTTTCTTCATCCGGTATATGTCTACCAATTAAAATGAATCCATTTTCTCTCATTAGATTTTTCAACCTTATATGGTCATGCTTCCAATCACCGTTTTCTACAGTAATTTCAATATACCCTTGAGAATCAACAGTATAATCATATAACATTTTATTGTCATATAAAAGCTTTCCGACACGTTCCTTTAACTGTTTATCTATAGCTTTATTATTCATCGCACGGCTCAATTGTTGATGTGTATGTAGCAAACAAATGCTTATTTGAAGGCGTTCCGTCCTTCTTCATAGCTAATATAGAAGGTATAACATCACCACAGTTCAAAAAATAGCTTTCAATAAAGCCATAAGACACGCTTGTGCCACCATTATAATTTACGTTTGTTATCTTTACCTTAGTACCCTTTGGAATAGGGCTATTTGACTTGATATAATCTATATCAAGCTGATAAAGCTTTTCTTTTAAAGTGGTATGCTTTTTTAAATACTCTTCTTTAGTCATAACTATATACCTTTTGTTTATATGGTGCAAAATTACTAATAATAATTGAATTATGCAAGTAAATTAACATATTTAACTATTATGTTAATTAAATGTTAAAGTTAAAAAAAGGCTTGTATGAATGAAATAAAAGCATTACCTTTGCAGTGGGGATGTAGCAGGATACAGGAGACAGCAGTACCGAGGCGTGCCTTGAACATTGCTTGCTTCTGAAAACGAAAAACCCCCTTATCAACACGTGATAAGGAGGTCAAAATCTACTACTATGAACAACCATTTAAATGACTTGCTATGAAGAACTCGTCATTGTAGCACGAGCGGGACTCGAACCCGCACGCTCCTTTCGGAACATCAGATTTTAAGTCTGACGGGTCTGCCTAATTCCCCCATCATGCCATTTACTTCTCTGCAAATATACAAATAAATATTGAGATAAGAAAATTTTATCCCAACTATTTTTGAATATGGAACCCATACTGCTTCACGAGCTGTCCTCCGTTTCCCCACTGCAAAGGTACTAATAAAGAATTAAATACGCAAGTGTTTTACAATATTTAACATAAAAAAAATGCTATCCCTATTTGGGACAGCATTCTTTTTATGCAGCTACACTAGCGTATTCACTTATTGAAGCAAGCACCCAATAATCACTTGGGTCTGTTTTCTTTTTCTCGACAACGACCTTTGTATCTGGTTCGTTTATTTGCCACCATTTCTTTTCGTCATTTTTGACAACTCTAGGCACTTCTATTTCTTTGCCCTCAGTGACTTTATGGTTAAATCTCAGTTCAAACTCATAGTCAAATATTTTAAGGCAATAAATACTGTAGACAATTACATCGTTATCGTCTTTGACATTACTTTTCTCTTTAAGAGTGATATTACATTCATTTATATCAAAATGTTTTCCTATCTCACCTTTTAAGAAAAGAATATTGGTGTAAGTAGTATAAAGAAAATAATCAGAAAGCTTGCTTAATAATGGTCCAATAAAATCATTTGGAACAGGTTTAACTTTTTCAGCCATATTTAATCAAATAAATAACGCCCAAAACGCACGTCCACGTTATGACGCTCTGCGATAACCTGTTTGCCACTGCGATTGCTCACAATAACATTGGCCTTGTAGTCACTCACAGACGTAACGTTAATCAAATAAGTATTGCCATTATCGGCCTTGTAGAGTGCCTTATAAGTGAAAGACTTGTTTTTCTTGTCAATATTACACTTTTTAGGGTCAATTACAATACGGCGGTTATGCCCTTCGAAACAAACCAACATCGAAACATTCTTTGTTGTATTATAAATCTTAGCCATTTCTAGAAATCAATTCAATATAGTTAATAATTTAATTAAAAAAGGGACGAGACGAATCCCGTCCCCCTTTGGGCTGATTACTCAGCCTTTGCCTCAGTAGCAGCGGGGGCCTCTGCCTGCTTTTCAGCCTTGGCCTTCTTCTCTGCCTTGGGCTTTGCGGCCTTCTTCTCAGCCTTTGGTTTCTCAGCCTTTGGGGTGGCTACCTTCTTCTCGGTCTTTGGTTTCTCAGCCTTTGCCTTGGCCTCAACCTTGCTGGTAGCGTTCTTCTTCTCCTTCTCAGCCTTGGCCTTTGCTTTCTCCTTCTCAGCCTTGGCCTTTGCTGCGGCCTTCTCCTTCTCAGCCTTGGCCTTTGCCTTTTCCTTCTCAGCCTTGGCCTTCTCCTTCTCCTTGGCGGCCTTTGCTGCGGCCTTCTCCTTCTCAGCCTTTGCAGCAGCCTTTGCAGCCTTCTTCTCAGCCTTCTCCTTCTCAGCAGCTGCGGCGGCCTTCACCTTTTCCTCCTTATAAGCCTTGGCCTCGTCTAATGCCTTGCTTCCGTTGAAAAGTTCATTCCACGCCTTAGTACCCTTCTTAGGTGCGTACAACTTGGTACACCAACGTACAACCTCACGCTTGATGCCCATTTTATCAATGGCCTCGTTAGTTTCTTTATGCACACCTGCGAGGTAGATGCTGCAAGAGTTCTTACCCTCATAAGCGATTGCGCTGCGTAAGCGGGCCAACATAAAACCTAACTCAAACTTTACAACCTCCTTGTTTACCAATACGTTCTTTGCCATAATTTTAATCTCCTATTTTTTAATTTGTTAATAATGTGAATTCTATTTTTTTATTTGATGGTGCAAAGGTAATGCTTTTTTTTATATTGTGCAAGCCTTTTTGCAATTTTAACTTTACTTTAACATTTCAACTTTTAAATTCTCATTTTTACTTTTTAAATTTCAGTTTCTTTGTTTATCGAGTGCAAAGGTACTACTATTATTTAAACTGTGCAAGAGAATTTCAATTTTTAACTTTTAATTAACACTTTTATTCTTTACGTGCGTGTGTGTGCGTGTACCTTATTATATACTTTATTAAGTACCTATTAGTTGTTTATTGTTGCCAACACACTTTTTGAAACAGTATTTTTTATTTCCTCATACTCTTGGATGATGCGGTAGCTACAGGGGCTACCGCATATATGCTCTTTAACTGTTTACAATACTCTTTATCAAGTTATAAACGTCTTGATGTTTACGGTCACTATAGAGGTCTGCAATCTGCTGCGCATAAGGTAGAACCTTTTCAGCCATCAAGTTAATTTGCTTTTGGCTCCTGCGATTAAT